>Ga0169931_10001636_pt1 | contig 36902 bp, 47 predicted proteins | sample Kivu_15m_20L_FD_129675 | JGI IMG/M metagenome (GOLD analysis project Ga0169931, IMG submission 129675) | Freshwater microbial communities from Lake Kivu, Western Province, Rwanda to study Microbial Dark Matter (Phase II) - Kivu_15m_20L... | ecosystem: Environmental > Aquatic > Freshwater > Lake...
GATCACGGCCCAGTGGATGCGGCTGTGGCGCCAGCCCCATGCCATCGCCGCCCCCGGCGCCATGATCGGCGCCTCCAACTTCTTCGAGCTGGCGGTGGCGGTGGCGATCAGCCTGTTCGGCCTCAACTCCGGTGCCGCCCTGGCCACCGTGGTGGGGGTGCTGGTGGAGGTGCCGGTGATGCTCTCGCTGGTGGCGATCGCCAACCGCAACCGGCGGTTGTTTCCAGCTGCCTAACGGCGCATCGCTACGGCCTGGAGCTGGCGGCCACTGACCGCCGGTTCGCCGCCGCAGCTCTGCCAACTGCTGAGCATGGCACTCAGCTCCTGGTGCAGCTCCTGCAGATCGGCAATCCGCTGCTCGATCTCCCCGGCTTTGCCGCGGATCGTGGCCTGTAGGCTGTCGCAGGTGCACACCCCCGACCGGCGCGCTTCCAGCACGGCGGCGATCGTGGGCAGGGAAATGTCGAGCGCCCGCAGGGTGCGGATCAGGGCCAGCTCGCCATACACCGATTCATCAAAGAGCCGGTAGCGCCCTTCACTGCGGTCTGATGGCCGCAGCAGCCCCTGGTCGCAATAGAAGCGGATCGTCTTCACCGAAACGCCCGAGCGCGCAGCCACGGCGCCGATCCTGTCCAGCGCCTGGGCCGGCACCTGCGCCAGCCGTTGCGCAGCCACTTGACTCTCCATCAAGGGGAGACCTCATTGTAAACGTATCGATCAGTGGCTCCCCATGCGCTCGTTCGCCGCATCGCTCGTGCTGGCAGGCCTCTGGGCTGCCCCGGTCCTGGCCCAGGGCGATCCGCACCGGCACCACCAGCATCACGACCACCACCAGCACCATCAGGCCGCCCCTGGTGCCGCTCCCCACAGCCAGGACCACGGCAGCCACGCCAGCCACAGCCATGACGTCGGGCCGGCCGGCGCCACCTACGACCTGCGCTGGCTCGACGCGATGGCGGCGCACCACAGCGGCGCGCTGCGGATGAGCGAGTTCGTGTTCAACATCGGCTCCCCGGGCGTCGGTGCCCTGGCCAACGGCATCTGGCGGGAGCAGGCCCGAGAGATCAAGGCGATGGGCCAGTGGCGCAAGGCCTGGTATCCCGAGGCGCCGGCGTACCCCGTGGCCCTCAGGCCTGGCGGCGATCCCAACGCGATGGCTGGCCTGGAGCGCATGAGCGCGGCCCAGATCCAGGCGATGCAGATGATGGGCTCCACCCCCACCAAAGCCAACCGGGTGGTGTGGTTCCTTGAAGGGATGCTCGCCCACCACGGCGGTGCCCTGGAGATGGCCCACGACGCCCTGGGCAAGAGCACCAATCCCAGCGTGCGCCGGCTGGCGCGGGAGATCATCGTGGCCCAGCGCGCCGAAATCATCGCCCTGCGCCGCATGCTGGGCCTGGAGGGATTGAGCAAGCCGGAGTACAGCCAATACGACGCGCTCTTTCGGTTCTGACTCCGCCGGTTCGGCGTCGTTCGTTGCCAACCTCACAACCTCCGATGCACCTCTTCTCGACGGCCAGCCGCACGACCCTGATCGCCCTGGCCCTGGCGGTGGCTTCGCCTCTTGCGAGCCACGCCCACCCCAAGGGGCTGTACGACACCCAGCAGCAGGCGGAGCAGCGCGCCAAGGAGCTGGGCTGCACGGGCACCCACCAGAACAACAGCAAGTGGATGACCTGCAGCAATGAGGCGACCCTGCACCAGCACCTGCGTCACCACTGATCCCACCCCGGCTTTGCCATGGCAGTTCTGTCCAAAACCCGCTGGCGCCAACTGCATCGCTGGGTGGTGCCGATCGCGGCGGCGCCGCTGCTGCTCACCGCAGCCACCGGCTCGCTCTACAGCCTGCTGCTGGAGCGGGGCATCGATGCCTTCTGGTTGCTCAAGATCCACGCCGGCCGCTTTGGTCCGCTGAATCTGCAGCCCTACTACTCAGGGCTGCTGGGGCTGTTCACCCTGGTGGTGATTGGCTCCGGCCTGGCGCTGCTGCTTGCAGGCCGCAGGGCCAAGTCCTGAGCGCGGTTCAGCTGCCTGTGAGCATCACCGCCCCCATAGCCGCCATGATCAGGTTCTCCGAGAAACTCACCAATCCCAGCGGTGTTCTGGAGTTGCCGCCCACGCAGGCGCAGTTCAACGCCAGGTGATCGATGAACAGGGCCTTGCCCACCGACACCATCCCCATGACCCCAAGCCACACAGCCACAGCGCCCACCAGCTGGGCCGCCGCGGCGGGCTCGGGTTGGAGTAACACCCCGAGACCCACCAGCAGCTCGATCCCGGGGTAGAGGCGACCCCAGGGCCGCCAACGCTGGCTGAGCAGGTCGTACTTGCGGAAGCTGGCCGCAAACGCGTCCACATCCATCAGCTTGAGCATCGCCAGCAGACAGATGGCGAACCCCATGAAGCCGCTCACCCCGGCGCTCAGCGCCAGCGCCATCAGGCCGGCGGTGAGGAACACGGCCACCACGGGCGCGTAGGAGATCTCAGCGGCTTCCGGCCGTACCCCCAGCCGCCCTGCCAGATCGCTGTAGCCACCGATCCGCTCCTCCCCCGCGAAGACCTGCGGCGTGGTGGCCACACCATGGGCCGCCTTGAAGGCTTCCACCTCCTCGGCGCTGGTGAGGCAATGGTCCTCAAAGGGGATGTGCCATTCCTGCAGCAGCCGCACCGCCCGCAACCCCCAGGGGCAGGCGTGGTCCGGCAGATCCATCCGGTAGAGCCGGACGGCATCAAGGGCGTGGAATGCCATGGCTGAGGAGCACAAAACCTGCTCCCTCCACTGTGATGTCTCCAGTTACAGAAGAGTCAAGAGGCTTGAGGGGGGTTCGGCCTTCCACCGCGATCAAGACCGCGATGGACGACTGAAACCTGCACTGCCTGCGGTCCCGAGGTCCGAGCCAGGGCCCAGCTGTCAAGCAAGCGAGACACAGGCATCCCCTCCGCACGCTCCTTAACCTCAGGCCAACCCTGGGGAGCGGGGGCAATGGGTTCAGCGCTGTCACTGTGGAAGGCCTGCGGCCCGGTGGCCCTGCCCCTGTTGCTTCTCTCACTGGCCGTGTTCACCGTGGTGTTCGAACGGGGCTGGTTCTGGGGGCGCTGGTGGTGGCGGGACCGCCGCCCGCGGGCCGAACTGCTTCAGCAGCTGGAGTCCTGCCCATCACCCCAGGCCAGAGCGGCCCTGCTCTGCCGCCAGCAGCGGCTGATGGCCTGGGGTGAGCCGCTGCTGCAGGCCACCCAGATCCTCGCGCCCCTGCTGGGCCTGGTGGGCACCACCGCCGGCCTGATGGCGGTGCTGCGCAGCCTGGGCAACCAGATGCTGCTGCCCCCCGGCGCGCCGCTGGCGGGCTACGCCGACGTGCTGCTGCCCACCCTGCTCAGCCTGCAGCTGGCCCTGCTGGCCACCGCCGTGCTGCTGCTCAACCAGGGCCTGCGCCAGTGGCAGCTCGGGGTGCTGGGGCGCCAGGGCAGCCAGCAGCCATGACCAGGTCTGGAGCTCTGAACAGCGCCGCCCTGCTCTTGCCCCTTGTGGGCAGCACCCTGGTGGTGTGCACCGCCACCGCCGCCCTGCCGGCCCTGCTGCTCAGCCAGCCCAGCCCCCGGGAGCGGCCCAGGCCGCCCCAGGTCCCGGCCCTCGAGCAGGTGGTGGCCCGGGGCGCCGGCGGGCGCTGGTATCTGAACCAGCAGCCGATTGCACCAGAGCGGTTGGCCAGGCTGCTGGGCGAAGCCAAAGGGAACGGCGGCGAGGTGGTGCTGGTGGTGAGCCGCTCGCTGCGCCTGGCCGAAGTGAGTGAGAGCCTGGCCTGGCTGCGCCGGGCATCCCCCCTGCCGGTGCGGCTGGCGCCGCCCCTGGAGCGATGAGCCGGCTGCTCACCGTCTCCTCTGCGGCCACGCAGGGCCTGGCCTGGGCGGGCCTGGCCACGGCCCTGTGCGGCCTGAGCACCCGTTTGCAGCAACTAGATTTGATGGATTGCCCTGAGCAGCCCGTGCCCCTCGCCCCCTCGCCGGCGCCTGTGGCGCTGGATCCGCACCAAGCCCGCCAGCTGCTCAAGGCCCTGGCCGATCCGATTCGCCTCCAGCTGATTGAAGCCCTGGGTGGCGGCGAGCGCTGCGTCTGCGAGCTCACCGAAGAACTGGGGCTGGCCCAGTCGAAACTGTCGTTTCACCTCAAGGTGCTGAAGGAGGCCGGCCTGCTGGCCGACCGCCAGAGCGGCCGCTGGGTGTACTACCAACTGCAGCCCGACGCCCTCGAGGGCCTGCGGGGCTGGCTGGGTGCACTGGCCACCAGTTGCAGCGCCCCCGCATCCCCCTGTTGTTGAGGCGCCATTGGGATTTTTGAACGCTTTTTGAGCCTGTGGGTGGCCAACCCGCTGGCGATCGCCCTGATTGCCATTCCGTTGATCCTTCAGACCTATCTGATCTTCTGGATCAGCGCCCAGTGGATGCGTTTCTGGCGACAACCTCAAACGATCGCCGCACCTGGTGCCATGATCGGCGCTTCCAATTTTTTGAGCTGGCGGTGGCCGTGGCCATCAGCCTGTTTGGCCTCAACTCTGGCGCTGCCCTGGCCACCGTGGTGGGAGTGCTGGTGGAGGTGCCGGTGATGCTCTCCCTGGTGGCAATTGCCAACCGCAACCGCCGGTTGTTTCCGTTTCGCGCTCCCTCTTAAGCCAGCGCGATACGTGCGGCGCCAAGGCGCCAGCCTTTGGATCCTGCGCGGCTCCCTGGAGAGCAAGCCCAAGGCCCTAACCGACCCTTAAACCCGGGACTACCCGGCCTTTGCCTCGCGGCGCTGAGCCCTCCATAGCGTTCGGTCAAATCAACGGCCTGCTCCGCGATGGTGTTCACACCCTCCCTTCAACCGGGTCGCAGCAACAGTTTTCGCGAGCTGCTGGAGGCCAGCTACGAGAAGCGCAGCCTGGTGCATCTGGCGCCTGGTAGCCAGGTGCCCCTGCTGAAGCGCAGCGTGTGGGTGGTGGTGCGGGGCATGGTGAAGCTCTCCGCCATCTCGATTCACGGCGACGAGCTGCTGCTGGGCTTGGCCGGCCCGAACGAACCCTTCGGCGATCCACTCACCAACGTGGAGGCCTATGCGGCCACCACCCTGGTGGACACTGACCTGCTGTGCCTCAGCTGCGAGGATATCCAGCGCGCGCCGCACCTGGCGATGGGGTTGCTTCAGGGTATGGCGGCCCGTTATCGCCAGAGTGAAGCCCTGCTGGCGCTGCTGGGCCTGCGGCGGATCGAAGAGCGGGTGCGGGGTTTCCTTGAGCTGCTGGCCAACGACTACGGCCAGCCCTGCGACCAGGGACTGTGCCTGCAGATCAAGCTCACCCACCAGGATCTGGCTAGCGCATTGAGCACCACCCGGGTCACCGTCACCCGCATCCTGGGCGCGCTGCGCGATGAGGGTTGGCTGCAGATCGATAGCCAACGGCGTCTGGTGGTGAGCCATCTCCCCCAGCAGCGCCATTCGCCTTGATGAGTCAGCCGTCGCTTCGGCTGCTGCTGGTGCATTCCGATCCTGCGGCAGCCCACCGGCTCCGCCACGATCTCGCCGAGGCGGGGTGTGAGGTGAGCCTTTGCCGAGATGCAGACGACGCTGCCGAGCAGCTGGCCGCCACCACAGCTCGGGAGCTGCTGCTCCTCGATGCCAGCCTCGGCGCCAAGGCCGCCGGGTTGTGCGCCCAGGTGCGGGCGGCCGAGACGCCGATCCCGGTGCTGATGCTCTGCCCGGGCAGCAGCGAAGCCGATCGGGTGTGGGGCCTGGAGGTTGGCGCCGACGACGTTCTGCCGGCACCCTTTGGTCTGGCGGAATGCCTGGCCCGCTGCCGGGCGCTGGTGCGCCGTCACCAGCTTGGGCTGGAGGCCACCACCGAGCTGCGCTGCGGGGCGGTGACCATGCGAGTCGAGGAGCACCGGGTGTGCCGGGATGGCCACGAGGTGACCCTCTCCCCACGGGAATTTCGCCTGCTGCAGTTTTTTCTGGAACATCCGGGCCGGATCTGGAGTCGCGATGCGCTCCTGGGTCGTGTGTGGGGTGAGGACGAAGCCGTGGAACTCGATCCCAAAACGGTGGATGTGCACATCCGCTGGCTGCGCCTCAAGCTGGAGGCCGATCCGGCCCAACCCGCCCTCATCACCACCGTGCGCGGCCAGGGGTATCGCTGTGGTTGAAGCGTCTCTGGTTGAAACAACCTTCTGGGGTTTCAAGCTCACCGGCGAGAATGGCGCCATGCAGCCGTCCTTGCTGGTCGTCGAAGACGACGAAACAATCCGCGAAACGATTCGCGATGCCCTCGAATTGGAGGGGTTTGCGGTGGAGGCCTGCGGCAACGGTCGTGATGCCTTGCAGTTGCTGCAGCGGGCGCCGGAGGGGCAGGGCTTTGCTCTGGTTGTGCTCGATCTGATGCTCCCCGGCCTGGGGGGGTTGGATGTTTGCCGTCAGCTGCGCCAGCAGAGCAACCAGACCCCGATCCTGGTGGTGAGCGCCCGCGACACGGAAACCGATCGGGTGCTGGGCCTGGAGGTCGGCGCCGACGACTACCTGGTCAAGCCGTTTGGCATGCGGGAGTTGGTGGCCCGCTGCCGTGCTCTGCTGCGCCGCTCCTCCAGCCAAACCTCCCGGGCGCGGGTGCTGGAGCACGCCAACCTCTGCCTCTATCCGGAGGAATGCCGGGTGACCCGGGACGGCCTGGAGGTGAGCCTCTCGCCGAAGGAATACCGCCTGCTGGAGCTGTTCATGCAAAACCCTCGGCGGATGTGGAGTCGCGATCAGCTGCTGGAGCAGCTCTGGGGCATCGATTACTTCGGCGACAGCAAAACCGTGGATGTGCACATCCGCTGGCTGCGCGAAAAGCTGGAGGACAATCCCTCGGCTCCCGTGCATCTGATCACCGTGCGGGGGTTTGGCTATCGCTTTGGCTAGGGCCTTCAGTCGGTTGATGGGTCTCTGGCGGCGGCGTGGCGACTGGCATCGCCCCCTCCCCCCGGCCCGGCAGCTGCTCAGCTGGATGGATTCGTCGGCCACTGGCTGGATCCTGCTCGAACGCAACGGCACCGTGGGCCACATCAACCCAAGGGCGGAGCGGATTCTCCAGCTCGATGCGGGTCGGCTGCTGGTCGGTCAGCCCTTTGCCGAGATCTGTGCCGATCCCGGTTTAGCCAGCAGCATTCGGATCGCCCGCCGTCAGGATCGCCCCCAGCGCTTGGAGTGGCACTCCGGCGGCCAAGACCTCGACGTGATGGTGGTGCCGGGCCGCGACGGCTGGCTGGGCGTGCAACTGCAGAGTCGCCGCTCCCTCGATGCCCAGCTGGAGCAGCAGGAGCGCTGGGTGAGCGATGTGGCCCATGAGCTGAAAACGCCCCTCACGGCCCTGCTGCTGGTAGGCGACAGCCTCGCCGCCCAGGTCAACAGTCAGAACGCCCGGCTGGTGGAGCGCTTGCAGCGGGAATTGTTGCGTCTGCAGGAGTTGGTGGGTGATCTGCTCGAGCTCTCCCGCCTCGAGAACACGCTGCCGGGCACCGGGCAGCGGGTGAGCGTGGTGGATCTGCCCCAGCTGGTGGAGCAGGTGTGGGCCAACCTGCGTCCCCTCGCCGATCCGCGTCAGATCCACCTGGCCTTGGAGGCACCCGCTGCCCTGCAGTTACGTGGCGACAGCTCCCGCCTGCACCGGGCCCTGCTCAATCTGTTCGACAACGCCCTGCGCTACAGCCCCGATGGAGGCGAGCTGCGGGTGAGCCTCGACAGCCGTGGCGACTGGTGTCAGTTGAGCGTGGCCGACCAGGGCCCCGGCCTCAGTGAGGACGATCTTGCCCATCTGTTTCAGCGCTTTTACCGGGGGGACCCCGCCCGAGCCCGCAGCCAACGCATCGGCAGTGGCCTGGGGCTCTCGATCGTGCAGCAGATTGCTGTCACCCACGGCGGCCGCATCCAGGCCAGCAATCGCCCCGAGGGAGGGGCTCTACTGGAATTAATCCTGCCGGGGGTCGTGCGGCCTGGCGGGGCTGGCTAGCGTTGGAACCATGGGTTGATGGTTATGCACTTCTGGGCTCCTGAGATCGATCCCTCCCATCCGATGCATTGCACCCAGGCCGAGCGCTACGCCCTGCGGCGGCTCAACGATGGGTCCTTTGTGGCCATTGCCGGAGACGATCAGCGTTTGGTGGATGTGGGCAGCACCAGCGAAGCGTTTCTCTTCCATACCCATGAGGCAGCGCTACGGGCGGCCACCGAGCTCAACCACAGTGGGCGCGGCCCGCTGGATGTGGTGAAAGTCGAGTGGGAGCCTGCCTGATCAGGCCTGCCAGTCGACTCTGGGTGAGTGTCACCCCTGGAATTGTTGGCACCTTCCTGCCTTCGCCACCGCTGCGGGCGCTCATCGGGCCAGCTCGCAGCGGGCTCCCTCCACCATGTTTGGGGCATCGCTGATGCGCCCAAACAGATCCAGGCTCTCGGCATTGAGGTTCAACACCTCCACCTGGGAGCCGCCCTGACGCAACTTGCGGATCACCTGGTCAAGGGCGCGCACCCCGGTTTGATCCCGGATGTGGGCATTGCCCATGTCAATCGTGATTCGCGGGGGATGGCTGCGCAGATCAAATCCCTCCAGAAAGTACACCGTGCTGACGAAAAAGAGTTGGCCACGCACGCTATAGAGGCGGTGCTCAGGCTCGAGCCAGCTGGAGTGCACCGTGATCACCTTGGCCCCTTGGCATGGCGATCGGGCATCAGGCCCAGTGCCTGGTGGCCGCTCGCTGGGAGGAGGGCTGGGATCGCCCCATCAGCGCCTGGCGCGAGGAGCTCGGCATCCGCGACACCGCCGATGCCGAGCCCTACGGCCTGGGTTAGTTCAGGGCGGCGATGGCGCGCTCCAGGGCTTCGCGGCGACTGATTTCGGTGTGGTCGGCGGGTAGGAGCTCAAACATCTTGAGCTGCTCGAGGCGGCGGCGGGTGACGTCGCAGGCGCCCACGACGTACACCGAGCGGCCTTTCTCCACCGCTTCCTCCACCGCATTTTCCAGGGCCAGGGCGGCGGTCACCCCTAGGTGCGACACCTCGCCCAGATCGAAGATCACCGATTGGCAGCTGGTGATGGCGTTGTGTTCCCGGGCGATGGCCTTGGCGACCCCAAAAATCATGGCGCCGTTGAGCTGGAACAGCAGCACCTGCCCTTTGCCCTGATCCAGCAGGGCCTTTTCCTCGTCGGGAATCAGCAGGTCGCCATCGCTGGTGCTCACCGACTTCACCGCCTTGCTTTGCAGGGCGCTCATCTTGTCGATGGTGAGGATGTTGGCGATGAACACGCCGATGCCGACGGCGGCGATCAGATCCACCAGCACGGTGAGCACGATCACCAGATACGTGATCAAGGCGCCGCTGAGGGAGATGCGGTGAGCGCGCTTGAGGAAGCTCCAGTCGACGATGTCGAAGCCCACCTTGAGGGCGATGCCGGCCAGCACCGCCTGGGGGATCTGGGCGGCCAGCCTGGCTCCAGCCAGGATTACGATCATCAGCACCAAGGCCCGGCTGATGCCGGAGAGGGCGCTGCGGCCGCCGGCCTGGATGTTCACCACCGTGCCCATGGTGGCGCCGGCACCGGCAATGCCACCAAACAAGCCGGAGGCCAGGTTGCCCAGGCCCTGGCCGATCAGTTCTTTGTTGGAGTTGTGCTCGGTGCGGGTGACGCTGTCGGCAATCACGGCGGTGAGCAGGGCGTCGATGCAGCCGAGCATGCCCAGCACGGCGGCATTCACCAGCATCAGCTGGAGCTGGGAGGCTTCGAAATAGGGCAGTTGAAATTTGGGGAAGCCCGAGGCGATTTCACCGATGCGGCGCACACCTTCACCTCCGGAGCCAATGTCGCCCTGCAGCAGGGAGAGCGACAGCAGGGTGCCGAGGATCAGGGCGATCAGCTGGGGGGGCGCCACCTTTTTGAGTCGGGCCGGGGTGAACCAAAGGATTGCCAGGGTGATCAGGGCCAGCAGCACCTCACTGCCGCTTGCCTGGCCGATGAGCTGGGGGATGGCCTGCAAGGTGCCAACTACGCCGCCTTTGGGAATCGCCTGGCCCAGGAATGGCCCGATCTGCAGCACCATCAGAATGATGCCGATGCCGCTCATGAAGCCCGAGATCACCGTGTAGGGCATCTGGGTGATGTAGCGGCCGAGCTTCAGCAGACCGAACAGGATCTGGAAGACGCCGGCCAGCATCACCACGGTGAAGGCCATGGCCAGGCCGTTTTCCGGATCCCGTGCCGTGAGGTTGGCGATCACGGCGGTCATCACCACCGTCATCGGGCCGGTGGGCTCCGAGATCAGGGTGGGGGTGCCGCCGAACAGCGCGGCGAATAGCCCAACCAGCACGGCACCCCACAGGCCCGAGGCGGCACCGGCGCCGGAAGCCACGCCGAAGGCCAGGGCCATGGGCAGGGCGATCACTGCGGCGGTGACTCCCCCAAAGAGGTCTCCCTTGATATTGGTGGTGCTGATGCGGTTGAACAGGTCGCTGAACCGCAGAGGCGGAGCCTGGGAAACGGCTGCCATCGCCGGACCTTGAAAGAGGTGGAGCGAACCTTAGGAATCGCAGCAGGCGGCGTGGTGTCTTTGGAGCCGTCTTCCCGCTGGCTCTTCACAATTCACCGGCCCCGCGGGTGGCCGGCACGCCAGCTATTCCTAGGCTGCGGGCCAAGAACGGCCGCCCCAATCGGATGACCAGCATCTACGCCGACAACAGCCTCACCATCGGCAAGACCCCCCTGGTGCAGCTCAATCGGGTCACCGAGGGCTGTCAGGCCCGGGTGCTGGCGAAGATTGAGGGCCGCAACCCCGCCTTCTCGGTGAAGTGCCGCATCGGCGCCGCCATGATCTGGCGGGCAGAACAGGAGGGCCTGCTGGGCCCGGGCAAGGAGTTGGTGGAGCCCACCAGCGGCAACACGGGCATCGCCTTGGCCTTCGTGGCAGCGGCCAAGGGAATTCCCCTGACCCTCACCATGCCGGAAACCATGAGCCTGGAGCGCCGCAAGTTGCTCACCGCTTACGGCGCCCACCTGGTGCTCACCGAAGGTCGCATGGGCATGCCCGGTGCCATCGGCACCGCCAAGGAGATGGCGGCCTCCGACCCCGACCGCTACGTGCTGCTGCAGCAGTTTTCCAATCCAGCCAATCCCCAGATTCATCACGACACCACCGGCCCAGAGATCTGGACCGATACCGAAGGCAAGGTGGATGTGCTGGTGGCGGGCGTCGGCACCGGCGGCACGATCACCGGCGTGAGTCGTTACATCAAGGGCACCCTGGGCAAGCCGTTGGTTTCGGTGGCGGTGGAGCCCACCAACAGTCCGATCATTTCCCAGGCGAAGGCGGGCCAGGCGCTCAAGCCCGGTCCCCACAAGATTCAGGGCATCGGTGCCGGGTTTGTGCCCGCCAACCTCGAGCTCGATCTGGTGGATCGGGTGGAGACGGTGACCGACGAGGAGGCGGTGGCCATGGCCCGTCGGCTGATGAAGGAGGAGGGCATCCTGGCCGGGATCTCCTGCGGCGCGGCCACCACCGCTGCCCTGCGTCTGGCCCGGGAGGATGCCTACGCCGGCAAGACGATCGTGGTGGTACTGCCCGATTCCGGCGAGCGCTACCTCAGTTCGGTGCTGTTTGAAGGCGTCTTCGACGAGAAAGGGTTGGCCGCTGGCTGAACCCCGCTTTATAACGACCCTGGCCTATTGCGGTTGGTGTTTTGGTAGACCCAGAGGAACAGGCGATCCACCCAGAGGCTCTGCCGATCACCCCAGAGATCAGCCTCGAGCCTGAGCCGGCAACGGAGCTCCCGATGCTGGAGATCCCAGTGGCCACGGCGGCGCCACTGGCCACAACTGAGCCTGCCCCATCCGAGTCGGGAGCCAGCCCGGTGCTGGGTCTGCCGCTCCAGTTTCTCAACCAGCTGCTGCAGAAGCTCGGTGCCACGCCGCTGGAGTCGCTGGCCGATCTGGTGCCGGCCCTGCAGATCCTGGCCCTGGCGGTGCTGGCGGGCATTGCCCTCAAGCTCACCGGCGCCACCCTGGGTGCCATCAACGAGATCCCCCTGGTGGGTGGTCTGTTGGAGCTGGTGGGGCTGGTGGCCCTGCTCAACAGCCTGGCTCGCAACGCCTTCAAGCAACAGCAGCGGGCGGAGCTGCTGGATCGGATCCGCAAACTCCGCAAGGATTTGCTGGGGTGAGCCCCGGGGCAGCGGCCGGGCTCAGGTGATTTGATCGGCGTCCCAATCGGTGGGGCCGATCACAAACAACACATCCCCCTGCTGAAACGCCAGCTCGCCAGGGGGATTGCCGATCGCGTCGCCATCGCGCGTCACGGCCAACACGTTGACGCCATAGTCCTCGCGCAGGCGACTGGTGGCGATCGTGGCTCCCAGCAGGGGGGACCTAGGACCCAGCCGCAGGCTGTGGGTGACCAAGTTGGGCACCGCCACCCGCAGGTCATGCACGGCGGTGGCCTCCTTGGCCAGGCCCCGGGTCATGCGGCGCCAGTCACCGCGCACATCTCCGATCAGGATTTTGATGTCTTCACGGGGCACCAGCATCCTGGCCAGCACCCGGGAAAACACCTCGATCGATACCTCCAACTCATCGGCGATCACCTCATCGGCGCCGAGGGCCATCAGCGCTTCCACTTCCCGCAGGTAGCGGCTGCGCACCAGGATGTAGGCGTTCGGGGAGAACCGCCGGCAGAGCTCCACCACCCGCCGCGCTCCGGTCGGATCATCGATCACCACCACGATGGCGCGGGCCCGATCGGCGTGCACCAGCTCCAGAATCGGCGGCTGGCTGGCGTCGCCGTAGTGGATTGGTTCTCCCTGGGCTCGGGCTGCCTTGACGATGCCGGCATTCACCTCCACCACCGCATAGGGCACGTCGCTGCGGCGCGCGGTGTGGGCCAGGTTGCGGCCGGTCACGCCGAATCCCACGATCAGGATGTGGCCGTTGTAGGCCTCGCTGGCCGTCGCGGCCTCCTGCCGCCGCAACCCCTGCTGCAGCCGTTGCAGGGGGGTGTGGCTGAGCCATCCGGCCAGGGACGGCCCGCTGGCCACCAGGAAAGGGGTGGCGATCATGCTGAGCACGGCCACATCCAGCACGGTCTGGAAGATGTCCTGGCTGAGTAGGCCCGCCGTCACCCCGGCTTTGGTCGCCACCAGGGAGAACTCCCCCACCTGGCCGAGGGCCATGCCGGCCAGCACCGCGTTGCGCAAGGGCAGGCCCACCTGCAGGGAGGCGATCGTTCCCACCAGGGGTTTGATCAGCACCACGCCGGCGGTGAGCAGGGCGATCTGCCAGGGATGGGCCAGCAGGAAGCGCACGTTCAGCAGCATTCCGATCGACACGAAGAAGAGGCTTATCAGCACGTCGCGGAAGGGCAGCATCACCGCCACCGCCTGGTGGGAGTAATCCGATTCCGAGAGGATGAAGCCCGCCAGGAAGGCGCCCAGGGCCAGCGACAGCCCCAGTGACTGGGTGAGCACGGCGATGCCCACACAGAGCATGAACACCCCCAGCAGGAAGGCCTCCGAGCTGCGGGTGCGGGTGATGCGCTCCAGCACGAAGGGCACCAGCCAGCGGTAGGCGCAGAAGCCAAAGGCCCCCACCAGGGCCACCTTGGCCAGCAGCAGGCCGATGGCCCCGAGTCCGGATCCCCCTGCTCCGCCCGCCAGCAGGGGGGCCATCAGCATCACCGGCACCACGCCGATGTCCTGGTAGATCAGGATCGACAGCACCGAACGGCCGTGGGGGGTGTCGAGTTCGGCGCGCTCCTGGAGCATCCGCAGCACGATCGCCGTGCTGGAGAGGGCGGCGACGAACCCGAGGTAGAGGGCCTGCTGGCCGTGCAGGCCCGTGGGCAGCAGCACTCCGGCCACCACGGCGGCGGTGCCGAAAAATTGCACGCTGCCGCCGACTGTGAAGAAGCGCTGCAACCGTGCCAGATCGGCAACGGAGATCTCCAGGCCGATCACGAACAGCAGCAGCACCACGCCGATTTCGGCCAGCAGTTCGATCTCGTGCACGTTGCGCACCAGGCCGAGCAGCTCAGGGCCCGCCAGCACGCCTCCCACCAGCAGGCCGATGGCGGTGGGCAAGCGCAGGCGATGGCACACCAGCGCGGCCAGCACTGCCAGCCCGAAGATGACAACCAGGTCGATCAGCAGGCTGAGCATGGGGATGGGTGTGGCCGCAGGCTTGGGGTTGCAGGCAGGGTAAGGACAGGCTATTCAAGATGAAACAGTTCCCTGTGCAGGTCGTTGCGTGCGGCCGGTGATCCTGCAGGCGGCTGCATCCGGCATCTCGCTCGGCGTCTCGTTCGGCATCTAGTTCGGCAGGCTGTTCAATTCGGCATCGTCACGAACTCCTCGGCCACCGAGGGGTGCAGGGCCATGGTGCGGTCGAAATCGGCCTTGGTGGCGCCCATGCCGATGGCGATCGCCGCCATCTGGATGATCTCCGCCGCGTGCTCTCCCACCATGTGGCAGCCGAGCACCTTGTTGGTGGCGGTGTCCACGATCAGCTTGAGCAGCACCTTGGGATCCCGAGCCGGCAGGGCCTGGCTCATCGGCCGGAAGCGGGCCCGGTGCACCTGGATCCCATCGGCACCACAGCGGGCGATCGCCTGCTCCTCGGTGAGCCCCACGCTGGCGAGCTCCGGCTGGGAAAACACCGCGCAGGCCACCAAGCTGTGGTCAACCTGGCGGGACTTGTGGCCATACACGGTGTCGGCGAAGGCGCGGCCCTCATCCACCGCCACCGGCGTCAGGTTGATGCGGTCGGTCACGTCGCCGACGGCGTAGATGCCGGCCACATTGGTGCGCTGGTCGCCGTCCACCGGGATGCGATGGCCCTCCACCGCCACGCCGGCGGCCTCCAGGTTGAGGCCGTGGAGGAAGGGGCGGCGGCCCGTGGCCAGCAGCACCCCGCCGCAGACAATCGATTCGCCGCTCTGGGTGGTGACGCTGAGCTCGCCGGGGGCGCACTGACCGGTGATCGCCGCTGGTGCGTGGGCGAAGCGGATCTCGATCCCCTCGGCCTCCATGCCGGCCCGCACCGCCTCGCTGGCTTCGCGGTCGAAGCCGCGCAGCAGGTGATCACCGCGCACCAGCTGGATCACCCGCACCCCGAGGCCGTTGAGGATGCCGGCGAATTCGCAGGCGATGAAGCCGGCGCCCACCACCACCATCCGCTCGGGCAGGCTCTCCAGCTCGAACAGGTCGTCGCTCAGCCAGCCCAGCTCGGCGCCGGGGATTTCGGGGCGGTGGGGCCGGCCGCCCACGGCGATCAAGATCCGCTGGCTCTGGAGCTCGCGCTCATTCCCGTCGGCGCCCGTCACCACCATGCTGGTGGGCCCGCTGAACCGGCCCCAGCCCTGCACCAGCTCCACGCCAGCTTTCTCCAGAAAACCGATGTGCAGGGTGTTGAGCCGATCCACCTCGGTGCGCACGTTGGTGAGCAAACGGGACGCGTCGAGGCGCACATCGCCCACATCCCAGCCGTAGCTCGCCGCATCCGCCAGCAGGTGGCGGTAGGCCGAGCCGTACACCAGCAGCTTTTTGGGCACGCAGCCGCGGATCACGCAGGTGCCGCCCACCCGGTCGCCCTCCACAATCGCCACCCGGGCGCCGTAGCTGGCGGCCCGTTTGGCGGCGGCCAGCCCACCGGAGCCGGCCCCGAGCACGATCAGGTCATAGGAGCTGGCCATGGGGGGTGTGGAGGACCGTGACCTCACACGCTATGGCGGGAACCAGCCCAGACCCCGGGCCAATAAAAAAGCCCGCGGCGTGCCGCGGGCCCATGAACGAAGGGGGAAAACCCTTACTTGGCCGTGGCGGCGAAGTCGGGGTAGGCCTCCATGCCGTGTTCGCCGATGTCGAGGCCTTCGACCTCTTCCTGTTCGGAGACGCGGATGCCACCGAAGAGGGCGCCGATGATCGACCAGATGATCAGCGAAGCCACGATGGTGGCTACGGCGTAGGAGATGGCTCCCACGCACTGAATACCCAGCTGGGAGAAGCCGTGGCCGGTAAACAGGCCTTTGTCGGTGTTGAACAGACCCACGGCCAGGGTGCCCCAGATGCCGCAGCTGCCGTGCACCGAGAAGGCGCCCACAGGATCGTCGATCTTCAGACCATCAATGAAGGCCACGGAGAACACCACGATCACACCACCGATGAATCCCATCACCCAGGCGGCGGGCATGGAAATGGCATCGCAACCGGCGGTAACGCTGACCAGGCCGGCCAGGATGCCGTTGATGGTCATGGTGAGGTCGGGCTTGCCGCCGCGAATCTGGGAGACCACAGTGGCGGCAATGCCGCCGCCGGCAGCACCCAGGGTGGTGGTCACGGCGATGTAAGGCACCTCGACGCCCATCGAAAGCCAGGAGCCGGGGTTGAAGCCGTACCAGCCAATCCAGAGGATCAGACAGCCGAGGGTGGCGATGGCCAGGTTGTGACCAGGCATGGCTTGGGGCTTGCCACCCACAAACTTGCCGATCCGTGGGCCAAGCAGGATGGCGCCGATCAGACCAGCCCAGGCACCCATGGAGTGCACCACGGTGGAGCCGGCGAAATCAATGAAGCCCAGGCTGTTCAGCCAACCACCACCGAGACCGGCGTCATCGGGGAAGTTCCACTGCCAGCTGCCCGTGATCGGGTAGACAACGCCCACCAGGATCAACGAGAAAATCACGAACTCGCCAAACTTGATTCGTTCCGCCACGAGGCCCGACACGATCGTGGCGGCGGTGCCAGCGAAGGCCGCCTGGAAGAGGAAGTCGATGCTGGGCACCAAACTGGCGTTGGTGACCATTTCCGGGGTCACGGTGGGGTCAAAGAAGATGCCACCGAACTTGAACCAACCAGGAATCACCCAGTCGGCGTTGTACATGATCTTGTAGCCGATGAACCAGTAAGCCGTCACCGCCAGGGCGAAAACGATCAGGTTCTTGGCCAGGATGTTGACGGCATTTTTTTGCCGGCACATTCCCGCCTCCACCATGGCGAAGCCGGCGTTCATGAAGATCACCAGAATCGCGCAAACCAGCAGAAACAGGTTGTTGGCGAGGAAGGCTGGGGTGAGCTCGGGAAGCTCGGCTGCATGGGCAGACAGATTGAAAACGCCCAGGCCAAACAGGGCCACGGGCACGCAGGCAAGCCAAACCAGGGAGCGGCCGGAGGCCAACCCGCGCAAGCTGCGCAGGAGCATCAGCGGCGCTTCAGTCAGGCTCGCCTCCTGAAGGCGCTTGCGCCTTGGAGGGGTGGAAGCAATGGTCATGGGCAGTTCAGAAGGAGGGCTGCTCAGATTGGGGATTGAAGCAATCCCTTCCCTGAGCAGGATGGGTGGTCCCAGGGGCATGTGGCGTTCGTATTGATACCAAACGAGCGCCTGGCTCCCTGATCCATCGGATTGCTCCGGCTTGAGCAGCAAAGGAATGTAACGAATGGCACAAAATGTTTGCTGTGAACAGTTGATTTGGGCTAAAAATGCTGTGGGACAAATCGTTGGATCGTGGATGGAGCCCGGCCCTGCCCGGTTTCCTTTCCATCCTTGATCGGAAGTAGCCACTCGGAACTACCCATCCTCCAGGCGAAGCAACGCTCCTCTTCACGTATCGATCCTGTGATCTGAGGTCCTTGCCATGAGCACCACCAAACTCCTCTACCGCGGCGTCCCTTACGACGCCAGCCAGCACGAGCACCCCTCCGCCGAGCCGGTGGAGCATGTGTATCGGGGGCAGCACTACGCCGCTGCCCTCAAGCACCAGCCGGCACCCGTGGATCCCGGCCTTGAGCTCCACTATCGGGGCCAGGTGTATCACCACCGCCGCGCCGAAGCCGCGAGCCAGGTGGCCGATCGGTAACGCTTGCTACCCAATGCCCCGGTTGTTGCCGCTACAGCGGCACCAGCCGGGGTTTTTTGTGCAATCCGCCAACTTTGGGTTCGATTCCAGCCCCACCGTCGCCCTTGATCCCGCCACTGCCGATCTGGCCCTGATCGAGATCCGCCAGGGCTTTCGTCTGCTGCCCGCCAGCGTGCCCGGCCTGGTTTGGTTGCAGACCCATTTCGAGTCTGGGTCCTGGCCCGCTCTGGCCGCCGGTCAGGTGCGCCTGGATGTCGCCTCCAGCGAACAACTCGCCGGCGATGCCGGCGATGCCGGCCTGCGGGTGGCCCGCATTGGCCTTGACCTGCCCTCCCCCACGGCTGCGGTTGCTACAGAACGGCAGCTCGGGCCTGGCTAAACAAGCTCAGGTCTTCTTTGGTATCACATGAAACAGATTCAAGCTGTCATCCGTCCGGAAAAGCTGGATGCGGTGAAAGACGCCCTGGTGAGCCTGGGCATCAACGGCATGACAGTTACCTCCGTTCAGGGGTTCGGCAAGCAGTTGGGGCATGCCGAGGTGTACCGGGGGGTCAAGGTTGAGGCACGTTTGTTGCCCAAGGTGATGGTCACTGCGGTGGTGACTGATGCGGCCATGGCCGGAGTGATCGAGGCGATCAAAGCCTCCGCCCAGACGGGGGACATCGGCGACGGCAAGATCATCGTCACCCCGGTGGAGGCGTCGATTCGCATCCGCACCGGTGAAACCGGCGACGCCACCCTCGACTGATTCAGCGCTCCCCTGGCGGGCTCGCCGACCCATAAAAAACTCCCGTTCCCTCGAGGGGGCTGGGAGTTGGTGTGAGGCCTGAATGGCCAAGACTGATCAGCCGACTGCAGCAGCAGCGCGGTCGAAGTAGGTGCCAACTTCGGACATCAGGGCGGAGCAGTCGCCGCGGCGCGGCCGGTGAAGATGGCGTAGGTGACGTAGCGAAGGATGATCTCCATGTCGCGCAGGCAAGCAGCCATGCGGCGATAGGTGTAGGCATTGCCGCCGGGGGCGATCAGGGCGGGCTGCTGATCGAAGAGATCGCGAGCCGCGTTGGTCACGATGGCGGAAGCGTTGGAGGTGATGCGGTTCACCGTGTCCATGCGCTTGTTGCTGTCAGCAACCATGGCCGCGAGGTGCGTCGATCTGACCGGCGTTGATGAATTCGCCACGGGCATCAGCCTGGGCAACAACCTTGGTGAAGGCGTCGAACATCGAAACGCGCTACCGAAACATCGCTTGTCGCCCTAGGGAACGCGCTACCGGGGCTGCGAGCCACTAGAAACGAGACTGGTGCAGGGATGGGGATGGCGCCGATGGCGAACGCAGAGCTGAGCTGGCACGAGCTCGAACGTCTGGCGGCGCCCCCAGCCGATCCCGTCAACGGTCCCACCAGCGCCCAGGCGAGGCTGCGTCTGTTTGGTCAGCCGGAGCAGGCCGTGCGGGTCACCTTGTTTCGCGATCACCACGCCTGGTGCCCCTACTGCCAGAAGGTGTGGCTGTGGCTGGAGGAGAAGCGGATTCCGTATCGGATCCACAAGGTCACGATGTTTTGCTACGGCGAGAAGGAGGCCTGGTTTCGGCGGTTGGTGCCATCCGGCATGCTCCCTGTCCTGGAGCTCGATGGTCGCCTGATCACCGAGAGCGACTGCATTCTCGAGGCCCTCGAAGGGGCCTTCGGCAGCCTGGGCCCGGGCATGGCCGACCCCGCGGTGCTGCCCCTGCGCCAGCTGGAGCGGGTGTTGTTTCGCGCCTGGTGCCAGTGGCTGTGCAGCCCTGGTCTCCGTCGCCAGCAGGAGGCCTCGGCTCAGGCGGCCTTTCAACGCATCGCTGCTGCATGGGAGCAGGCGCTCGACCAACACCCCGGACCGTTCCTGCTGGGGGAGCTGGGCACGGCCGATCTGGTGTTCGTGCCCTATGTGGAGCGGATGTCGGCCAGCCTGGCCTACTACAAAGGGTTTTTGCTGCGCCGCGAACACCCGGCCATTGATCGTTGGTTTGCGGCGCTGGAGCAGCGCTCCACCTACCTCGGCACCCAGAGCGATTTCCACACCCACGCCCACGACCTGCCGCCCCAGATGGGCGGCTGCTACGCCAGTGGCACGCCAGCCCAGCGCGATCTGGCCACCCGCATCGATCACGGCCCCTGGCCGATCGATGAACTCGATCCGGAAACCAGCCACGGCGAACCGGCCGATGCGGCGGCGGTGGCTCTGGCCCGGGTGCTCAAACACCGCCAGGCGATCTTGGCGCGCAGCTCCCTCGGGCCGGCCGGATTCGATCAGCCCCTGCGCACCGCCCTCACGGCCCTGATCCTGTGCGAAACGCAAGGCAGTGGCGCAACGCAAGGCAGTGGCGAGAGCCTGGTGCCAGCGGCCGGCAGTGCGGCTGCCCTGCGCTATCTGCGCGATCGCATCAGCGTGCCGCGGGACATGCCCCTGCATGCGGCCCGGCGCTTGCGTCAGGCCCTGGAGGCCACCGCCTGCCGCGATCCCGAGGACGGCACCGCCCAGGGCCCGCCCATTCCGGTGGCCCATCGCCGCGACCAGGACCCCCGGCCATTTCTGCAGGCCGCCTCTAGCGTTTTTCCAGCCGCTTAAAGCCCTGGTGCCTGTGCCCCGTCTTCGACGTGTCGCCGTAGCGCTCGGCTGGGCCCTTGCCAGCTGCGTCGCCGCGGCTCCGGCCTTGGGGCCAGGTGTGATCCCCGCCGCTCGGGCTCTGGAACTCCAGGGTGCCACCTACTTCTCCAAGGCTCCCTGGACGGTGGACCTGGTGAGCTACTACACCACCATCTGGCAGACCCGTGCGGAGTACTACTTCACGATCACGCTCGATCCGGATGCGGGCGCGGCCCTGGGTGGCCTGACGATTCAGCAGACCCGTGGGGTGGATACTCGCTTTCCCTTCTTTGTGGATCGCACCTCCGCGTTCCTGGGCCGGCCGCGTCAGAAGGGCCCCCGCGTGCCGGTGCAGGCTCAGTTTGACAGCGCTGCGCGCCGCTTCACCCTCAGTTTCCCTGAGCCCGTTCCGCCCGGGGCCACGCTCACCGTGGTGCTCAAGCCCTGGAACAACCCAGCCTTCTCCGACACCTACATGTTTCAGGTGACGGCCTATCCCGCTGGCCCCAACCCCTCGCCAGCGCCGGTGGGATTTGGCACCCTGCGCATCTACGACCCCGATTGGCGCTGAGCCCGATCCCCTGAGCCATGACCCATCGGAGCTGGCCCGTGCTGTTGCCGCTGCTTCTGGCAGCGGTGGGCGGGCAGTCGTTGCTGCGGGCTCAGAGCACGGAGCCCAAGGCGTTGCTGCCCCCGATGCCCCTGGAGCTGCCGCGCCAAACGTTGGTGCCGGATGTGCGGCTCCTCGGAACGGAGGGATCTCTGGCCCGAGGCGCCTTGCCGGCACCAGGGCTGGACCCCGCGGTGCCGCTTCTGGCCTATCCCTTGGCCCAGCTGGCCGAAAGCCTGGACCCCTGGGGCTGGCGCTACTCGGAGCGCCGCTCGGCCTGGCGGTTGCATACCGGCATCGATCTGGCGGCCCCGCAGGGCACGCCAGTGCTCGCCTCCCGGGCTGGACGGGTGCTGCTGGTGGAATCGATCAGTGGCTATGGCACCACTGTGCTGCTGGACCATGGCGAGGGTTGGCAGACGCTGTATGCCCACCTGCATAAGGCCACGGTGCTCAGCGGCGCTTGGCTTGAGCAGGGGCAACCCCTGGGCACGGTGGGCATGACCGGCTCGGCCACGGGTCCCCATCTGCACTTCGAACTGCGCCGTCATGGCGCGGAGTTGCTGGCTCTGGATCCCACGCCGCACCTGCCACTCCTGCTGCCACCCCCAGCCCCGCCGCCGGTGCTTGCCACAATCAACCCTTGATTGCACCCCAAGCCCCATGCAAGCCCAGTGGAACGGTCGGGTGATTGCCCGCAGCGACGACATCGTCAGCGTGGATGGCAACGCCTATTTCCCTGCCGACGCCCTCGACCCCAGCTGCATTCGCCCCTCCTCCCACACCTCGGTGTGTGGCTGGAAGGGCACGGCCCACTATTACGACCTGGTGGTGGACGGTGAGGTGAACGCCAATGCCGTTTGGTTTTATCCCGAGCCCAAGGAAGCGGCTGCCAACATCCGCGGCCGGGTGGCCTTCTGGAAGGGCGTGCAGGTGAACTGATCGGCAGATCAGCTGGGCACCAGGGAGGAGTGGTGGTGCAGGATCCGCCACTCCCCCTCTCGCCTGCCGTAGACGAAGGTGTAGCGGGCGTCGACCTGGGCCTCGGGATCGTGCAGGGCGAAGCGGTAGGTGCCCTCGTCGACGGCCAGGTTGCAGCCCAACTCGATCTGACGCTGGGTCACCGTGCCGCTGGGATGGCGGCTCAGGAAGGTGGCGAAATAGTCGGTGATGGCTTCGGGCGTGTCGCGAAGCTGAGCCGACAGGGTGGGCAGCAGCAGGGCGTGGCGGTCGTAGAGCTGGGCAACTTTGGCAGGATCGCCGCTGGCAAGGGCCTCGTTCCACCGCTCAAACCAACCCTCAACTTGTCGCGCGTTGAGCGGCCTGCAGGCCTGAATCGGCGCCAGCTGGAGCGCCTGGGCTGCCGGAGCATCCAGCGTCAGGGCGAGCACAGGCAGGGCGAGCACAGGCAGCACGAGCACCAGCACAAGCAGGACCGACCGAAGCTGGCGCGCCAGTGAGATCAGCACCCCGGAAAGCGCAAGGTGCGCCAGTTGCCGCTGGCCGTGCTCACCTCCACGCCGATCTCGACGGGATCCTGGTTGCCACCGCTGTGCTCCTGCCACCAACCCATCGCCTCGCTCCAGGCCGCATCCAGCGAGTCGTAGAGATCGTCCAATACCGGATGGGGTGCCCCCTGGCGATCGACGAGACGGTAGTGCCGTACGTGGTTGGCGAAGGGGGGTCGCAGGGTGTGAGTTTGCGGTGTTGTCATGCCTTTCTGCACTGCTCCTTGGTTGCATCATGGACTGTGTGACAGATCGAAACTGTCACCTTCACAACATCTTTCGGTGTCGGGCGCCACGCGCAGCTGGCGCCTCAGCGCACGAACAGCATTTCTCGGTAGCTGGGCAGCGGCCAGAGGTCGTCGTCGACCAGGCCTTCGAGGCCATCCACCGCCGAACGCAGGGCGCCGATCAGGGGCGTCAGGGTGTCGGCGCAGTGGCGCATGTGGGCTTCGGTGTGGTCAGCCCCCTCGCCGTGACTGCCGCCGCTGAGGGCCTCTTCGAGGGCATCGCAGCCGTTGTTGAGCTGCTCGAGCAGCTCACCCAGCTGGTTGCGCAGCTTGAGGTTGGGATGGAGACCCATGGCCTGCTGCTCCTGCAGCGCCTGGCCCAGCTCGCCGAGATAGCGCACCGACGCCGGATACACCTGGGTGCGGGCGATCTGCAGGGCCAGCTTGGCCTCTACTTCGATGGCGAGCACGTACTGCTCGCTGTACACCTCAAAGCGGCTCTCCAGTTCCACCGGGCTCAATACACCCTGGCGCTCGAACAACTCCCGCACCTCCTGGCGCTGCAGCACGGGTAGGGCATCGGCGCAGGTGCGCAGGTTTTCCAGGCCGCGCTGCTCAACGGCCATCCGGTGCCACGCACTGGAGTAGCCGTCGCCGCCGAACACCACGGCGCCGTGCTCCTGCATCACCTGTTGAAGCACGTGGAAGGCGGCTTCACCGAGGGCCATGCCGGCGTTGAGCTGGCTCTCCAGCTGGTCGGCGATCCAGCCGATCGAGTCGGCCAGCACGGTGTTCATGGCCACCAGCGGGCCAGCCACCGACTGGTTGGAGCCGACGGCGCGGAACTCAAAACGGTTGCCGGTGAAGGCAAACGGTGAGGTGCGGTTGCGGTCGCCCGGGTCTTTGGTGAATTCCGGCAGAGTGTCGACCCCAAGGGTCATCACGCCACCTTTGGCCGAGGTCTGCAGGTTGCCTTCGCGGATCTGGTTGAACACATCCTCGAGCTGGCTGCCGAGGTACACCGAGATGATCGCCGGGGGTGCTTCGTTGGCGCCGAGCCGGTGGTCGTTGCCGGCGGTGGCCACCACCGAGCGCAGCAGCGGGCCGTAGCAGTGGACGCCGCGGATCACGGCAGCGCAGAAGAGCAGGAACTGGAGGTTGTCGTGGGGGGTCTGGCCGGGATCGAGCAGGTTGCCCTGGGTGGCGTTGCCGATCGACCAGTTGACGTGCTTGCCGCTGCCGTTGATGCCGGCAAAGGGCTTCTCGTGGAGCAGGCAGGTGAACCCGTGCTTCTTGGCCGTGCTCTTGAGCACGGTCATGGTGAGCTGCTGGTGGTCGGTAGCGACGTTGGCGGCCTCGTGGAAGGGCGCGATCTCGAACTGCCCGGGCGCCACTTCGTTGTGGCGGGTCTTGGCGGGTACGCCGAGCCTGTAGAGCTGCCGCTCCACGTCCTGCATGAACACCTGCACCCGCTCGGGGATGGCACCGAAGTAGTGGTCGTCAAACTGCTGCCCCTTGGCGGGAGGAGCGCCAAAGAGGGTGCGTCCGGCCAGGAGCAGGTCGGGGCGGAGGGAGATGAAGGCGCTGTCAACGAGGAAGTATTCCTGCTCGGCGCCGCAGCTGGAGTTGACGGGAGCTACGTCGGTTTCACCGAGGAGGCGGAGCAGGCGCTGGGCCTGCCGGTTCATCGCGGCGTTGGAGCGGAGCAGGGGGAGTTTTCTTGTCGAGGGCCTCACCGGTCCAGGAGACGAAAACCGTGGGGATGCAGAGGGTGACCCCGTTGGGGGTCTGCATGAGGTAGGCGGGGCTGGTGATGTCCCAGGCGGTGTAACCGCGGGCCTCGAAGGTGGAGCGGATCCCGCCGTTGGGGAAAGAGGAGCCGTCGGGCTCGCCTTGCACCAGCAGCTTGCCCGTGAATTCGGTGATCACCCGCCCATCGCTCTTGGGCGAGATGAAGCCGTCGTGCTTCTCGGCGGTGGAGTTGGTGAGCGGATAGAAAACGTGCGCGTAGTAGAGGGCGCCACGGCCGGTGGCCCAGGTCTTCATGGCGTCGGCCACGGCATTGGCCACCGACAGGTCGAGCTTGCCGCCCTCACGGATCGTGCGCTGGATCGATTTGAAGATGCGTCCGGGCACCGCATCCTTCATCTTCTCGAGGGTGAACACATCGCTCGCCCAAAGCTCCCCGAATGGAGCGGTTGGTGCCGTCGCCGCCGGACGCCGCCGCTGAATCTGCTGCAGGGCGGCGAAGCGCTGGGGGCTGGGAATGGGAGGCGCTGATCGGATGGCCTTCATCACACTGCCGTGCCCCAGCCCTTTCGTGTAGCGGTTGCTACCAAAATTTCGAAAACCCCGTTGGGGCATTTGGCCTCAGACCAGGTAGCGCCGGATGCTGGGTCGGCACCAATACACCAGTGCGGCCGTGGTCGCGGCCCAGAGCAGGGCGGAGAGCAGCGCCGTCAGCAGCCGTCCCTCACTCAGCAGCACCAGGCGCACGATGCCGTAGGGCAAGCCCACGGCCAGGGCCATGGCCAGCGCCACGATCGCCAGAATCTGTCCCCAGGCGCGCCACTTGAGCAGGGCGATCGAGGCCACCAGTCCCACCACGGCCGTGGGCAGCACGGCGCTGGCACCCACCACAATGTTGGTCAACCGCCAGGTGGGATCCAGCAAAATCACCGCCAGGCCAAGGGGGATGGCCAGGGCGTTGGCCCCCAGGCCCAGCCAGGCCAGGGTCACATAGCCGCGGGGGGGCTGCTGCAACATCGCAAACTCGGGCGCCAGCGACTCACCATGCTCGGTCATGGGGGTCGGTGATCGGCAGGCGGCAGGATGGTCGCTTCAGGAATGCATCAACCCCTGCTCTTCAGTTCGTCCCAATCCGCCGAGCCCCAGACTTCGCCCCCGCCGGCAACCTTTCCGCCGCTCTGGCGCGGCCCCCTCGCCACCCTGCAGGTGAACCTGGGCTACCGCTGCAATCAGGCCTGCAGCCACTGCCATGTGAATGCGGGGCCGACCCGCACCGAAATGATGGATCCGGCCACGGTCGCCCTGATCCCGCCGGTGCTCACTGCCCGCGGGCTGGCCTGCCTCGATCTCACCGGTGGGGCCCCCGAGCTCCATCCCCAGTTTCGGGAGTTGGTGGTGGCGGCCCGGCGGTTGGGGGTGGAGGTGATCGATCGCTGCAACCTCACGATCCTGTCGGAACCTGGCCAGCACGACCTGGCCGCCTTCCTGGCGGATCAGGGCGTCACGGTGGTGGCCTCCTTGCCCTGCTATTCCGCCGACAACGTCGATCGCCAGCGGGGCTCCGGTGTGTTTACCCGCAGCATCGCGGCGCTGCAGCAGCTCAACCGGCTTGGCTACGGCCAGCCCGGCAGCGGCCTGCACCTGCACCTCGTCTACAACCCCCAGGGGCCGACGCTGCCGCCTCCCCAGGCCCAGTTGGAAGCGGAATACAAGCGCGTGCTCGCCGCCGACTTCGGGGTGGTGTTCAACAGCCTCTATGCCCTCGCCAACATGCCGATCCAGCGGTTTGCCAGCTGGCTCCAGGCTCAAGGACAGCTGGAGGACTATCAGGCGCTGCTGCGCTCCAGTCACCGCCCTGAGCATCTCGAGCAGGTCATGTGCCGCTCGCTGATCAGCGTTGATTGGCAGGGTTGGCTGTTCGATTGCGATTTCAACCAGCAGCTCGGTTTGGCTGCGGCGGCGCCAGTGCAGCCCCGGCGGCATCTGCGGGAGCTGCTGGCGCGCGATCCCGAGGGCGATCCGATTGCGGTGGCTGAGCACTGTTTTGGTTGCACCGCCGGTGGTGGTTCCAGCTGCGGCGGAGCCCTGCAGGCCTCTTAGGGCGTCGGCCCCAGCTTCTGTCAGACGGCGTTTTTTGCCTTCTGCTGCCAATGCTGCGCGCAGTTCTGAACACGTCTGGCCAAGGGGTGTCGCTGCGTCAATCGCTCCCTATGGTTGATGCCAATGGTTGATGCCAATTCGGCTTGCTGGTCCGCGACGTTCTGGCCGTTGATGCAGATCGATCATTCAGATCGATCTGCAGATCGTTCATTCAGAGCGTTCATGCTGGCTGCGTTGTTGCTGTTGCGCTCCGGCATGGCGTTCGGCGGATTCGGTTGATCAGGCGATCCATCCCCTTTGCGCTCCTGACGGCCCTGGGGGGCGCTCTCGCTGCTCCGGGGTCTGCCCTGCAGCGCCCGGTTGATCCGGTGGCGGTCTGTGTTGTGTCCCCCCGGGTGGAAGCGGTGGAGGAAGGGGATGCCGCGGGTGTGGTGCCCACACCGAGCCCCCAGCTGGTGGTGGTTGAACCGCTCCTGGAGCTGCGCATTGAGCGCCTGGGCCGGCTCGTGTGGCGGCGGCTGGCGTCGGCGGGGCAGGGTCTCCCGGTGCCCTTGGCCTGGCCTTTGGATCCGATCACCCCTGGCGAAGTGGTGCTGTTGCGGCTGCGTCCCGAGCAGGCTCCGGAGGGGGCCTTTGCCCATGTGCACTTGGTGGGTGCCTCCCCCGGACGGATGGCGAGCACCGCCGCCCTGATCCGCTCCCTCGCTCAGAACCCCCTGGCCTGGTTGGCGGCCATCGAAGCGGCCCTGGAAGCTGAGGATGTGCCGTTGGCTTGGACCTTGTTGTTTGCGCCGCAGCTGCCCGATGCCGCCGATCTCACGGCCCTGCGGGCTGAGGTGGTGCGGCGGGGCTGCGGCGACTGACGCACGGGCTTGGTCGCACGGCTTTAGCCGCACAGCCCTGGTTCAAATGTACTATCGTGTCTGTTGTGTTGCGGAGGGCGGCGGTGATGGCCTGTTCCCCCACCAGCGATTTGATTTGGTTGGGTCCTTTGCGGCAGGAGGAGGAGCCCCTGCACCTACCCCTGGCGGTGGAGTCGGTGGCGGCAGGGTTTCCGAGTCCTGCCGACGACTATGTCGAGGCGGCTATCGACCTCAACGGCATTTTGATGCCGCGCCCGAGCTCCACCTTTTTGATGCGGGTGGATGGTGAGGCGATGCGCGGCGACGGCATCCATCACGGGGATCTGCTGGTGGTTGATCGCAGCGTGGCGCCGCGCTCAGGTTCCACCGTGGTGGCGGTGCATGAGGGGCGCTTTGTGCTGCGGCGGCTTGAGGGGCGTCCCGCCCAGTGGTGCCTGGTGGCGAGTGATGCAACGACCGCCGCGATTGCCTTGCAAGGTGAAGACCCAGATCTGCTGATTTGGGGTGTGGTGATTCATGCGGTGCATCACCTCTGCAAGCCGCTGTCGGGATCGCGACGGCGAGGTGCCGTCGCTGGAGGCTCACCAGAAGCCCTGGGAGTGGAGCCATAGCCCCAGCAGCCCCATCGGCACAAACACGGCACCGAGGATTTGCAGCTTGACCGTGCGGGGAGAGGGTTGCTTCTTGGGGGGCATGGAGGCGTTGGCAGGGCCGCAGGCGAATGAACAGGGATCGAATGAGCGGAGGGCTTGCTGGCGCAGATCGGCCAGCTCCTCCAGAACGAAGTGAAGCGATGGGTGGCCAGTCATGGCGAGACGGGACGGGCGACTCAGGCCGACCGGGAAAACAGAATCGGACGGTAGGTGGGCCGTGCGGAGGGCGACAGGCTCCACTTCACCCGGCAGGTGAAGGTGCCGTATTCCCCCTTGATCGCAGTCGACACGCGCATGGCCGTCACCGTGGCGTTCTGGGGAATGCGGGATTGGGCCTGGTTGCAGGAGTCCACCTCGGAGATGGCGGAGCTGTCGTTGCTGGTGCCGCTGGCAGGAGTCTTATGGGCGGCTGTTGGTTCGGCCTGGACCAGGCCAGGCTGGAGGAGGGCGGTGGCTGCACAGAGGGCGAGCAGCCGGGGGCCTACAGCGACGGGGCGCATGGCCAGAGAAGACGGGGCATCCGTCCTAGCCGAACTTGCTCTGATCTGCTTCTGGCGGCAGGCAGTGCGACTTGCTGGTGGGTCGCGATGGTCGGGATTCTGGTGAACTGAGCAATCCGACAAATCAAGCGCAATAGACGCCTGGCGTTGCGTTGCTGTTGCAGCTGGTGCGTCGCCGCTGGTGGGGGGCATGCTTGTTGCGTCAACGCCTTGTCATCGCTATGGCTCCACCCGATTCGGCCCTTGCGCGTCTCCGGAGCCATCTGCACCAAACGCGCCTGCTGGGCTCGATCAGCAGTGCCCTCTATTACGACCAGAACACGGTGATGCCCGCGGCTGGGGCCGCTTGGCGGGGGGACCAGCTGGCCCTGTTGGCCGGCCAGCTGCATGAGCGCCAGAGCAGCGCCGACTACGCCGAGCTGGTGGCCGCGGCTGAGGACGAGCTCGACGCCGATGCGCTGCCGGAGCGCCGCCGCAACCTGCAGTTGCTGCGGCTGGAGCTGGAGCGTCAGCGTTGTCTCGATCCAGCCTTGGTGGCGGCCCTCGCCAAGGCCCAGTCGCGTGGCAATGCCGTCTGGCAGGACGCCCGCGCCCGCAACGATTTCGCCGCCTTCGCCCCGGCCCTCCAGGAGCTGATCGCTCTGCGCCGCCAGCAGGCCAGCCAGCTGGCCGCCGCTGAGCCGGTGGCCCGCAGCCCCTGGGAGGTGCTCGCCCAGCCCTTCGAGCCTGAGGTGACCAAGGCGCGGCTGGAGGAGCTGTTTGCGCCACTCAAAACGGAGCTGCCGCACCTGCTGCAGCAAGTTGCAGGATCGCGCTCCGTCGAGCCGGCCTGCACCAGCCGCGGCGGTGCTGAACCGCTGGATTGGCCTGAGGCCATGCAGGAGGAGCTCTGCACCGCATTGCTCGAGCGCTGGGGCTACGACGCCAGCCGCTGCCAGCGCTCCCGCTCCGCCCATCCGTTTTCCTGCACCGTGGGCCCCCAGGACTTCCGCATCACCACCCGGGTGGTGCCGGGCCAGCCGCTCTCGGCCTTTTTGGCCACCGCCCACGAGTGGGGCCACTCCCTCTACGAGCAGGGCCTGCCCCGCTCAGGCGACCACTACTTCCCCTGGCCCCTGGGGGAGGCCACCTCGATGGGGGTGCACGAAAGCCAGAGTCTGTTCTGGGAATGCCGCGTGGCCCGCAGCCGTGCTTTTGCCGAGCGCTGGCATCCGCATTTTTGCGCCGCTCTGGGCCGTGAGCCCTGGGGCGACGCCGAGGGCTTCTGGCGCGCCCTCAACCCCCTGCGGCCCGGTCTGATCCGGGTGGAGGCCGATGAGCTCAGCTACTGCCTGCACATCGTGCTGCGCTACGAGCTGGAGCTGGCGCTGCTCGAGCAGGACATGCCGGTGGAGGCTCTCCCTGAGCAGTGGAACCAGCGGATGCACAACCTGCTGGGCATCCAGCCGCAGAGCGATGCCGAGGGCTGCCTCCAGGACATTCATTGGGCGGAGGGGCTGTTTGGCTATTTCCCCAGCTACGCCCTCGGCCATCTGATCAGCGCCCAGCTGGCAGAAGCCATGGAGCAGGAGTGGGGTGAGGGCGCCATCGAGGCGGCGATCGGCGCGGGCCAGGAGAGCCGCTTGCACGACTGGTTGGCCCAGCGGGTCTATCCCCTGGGCCGCAGCGTCGATGCCGAAGGGCTGGTGCAGCAGGTGAGTGGTGCCCCTCTCAGCGCAGCCCCGTTTCTCCGTTATCTGCGCCACAAGCTCGAGCCGCTTCAGGCCTGAGGACCCTGCTCCTTAGGATGCCGCCCGATCCCGTTTTGAAGCCGCGCCCATGGCGAACATCGACCACGCCCCGAGCCGCACGATGCTCAACCTGCTGCACGTGCTGCCGGCCTTCGCCGATGAAGCCGAGCTGCGTCTGAACGCGATCGTGGAGCTCAACTCCATGACGATCAACAAATACGAGCTGATCACCGAGACCGGCCACCTCAAGCTCGATCGCGTCGGCTATTCCTCCCTGGCCTATCCCTTCGCCTACGGCTGCATCCCGCGCACCTGGGACGAGGACGGCGATCCCCTCGACATCGAAATCGTGGGCGTGACCGAACCCCTGGTGCCCGGCTCCCTGGTGGAGGCCCGCATCATCGGCATCATGACCTTCGACGATGGCGGCGAGGTGGACGACAAGGTGATCGCCGTGCTGGCCGATGACAAGCGCATGGACCACATCACCAGCTACACCCAGCTCGGTGCGCAGTGGGTGAAGGAAACCCAGTACTACTGGGAGCACTACAAGGATCTCAAGAAGCCCGGCACCTGCAAGGTGAACGGCTTCTTCGAACCCGCCGAAGCCGTGCGCATCATCAAGGAGTGCGAGCAGCGTTACCGCGACACCATCGATGCCAAGTTGGTGAACTGAGCCAGAGCGCGAAGCTTGAGTTTTCAGTCTGAGTTCGACGTTTGCGCGCATTGCCGATGACTGCTTCCTTCAAAGCCCTCTGGCTTGCAGCTGCCGCGTCGCTGGTGGTGCCGGTCTGGGCCCAGGACACCCCTGTGGGCCGGTTCACGGTCCAGAACAAGGTGGTCAATCCCGAGTACCAGAGCACCAAGAGCGGCAAGATCAATGCCACCGTTGGACCCAATGGTCCCTTGGGCGACCGCTGGCTGGGGTTCCAGCAGAGCGGTCCGAACCAATACGGGATCCATGGCACTCCGTCGGCCTGGCCGTGGACGGTGACCTCCCGCGCCGCCGTGACCAATGGCTGCGTGCGCATGCTGCATGAGCATGTGCGCAAACTGGTTGATCTGGCGGATGTCGGGACGCCGGTGATTGTGTAGCGTTGATGGGTGCAGCATTGATACTGCAGCGCTGATCGGCCATCCCCAGAAAACATTCTGGAGATCGACGGTTCTCCGGCTGAAAGTCGCAGTAACACTGGTACTTTGTAAGGCCCTAATGAGGCCATGGGCCTCCCTCGGCCCCGTTCATGTCCCCGGCTTCCCCGTCCCACCAACCTGCCGATCCCCAGGCCAGCACCACGCTCAAGTGGGCCAGCGATGGTGAACTGTCGTCCCTCGACCTTGAGCGGATCCTCGAGCGCTTGTGTGCCGTCGATCCGGCAGCCCAGCCGCTCACCGGTGCCCTTCAGGCCCAGTCCTGAGCTGGCTGCAACTGCCGGGCCAACGCCCGGGCCATGCCATCGCGACTGGCCAGACCCCGCAGCGCTTCGACGGGGAGGCCTGGATTGGGCAAGCCATGGGGCAGGGCCGCCGCCAAGGCCGACGGCACATCGAACACCGGCACTTGGCGTAGGCCATTGGGGGTGAGCTGGTCCTCCAGTTGGGCCAGTTGGGCCGACAGGGGCAGCCACACCAGATCACCGCGGCGGCAGTCCATCAGGCTGGGCATCAAGGCCGCTCCGGTTGGGCTGCGCGAGGGTTCGGCACTGAGGGCCCGCTGCAGGTCCGCCAGGGTCACCAGCCCCACCACCCAGGCCCCATCGGCCACCACCAGGCAATGGCCGTGGGCTTCCACCAGCTGGCGCAGGGCCAGGTGGGCCGGCAGCTCGGCCGGCAGCACCAGCGGGGCTTCCGGCTCAAAGGCTTCTCCCACCGCCAAGGCCGCCAGCTGGCGGCGGCGGTGCTCCTCCAGGGGATCGGGGCCGAGCAGCCCCGGATCCGCCAGCCCCTGCCAGCGCTCCACCAGGGCGGCGCTGAGGCCGGCCGCCGCCATCAGCGGCAACACGATGCGGATGTCGCGGGTGAGCTCAAACAGCAGCAGCAGCGCGGTGAGTGGCGCCCGGGCGCTGCCCGCCAGCACGGCCGCCATGCCCACCATCGCGTAGGCCGGCGGTTCGGCCACCGGCAGGTGCAGGCCGCTGGCACCGAGCAGCTGGCCGTAACAGTTGCCAAGCACGGCCCCGAGAAACAGCGAAGGGGCAAATCCCCCGCCCACGAAGCCGGTGGCGTTGCTGATGCCGGTGGCGAGCAGTTTCACGCCCAGCAACACCAGCAGGGTCAACAGCGGCACCCCGCCGTCACTGCCAAGCAGGGCTTCAATCGTGTCGTAGCCCACCCCCAGCACCTGGGGAAACACCAGGGCCATCAGGCCCACACAGGCTCCGCCCAGGGCGGTGGGCAGGCCTGGTGGCAACTGGGACAGCCAGCCCTGCAGCCGTTCACTGCGGCCGGCGGCCAGCAGGCTGATCAGGGCCCACGACATCAAGCTGGCCACCAACCCAAGCCCCAGGTAGAGGGGCAACTCGAGCGGGGAGCGCACCTCATAGGCCGGCAGCCGCAGGATCGGCGTGTCCCCGAGCAGCAGCTGGGTCACGAGCGAGGAGGCCACCGCCGCCACCAGCACGGCCCGCAGGCTGGGGCGGCCCTGGACGGCGCTGAAACTTCCCTCAAAGGCAAAGAACACCCCTGCGATCGGGGCCTTGAAGCCCGCCGCCAGGCCGGCGGCTACCCCGGCCGCCACCAGCGCTTTTTGGCTCTGGGGCGAGAGCCCGCCGCGGAGGGCCACCCAGAGCCCGAGGTTGCCGCCGCTCTCCACGCTGGGGCCCTCGGGTCCGAGGGAGGCGCCGCTGCCCAGGCTCAGGGATGCGCCCAGCAACCGCTGCAGCGGCAGCCGGGGCTGGGCCGGCACCGCCCCATCCGCCATGGCCATCAGGCTGGGCAGTCCTGGGCCGAGGTCGCCGCCATAGCGGCGCAGCAGACCCACGGCCAGCCCCCCCAGCGTTGGCACCACCACCACCGGCCAGAGGCTGATCCACTCGGGAAGTGACGAGACGGGGAGGGGGGGCGGCTCGGGCGCTGCCGGCGGCGGCGGCAGAAAGCCCAGGCCCCCCAGCCCCACCTGCAGCAGGGCTCGCAGGGGCGTGCCCGTATCGGGCGGCAGGGCGGGCAGCTCGGGGGGGAGCTCGGGCGGCTGGTTGCGGCCGACGGTCAGCAGGCCCTCGACGAACGGCCCAAACAGCCCGTTGTTGATGAAGCCGAGCAATTCGTGGAAGCCCACCACGGCCAGCCCGGTGAGCACGCCCACCAGGGCTGCCCAGGCGAGCAGATTCCACTGGTAGGGGAGGGCGCGGGCCTCGGCTTCTGCCGGGGCCTGGTTCTCAGCGGGTTCGGAGGTGGTTTCAGGCTTCAGGCCGGACCGTTGCAAAGATCTCCTCCAGGATTTCTCCTGCCCCCTGGGCCTTGAGGGTGTGGGCCAGGGCGATGCCGATGGACTCGGGATCCTCCTGGGGCCCTCGGGCCTCATCGCGGATCAGACGCAGGCCATCGAGGCTGGCCACCATGCCGGTGAGGATCAGCTCGCCGGTGTTGTCGGGGCCTGCAAAGCGGGTGTTGACGCCGATCGGCACCTGGCAGCCGCCCTCCAACTCCCGCAGGAAGGCTCGCTCCGCCAGGCAGCGGCGCGCGGTGGGGGTGTGCTCCAGCACCTTGATCTGCTCCAGCACGGCGCTATCGCCCTCGCGGCACTCGATGCCCAGGGCCCCTTGCCCCACGGCGTGGAGGGAGATGGAGGGATCGATCAGTTCGTGGATGCGGTCGCCCAGCCCCAGCCGCCCCAGGCCAGCCGCCGCCAGGATCAGGCAATCGAATTCACCGGAATCGAGCTTCTCCAGGCGGGTGATCACATTGCCGCGCACGTCCTTGAAAGTGAGGTGCGGATAGTGGTGGCGCAGTTGGGCCAGGCGGCGCAGGGAGCTCGTGCCGACCACGGCGCCGGCGGGCAGGGTGGCCAGGGTTTTGTCGTTGTGTTTGGCGTGCACCACCAGGGCATCGGCGGGATCTTCCCGCTCGGTGATGCAGCCCAGCATCAGGCCTTCGGGCAGGTTGGTGGGCAGGTCCTTGAGGCTGTGGACGGCGATGTCGGCCTGGTCGACCAGCATCTGGGCCTCCAGCTCTTTGGTGAACAGGCCCTTGTCGCCGATTTTGGCCAGGGCCACATCCAGGATCTTGTCGCCTTGGGTGGCCATCGCTTCGATGCTGATCTCCAGGCCGCTGTGGGCCTTGGCCAGCTCATCGCGCACCCAATGGGTCTGCACCATGGCCAGCTGGCTGCGGCGGGAGGCGATGCGCAGGGGGTTGGCCATCGGTGCCAGATCACAGCTGCCTAGCCTAAGGAGTGGAGCTCTCCAGCACCGCCTGCGCTGTCACAAACGCGAGGGATCGCTCAGGCGGCAAACAGATCGAGGGGAAAGGGCCCCCAAGTGTCTTCGGCATCGGGATTGGCACTGCCGTGGCCAGTGATGAGAAGCCCTTCCCCCAGCCCCGTTTCACGCCGCAACAGAAAGCGGCCCGTGTTCTGGTTGGCCTTGAGAAACACCGGCCCTTCGATGGCTTCTAGGGCTTCGCAGCCCGGATCCAGCGCGAGGGGGCTCCAGCCCAGGGCTGTCTCCAGCTGGCGCAGGCAGGTTGCCGCCGTGGCGGCGGTGGGAGCCATCACCCCCACCGTGAACCAGTCACAGGCAGCCAGCAGCGGCTCGAGCTCAGCCCGCAGGGCCGTGTAGGCCGCCGCATCGAGCTCGGTGGCCGTGCGCAGCCCCCGCAGATCCTGCAGCCCCATCTACTTAATGTATTCCTTGAGGACGCCGTTGCGGTTGGGGTGGCGCAGCTTGCGCAGGGCCTTGGCCTCGATCTGACGGATGCGCTCGCGGGTCACATCGAAGATCTGGCCGATCTCCTCGAGGGTTTTCATGCGGCCGTCATCCAGGCCGTAGCGCAGGCGCAGCACATCGCGCTCGCGGGGGCTGAGGGTGGCCAGCACGCCTTCAAGGTCTTCGCGCAGCAGGTTCTTGGCCACGTCCTGCTCGGGGTTCTCGATGTCGGCTTCGATGAAGTCGCCGAGGCGCGAATCCTCTTCCTTGCCGATCGGCGTTTCCAAGGAGATGGGCAGCTGGGCGCTCTTGGCAATGAAGCGCAGCTTCTCGATGGTCATCTCCATCGATTCGGCAATTTCCTCCTCGGTGGGCTTGCGGCCGAACTCCTGGGAGAGGGTCTTGGTGGTTTTCTTGATGCGCGAGATCGTCTCGTAGAGGTGCACCGGCAGCCGGATGGTGCGGCTTTGGTCGGCGATGGCGCGGGTGATCGCCTGACGGATCCACCAGGTGGCGTAGGTGGAAAACTTGTAGCCCTTCTCGTGGTCGAACTTCTCAGCGGCGCGGATCAGGCCGAGGGATCCTTCCTGAATCAGATCCTGGAAGCTCAGGCCCCGGTTCATGTATTTCTTGGCGATCGACACCACCAGGCGCAGGTTCGACTGCACCATCTTTTCCTTGGCGCGCCGGCCGAGCATCAGGCGCCGGCGGAACTTGATCAGGGGCATGTCCACCAGGGCTGCCCACTCCTTGTTGTCGGGGTGGTGGCCGTGGTCGGCTTCAAATTGAGCCGCCAGTTCCTCAAGCTGCAGCAAGTCGGCGATCTTGCGGGCCAGCTCGATTTCTTCGTCTGGGCGCAGCAGGCGGATTCGGCCGATCTCCTGCAGATAAACGCGGATTGAGTCTTCCGTGTAGACGCCCTTCGGGCCCACCTTGATGCTGGCCAGGGCTTTGGCGGCCTTGTCGTCCTTCTCGGCTGTTGCGGTGGCGAGGGTAGGGTCTGCCCCGTCGGCGGCGGGGGCTGCATCCGCAACGGCACCCTTCGCCTTGGCTGGGGCCTTGGTGCCTGAAGCCTTGGCTTTGGCTGGGCTGGATTTAGCGGTTGTGGTTTTGGGGGCGGCAGTCTTACTGGAGGCGGCCTTGGGCTTGGCAGCAGCCTTCTTTGCCTTGGGCTTCACAGCTACCTCTTCACCGGCCGCCGTGGCCACCATCAGGATTTCCGGGGTTGCTTTCAGCTCGGCAGCAGCGGGGCTCATGGGATACGGAAACGAAGAGAGATAGAGCGTGGGGGAGGAAGCGGGTTTCCAGAGACTGCCCGTCGGCATTCAGCACGACGGCACAGCCGAAGGCGGTTGGAAACGGCGATGGTCGGTCGGGTGGCTGGCCTTCGAAAGGCCTCAAGGGTTTGAGGAGAGTCGACAGTGATGCGAGTGGAGCCGCGAGTGGGGCAAACAGTGCTGTCGACAGGGAAGCCGAGCAGTGGGGTCGACGGGACACCTCACGACTGAAAACGACCTGATGGAACAAGAAGGTCGGCGGCCGAAGCCTGATTGGATGGCCGAAGCCATGAAATGGGCTGGAGCCAA
>Ga0169931_10001637_pt1 | contig 36877 bp, 35 predicted proteins | sample Kivu_15m_20L_FD_129675 | JGI IMG/M metagenome (GOLD analysis project Ga0169931, IMG submission 129675) | Freshwater microbial communities from Lake Kivu, Western Province, Rwanda to study Microbial Dark Matter (Phase II) - Kivu_15m_20L... | ecosystem: Environmental > Aquatic > Freshwater > Lake...
CGCGACGCAGAGGTCGCCATCGATGGCCTGCGGGACCGATTCGGCGACGAGGCGGTGGTGCCGGGACGCCTCGTGCCGGGAGCGGTCAATCGGACAGAGTCCGGGCAGCCGACCCACGGAGACCGACCCACGGGTGTCGCTCCAGGCGATTAGTGCTTATCCTTGGTGAAGCGACATACCTGCCCAGAGGAGAGGGGGCCTGCGGTGCCACTATCCGAGCACGAGCAGCGCCTGCTGGAGCAGATGGAAAAGGCGCTCTACGCCGAGGATCCGAAGTTCGCCACGTCCCTGCGTTCCACCGGTGTTGCGGGAGCCCATCGCGGTCGCGCGGCCCTCGGTGTGCTCGGCGTCCTCGGTGGCATGGGGCTCGTCCTCGCCGGTGTCGCCACCGCGGTGATCGCCCTCGGTGTCGTTGGTTTCGCCATCATGCTTGCGGGAGCAGTGCTCGTCTACTCCGCATTCTCCGGCGGAGCGGGAACGGCACCCGCCGCCGAAGGTGAGCAGCCCGCGGCCTCCCAGGCACCCAAGCAGACCGGTCCGGGCTTCATGGGCAAGATGGAGGATCGCTGGCGCCGTCGCGCCGACGGCGATCCCCAGTAGTCACCCCGCTCGACTTTTCCTCACCTACGACACCCGTGTATCACGCACGTCGTGTCAGTCCTGCGGCGCCTGCGGCGCCACGGCGGGTGGGAACGTGCAGTTTCGTGACGTCGGCTTGCCCGCGAACCGGTCGGCGACCCACTCGGTGACCGACGGACCTGCGGTGGTCGCGGCCTGCATGTGTCCGACCCCACCCATCCACAGCATGGTCAGATCGGAACCCGCAGCACACCAGCGCTCCTGCAGCACGGCATTGGGCCACGCGAGGACAACTTCATCGGTCGTGCCCTGGGCGATAAACAACGGCATTGAGCCAGGCATCGCAGGGGGAGTCTGCTTCCGTGCGTAGTCCGCCCAGGCCACGTTCTGCACCGGGTTGCCGGCAAAGAACATCTGTCCCGCAGATTTACGCAGCGCCAACTCGAGGAGTAGAGACTTGTTGCTCGTGCATTCATCGGCGATACGTCGATATGTGCGCTCTCCTGTGAACGTCAACACCTGATCGGGTGACAATGCGGGATTCGCCGCCGGCCAGGAGACTGCCACCTCGGGACCGATTCCCCACCCGATGGTCGTGTCCCACTGCGCACCCATAATGTCGGTGAGTTCCGCGGCGGGAGCGGCAGCCGCGACACCGAGGAGTGTCAACTCGGGGGCGATCTCCTCGCTGAGATGTCCCACCCACAGAGCCGAGTGACCACCCTGGGAGTGGCCCCACACGACGTAACGATCACCTGCAGCGGCTTCGGGCAGTGCGCGTGCGGCGCGCACGGAGTTCACCACGTCGCGGGCTTCCGCCTCGCCGACGAGGTAGAGCTCGGGACCGGGAGTTCCCAGACCGATGTAGTCGGTCGCGACGACGACGTATCCGAGGGCGATCATCGAGTCGAGCCAGTTCGCGGTGTCGCCGAGTGGATTGCCGGAGCGTGATGGTGCACATGCATCGCCCATCCCGAGGGTTCCGTGGGCCCATGCGACAACGGGCCGCCCACCCTCAGGTGCAGGTGTGGTGGGAATGAAGATCATGCCGCCCGATGCCGCAGGCGTTCCGTCGGGACGCTCGGACACGTAGAGCATCCGAAGAGCAGTGGCTCCCGGCACATCGACCCCGAGCGGTTCGGTGCGAATGATCGTGCCCGGTGCTGCGGGGAGGGGACTGGGGGGTTCGTAGAACGGAGCGAGAGCCGTCTGCTCGTGAGTGGTGCGAATCTCCGTGGTGACGGTGGCACCGACGAACAGAAAGACGAGACCCGCAATCAACGCAACCGGAGCAATGACCAGCCACCACCAGGTACGCACCCTGGCACTGTAGTGCTGGCAGGGGCCATCGGGAATCATGGCGGCGTGGAAGCCGAACCCACCTCCATCCGCGATGTCGTGGTGGTCTCGCGCATCGAGGTCCCCGCGGGAGAGGGGGACGTCCGGTCTGCCGTGGCGGATTCCATCGCTGGGGTGGTCGGGCTCGTCGGCTTCACGATCAACACCTCCGTCACCCTGACCCGCGCGATTGCTTCCTCGGCGATCAACGGGGTGTTGGACCGCGTACTCCCCCCGATCATCGACGCCGTGATCTCGCGTATCGACCTCACTGATGTGGTCCTCGCGCGCGTCGACCTGCGAGCGATCGTTCTCCGTGCACTCGACGAACTCGATCTCACCGCGATCGTCGTCGATCGAGTCGACCTCGATGTGATCATCAATCAGATTCCAATCGTCGAGATCGCGGACTACGTCATCAACGAGATCGACCTGCCCGAGTTGATCCGGGACTCGACTGGCGGAGTGGCCGACAACGCGCTGAACGTCGCGCGCATGCAGGCCGCCGATGCCGACGCGAGCATCGCCTCGATCGTCAACCGAATCCTGCTCCGTTCCCGTTCGCGGCGAGACCCGGAGGAGGGCTGATGGATTTCGCCACGTACCAGCGGCTGGTCGAAGCAGGTCGAGCACCCGCGACCGATCCCCTCCCCAGGTCCGCCCGAGCCCTCCAGGGGGCGCCGGCTGGTTTCGTGACGCGGGCCGTGAGCGTCCTGATCGATATCGCTCTGATCAGTGTGGTCGTCGTCGTTGGCTGGGCGGCAACGCGATTCCTGCTCTTCGTGCTGAGGCCCTCCCAGGAGTTGCCCGAGCCGAACGCGGTGATCCTGCTGGTCTTCGGCTACGGCGTGATGGTGCTCTATTGGACGGCGTGCTGGTCGACGTCCGGTCGATCACTCGGCGCGTTCGTCATAGGGGTGCGGGTCAGGAGCTCTGACGGCAGCAGGGTCGGCTGGTTCCGCTCGCTGCTGCGTGCCGTGTTCTGTGTCCTGGTGCCGCCGGGTCTGCTGTGGGCGATCGTCAGCCGCAGCAATCACTCGGTTCAGGACATCGTGCTGCGCACCAGGGTGGTCCGTGACTGGGCGCGCCTGGGTTCCATCGCGACGTAGTGCTACTCCAGGGTGATCAGGTGTAACTGGGTTGTCGCCCGGGTGCAGGCGACATAGATGTTCGCGCCGGCAGGAACCTCGTGGGCGATCGCCTCGGGGTTGACGATGAAGACGTGGTCGAACTCTAGACCCTTCGAATCCTGGGCGGTGATGACCGCAGCAAGGGCATCGATCGCATCTGCACCGAAGCCGAAGGGATCTCCATCAAGCTTCGCGGTCCACGTCGAGAGGTCCGATGCGGGGACGATCACCGCAGCGCGCCCCACGAAGTCGACCAGCACCTTCTCGATGTACGTCCGGACGTCTGCCTCTCGTCGGGTGATGGAGATGGTCGGAGTGCCGCTACGGATCGGATGCAGGGTCGGCGCAGTCCCGCCGTAGGCCGTGAGCCAGGACCGCGCGGTGTCGGCGATTTCCGCCGTGATCCGGTAGGTGATCGTCAACTCATGCAGTCGCAGGGCGTCACCCGCCCAACCCAGAGCCTCCTCCCATGTGCGCGCCGCTGCGGGGTGCGAGGCCTGTTGCAGATCGCCTACCACGGTCATCGACTTGCGGCTCGCCCGGCGTTGGATTGCGCGCCATGCCATCGCGCTGAGCTCTTGGGCTTCGTCCACGATCACGTGTCCGTAGATCCACTCGCGGTCGTCGAATGCCCGCTCGGCCACGGTGCGGTGGGATCTGTCCACGTGCGTCGCGTTAGCAACATGAAGCTCGCGCGCGTCGAGTTCACGGGGCTCGTCCGGATGCGAAGGAGAGGCGGATCGCCGCGGACGCTCCCAGGGGCCCACGCGGGCGGCCACCTCATCGATAAGCGGAATATCGTCCGATGTCCAGGGTGAACCGGACGGGCGCAGCAGGAGTCGTTGGTCCCCGGGATTCAGGATCCCGTCCGCGCACACGCGGAGGTAGGCCTCGTCCGTGAGGAGCCGTTCGACCAAGCCCGGCGGATCGATGGGCATCCACATCAGATTGAGGGTTCTTCGTACGTGGCGGTCGTCGATGAAATCCGCCACCTCATCGAGTACCTCATCAGCGGAAGGAGACGTGTCACCGCCATCGCGGAGTCGATTGCGGGCAGCCGCTTCCAGTACCCGACGCAGGAAGGTCTCGCGGCCTTCGTGGTAGCGATGAGCGCGGGAGAGTCCGCGTGTGGCATCGGTCAGTTGCCCCGCGCGAATGCGGATCTCACCGTGTGACTCCGTGGCGATCCGCACGTCAGAATCAGGAATTCGCACACGTTCCGCGATAGCCCGCGCGATGACGTCCGACATACGCGCGTCGCCCTTGATGGCTGCAACGCGAGGCGAATCCTCGGATGAGGCGCGAACGCCGGGCACAAGTGTTGCCGTGGTCAAAAGGACCACGTCCGTCTCACCCAGACTCGGAAGTACCTGGTCGATGTAGCGAAGGAAGAGGGTGCTCGGCCCGATCACGAGAACTCCGTCACGCGCCAGCTTCTCCCGATACGTGTAGAGCAACCACGCGGCGCGGTGCAATGCGACGACGGTCTTGCCGGTCCCGGGTCCACCCTGGACGACCGTGACGTGCTCCAGCGGGCTGCGAATGATCGCGTCCTGGTCCGCGGCGATGGTCGCGAGGATGTCGCCCATCCGTCCGGAGCGTGGGTCATTCATTGCCTCGGCACCGGGGAGGGAGTGCGTCTCACCGTCGAAGTACTCGTCGTCGATGTGCGTGACGACCTCGCGTCTTTCATCCTGGCGGGTGGCGATGCGCCGGCGAAGCGAAAGGCCCATCGGTTGCGCGCTCGTGGCCTGGTAGAACGGGGCAGCCTGTGGTGCGCGCCAATCGACGAGGACGACGTCACCGGAATCAGATCGAAGTCCGATCCGGCCGATGTGGAGTTCGGTCTGCTCGCGCGGGTCGATGCGGCCGAAGCACAACCGGGCCTGGGAGGCCTCCGCCGAGCGCAGTTGCTGCCGCAGATTCACTAGGTGTGCCTCGCGCTCGAGATCATCCTGTCCTGTGCCCGTGGCAGGGGCGGCCGTGACCTGATCGATCCGCCGGTGCAGGTGACCGATATGGCGTGCCAGATCGGCATGGAAAACGTCGAGCCGCTCCTGCTCGAACTCGATACTGCTCGTCACCATGGTCCCAGGGCCGGTGTGAAAGGGTCCACAAGTCTGTCACGGAAAGGCGATCGGGGTCCACCGGGAGGGTGTCATGGAGCGAGGCGAACTCTTCGAGATCTACGACGACACCCTGGTGACCGTCTGGAACGGTGACGCCTGGGTCGATCCAGCCCCCGTGTGCCGGGCCCGTGGCGTCGGCGCCGTTGTTCTCACGGCGTGGAACCCGGGCTGGGAGCGGCCCGATCGCGCGACGAACGACGCCAACAACGAGCGCTTGGAGCACGAACTAGTGCAATCAGAGGCGGACTTCTGGCCGGCTGTGGGGTCCTCGCGGCACGATGATCATTCCGAGCCGGGATTCATCATCTGGGGAATGGCAGCGGAGGAGGGATGTGCCATCGCGCGACGGTTCGGGCAGTTCGCGATCTACCTCTATAACCCCGATGGCGTGCGTGTGACCATCGACTGCGACTGATCACGCACCCGGCGTGGGCGAGACGGTGGGGCTGGCGGAGGGGCTCGCCTCGATCACTGCCTGACGTTCCTCGGTGAGCAGGACTATCCATGTCTGACCCGGCTTGAACGCCATGGGCGAACCATCACGGAGTCGGAAGGTCGTCCCCGATGCGGCATCCGGTCGACTCCATGTGACGTCGAAGGCGCGCCCATCCCGGAGGACGATTCCCGTTCCCGTTCTGATCGTCTCGGCATGGGGGGTATTGCCCCCGCCCTTATCGAAGAATTCCGATTGAGACTGCTTCACGTACTGCAGAACCACTGTCTGCGCCACCTGCTGTTGGCCGGTTTCCTCTTCCAGTGCGGTGAAGTCATTCAGCCCGACGAGGAAGCCACCCTGCGTGGAGTCGTATTGAAAGTTCGCCGATGAGGAACCCCAGTCTGTCCGCGCCCGATACACGGGATAGCCCCCGGCGGGGATGGTGTCGTCGAAAACGAATCCAACATCGCGGGTGACGGAGGCATTGGGTGCCGCGGCGATACCAGCCTGCCCATCCAGGAAGTAGTTGTACGGGGAGCGCCTCTCGGTATCGCGTGAGTAGAGGGCCGCCATCTTGTTGGGCGATATGTCGACCACTCCGGACTCATCGATCAGCGGCCACATCTTGCGCTGCACCCCGGAGAAGGCGAAGGCAGGTGATCCGTACTGAGCAAGGAGGTCGATGTCGGTGATGCGGGCGGAGCGCACGGGACCGATGCGCGTGGGGACGTCACGGGCGAATATCGCGGCGATCCGAGTCATCCCGTACTCGACTTCCTCGATGTAGACGACGTCGGCACGGTGCAGTCCGGCATGCGGTTGTGCATTGCCGGTGTTGTCGAGCTTGACGGCCAGAACGGGACGCGGACTCGCCTGCGCGAGCCCTGTGAGGGGTGAGGTCGGCGTCGGGGTGGGAGACGGCGTCGGGGTCGGGCTCGGGGTGGGAGACGGCGTCGGGGTCGGGCGTGTGGTGGGGCCCGCCGCTCCCTGCCCGGAGCACCCCGCCAGGAGGGCAGCGGCCAGTGGCAGCGCCACCAGCGCCCGGGCGATCACCGCTCCACGGTAGGTGCCCCGCCGGCGAACAGGGGAGAGCGGGGGAGGAAAGGGTGGCCGAAGTGGTTGACGGTGGGGCAAAGTGGAGTAAAGTGGCGCCACCTGGAGGTGCCAGGGGGCTTTATGGGGTCGACGAGGCGGGAGTGACAGATGTTTCTGGGCACCCACGCACCTCGGCTCGACGACAAGGGCCGGTTGGTCCTCCCGGCCAAGTTCCGCGAGCAGTTGGCCGCCGGATTGGTGCTCACCCGCGGCCAGGAGCGCTCGCTGGTGGTCTGGCCCACCGCGGAGTTCGCGGTCTACGCGGAACGCCTGGGGGAGGCGTCCCGATCCGATGCTCGGGTGCGGGCGTACCTCCGCGTCCTCTTCTCCGGCGCCTCCGACGAGATCCCGGACCGCCAGGGCCGGATCACCGTGCCCCCGGGCCTGCGCGAATACGCCGGACTCGACCGCGAGGTCATCGTGGTCGGCAACGGGACCACAGCCGAGATCTGGGATGCCGAGACCTGGAACACCTACCTCGCCGGCCAGGAGGACAACTTCTCCGGCCTGAATGAAGAGGTGATCCCAGGCGTGCTGTGACGTCGTGCGGCCCGGTCTCCTCCCGCCCACTTCCTGACATCCCTTCCCCGGTGCCAGGCAGGCGATGCGGGCGGGGGCCCGGCCGCACGGAGGCAAGGAACCGCGACCGATTCACCACGAAGGGGAAGACATGAGCACACTGAATGAATTCGTCCAGCATCCCGTTGTCCGCGGGATGCGCACCGGAGCTGCAGTCCTCGTTTCCGGGATCCTCACCGGCACCGTGGTCTACTCGGTAGCCACCTTCATCGGGGGATAAATTCCGATGGAGAACGAGGTCGTCGACTACGTCCCGCATCACGCGCCAGTGCTGCGGGAACGTGTCTTCGCCCTTCTCGCTCCAGCCCTCACCCAACCTGAGCCGGTCCTGGTCGACGCCACCGTGGGTCTCGGGGGACATGCGCACTACGCGCTCGAGCAGGTTCCGGGGCTCCGGCTCATCGGTTTCGATCGTGATGCCCAGGCGCTCGCGATCAGTAGGGAACGACTGTCCTCATTCGCCGATCGCGTGACACTCGTGCACGCGGTCTACGACCGCATTGGCGAGGTTCTCCAGGACCTGGGTCACCCTCATGTGAACGGGATCCTGTTCGATCTCGGCGTCTCCTCGATGCAGCTGGACGATCCCGCCCGCGGTTTTGCCTATGCGCGCGATGTTGCTCTCGATATGCGCATGGATCCGGAGATGTCAACGACTGCGGCCGACATTCTCAATACCTATTCGGAGAAGGACCTGGCGCGGATCTTGCGTACCTACGGGGAAGAGAGATTCGCATCGCGCATCGCCCGCCGCATCGTCAGCGAACGCGCGAACACGCCCTTCACGACATCCGAGCGTCTCGTGGAGATCGTGCGTGAGTCCATCCCCGCTCCAGCAAGGCGCCAGGGCGGCAATCCGGCCAAACGCACCTTCCAGGCGTTGCGCATTGAGGTCAACGACGAACTCGCGATTCTCGAGCGCGCTATCCCCCAGGCACTCGAGTGCCTTGCTCTCGGCGGCCGGATCGTGGTCATGAGTTACCAGTCGCTTGAGGACGCCATCGTGAAGGGCATCCTCCACGAAGCGACCCGGGTGCGCGTGCCCGAGGACCTCCCCTTCATTCCCCCGGGCGCGGAACCCCCGTTCGCTCTCCTCACGCGAGGAGCGCAGACGGCGAGTCCGGCCGAGATAGCCGAGAACCCCCGTGCTGCATCCGTGCGGATACGTGCGGCCGAGCGTGTGCGGTGGGCTGCATGACGTCGACGGAGAGAGCGGTGGAGGCAGTCGCAGAGACACCCGAGGCAGTCACCGAGTTCGCCACCCCGCGCGTCAGCAAGCGCACCCGGGCGCATCTCACGCTCGTCGCACCGTTGAGTCCAGATCGGGCAAGCCGCGGGACATTCGTACTGATCATCACCGCAATTCTCGCGTTGGCTCTCGTCGCGATGCTCGTGATCAATACGTCCCTCGCGCAGGGCTCGTTCACCGTTCAGGCACTGCGCGGTGAATTCCAAGCGCTGCAGGAGCAGGAGCAGGCACTTCTCGAGGAGGTTGCAGCCGCATCGGCACCGATCGCGCTCGAGTACCGGGCACGTGAATTGGGCATGGTGCCGAGTTCCACCCCGGTGTTCATCTCGGTGCCGGACGGACAGGTCCTGGGCAAGCCCCGCCCTGCCCCGGGAATCGCGTCGCAGACCACCGCCCGCATCACCGCCACGTCGACGTTCACGACGGACGTATCGAGCCTGCCGACGACCTTCGCCGACGCCAAGGGATACGCCTCGGCACCGGGCACCATGTCGGGCCGCTCCGGTGAGGACGAGTTGTGGCAGGAGCTTCCGCCCCGCTCGCTCGTCGCTCCCGACCAGCCCCTGGTGATCGCGACGGACGCGGGCCCCGACGATCAGTTGATGGCCGAGCCGGTGACGGACTGACGTGGCCACCGACACTCGTACCCGCCCCCGTACGGGCACACGTCCACCCGGTGGCCCGGTGGATGGCGGGTGGGCCCACCGCCGGCTCACTCTGGGGGACATACCCAAGCGAGGAATGATCCTGCTTGTTGCCACGGCCATCGCGCTGACGCTCTTCGGCGGACGCCTCCTGGAGTTGCAGGTCTTCCGCGGGCCGAGTCTCGCCAATGCCGCTCTCGACCAGCGACTCAAGACCACGGAGTTGCCCGCCCAGCGCGGGGCGATCCTGGATGCCGCCGGCGATCCCCTTGCCGTGACTGTCGAAGCGCGGAACGTGACGGCGGATCAGACCTTGATCGATGACCCAGCCGCTGCTGCAGCGCGACTCGCCCCGATTCTCGGAGTCGACGCAGCCGAGTTGACCCCACGTCTGACGGGAGATCGACGGTTTGTGTACGTCGCCAAGATGATCACCCCGGAGACGTGGAATCGAATCTACGATATGGGTGTTCCCGGGATCTTCAGCGAGACCACGTCACGCCGCGTCTATCCCGGTGGTGAACTTGCCGCGAACGTCGTCGGATTCGTGGGAGCCGAGGGTGTCGGAATGGGAGGTATCGAGTACGCCCTCGAGAAGGAACTCGCAGGCGCGGCCGGCGAGCAGACGTACGAGAAGGGCCCGGGTGGTCGCGTCATCCCCACGGCGAATGTCGATCGTGTCGACCCACAGCCGGGAATGGATGTGCAGTTGACGATCGATCGCGACATCCAATTCGTCGCGCAGGAAGCGATCGCTCAGACGGTGCGCAATGCCCGAGCGGCAAGCGGGACCGTTGTGGTCATGGAGGTTAAGACCGGTCGGATTCTCGCCATGGCGACGGCCCCGACCTTCAATGCGAACGACCCGGGATCGGCCGAGCCCGCCGATCGCGGCAACCGCGTGCTCACAGACGTATTCGAGCCCGGTTCGACCGGCAAGGTCATCACCCTCGCGGGTGTCGTCAACGAGGGCGCTGCCAACCCCTACACCGTGATCAAGGTTCCACCGACCCTCACCCGAGGTGGCAAGGCCTTCAAGGACCACTCGCCCCACAGGAAGCTCCGTCTCACGTTGAGTGGGGTTATGGCGCAGTCCAGCAACATCGGGACCATTCTCGCTGCCGAGCGAATCGGTAAGGAGAAGTTGTACGACTACATGAAGCGCTTCGGAATCGGCGAGGAGACCGGCACGAATTTTCCAGCCGAAGGTAACGGTTACATTCCCCCGGTTGAGAACTGGTCGGCGACGTCGATGCCGACCATCGCGTTCGGCCAGGGACTCAGCGTCAACGCGGTGCAAGCGGCAAACGTATTCGCGACGGTTGCGAACGGGGGAGTCCGGCAAGACCCCCGAATCGTCGACTCGATGATCTCGCAATCAGGTGAGGTGATCACTCCGGAGTCAGGGAAGCGCACCCGCGTGATCTCCCGGGTCGCGGCGCAGCAGGTCCTCACGATGCTGGAGACCGTCGTCGGAGATGGCGGTACAGCCCCCCTCGCGAAGATCCCGGGTTACCGAGTCGGAGGAAAGACCGGTACGGCAATGTTCGTCGACCCGCGCTGCGGTTGTTACAACGGCGATGTCGTCGCATCGTTCATCGGCGTCGCCCCGATCGATGATCCGGAGTTGGTTGTTGCGGTGTTCGTGTCCCAGCCTCGCAGCGGCAGGTACGGCGGCCAGTTGGGCGGTCCGGTCTTCAAGAGGGTGATGACATACTCGTTGCAGGCTCGTCAGATCCCGCCCACGGGAACCCGGGCTCCCCGGATTCCCCTCAGCGCCAAGGGGTAGCAGTGGTCGAGACCCCGGAGTCCCACTTTGTGGATTTCGTCGAGGTGATCAACTCCATCGGGGGTCGAATCGCGAAGCCCGGAGACGCGCAGATCACGTCCCTGACCCTCGACTCGCGTCAGGTGCGTCCGGGAACGCTCTTTGCCGCCGCGCCCGGCCATATCCGTCACGGACACGAGTTCGCTGGCGATGCGGTGCGCGCGGGTGCGTCCGCGATCATCACGGATCGTGAAGGTGAAGTGAGCGCGGTGACATACGGTGTGCCCGTCGCGGTCGTCGACGACGTCCGCGGTGCCGTCGCCCGCCTCGCGCAGGAGGTCTACGGTCCCAGCGAGGCGATGACCCTGCTTGGCGTCACCGGTACCAACGGAAAGACATCCGTGGCCTACATGATGGCCGGGGGTCTTCGGGCTGCAGGCACCCCTGTGGGCCTTGTCGGAACCCTCGGCGTCACCGTCGGTGAGCGGTGGGAGAAATCCGAACGCACAACTCCTGAATCCCCCGATCTTCATCGGATCTTCCGGGAGTGTCGAAGCGTTGGGATCAATCACGTTGTCATGGAGGTCTCGAGTATTGCTGCGTCGGAGAGTCGTGTCACCGGACTTGTGTTCGACGTCATGGTGTTCACGAACCTCAGCCACGATCACCTCGACTACCACGGATCCATGGATGCCTACTTCCACGCCAAGCGCTCGATGTTCGATTCCGAGTCCTGTCGTCAGGCAGTGGTGTGCGTCGACACCGAGTGGGGAGTCCGTCTCGCATCGGAACTGGATATCCCGGTCAGCACCGTCGCCACGAATGGACGGGATGCCACCTGGTCTGCCCGGGAGGCAGGCGCGTGGGAGGTGCGTGGCCCAGGGCTCCAGGCGAGCGAGGTGTCCCGGGTGCCGCGATTCGTCATGGCCAATCGACTATGCGCACTGGCCGCACTCGACGCATGTGGCATCCCGGCGCATCGCGCATGGGAAGCCATCAGCCATGTCCATGTGCCCGGGCGCATGGAATGTGTTGGCACGGTCGAAGACGCCCCTATTTATGTGGATTACGCCCACAGTCCCGATGCGATCGAGCGAGCACTGGGCGCGATCCGGGGACAGACGGCGGGAAGACTCGTGGTGGTCATCGGCGCGGGAGGGGATCGGGATTCCGATAAGCGAGGCGCCATGGGCCGTGTCAGCGCGGATATCGCCGATCTTGTCATCGTTACAGATGACAATCCCCGTTCTGAGGATCCGGGTGTGATCCGAGCGGCGGTGGCCACCGGTGCGCGTGACGCTGGCTCTGCCGATGTCATCGAGATCACTCCGCGCGAAGATGCCATCCGCCATGCGCTCATGTTCTGCCAGCCGGGCGATGCAGTCATTCTTCTCGGCAAGGGTGCGGAGACGATTCAGGAGATCGCGGACGTGCGCATTCCCTTCGATGACCGCGAGGTCGCCCGCCGGATTGCCCGCGAGTTGGCCACATGATCCCGATCTCTCTCGGTGATCTCGCCCGCGCCGTAGGGGTGACCGCTCCCGTTCCGGATGTTCGGGTGCGGGGTGTGAGCATCGACACCCGCACCGTGGTGGCCGGTGACGTCCTCTTCGCGATCCCGGGGGAGCGGGTGGACCCGCACTCCCTGCTCACTGAAGCGGAGGCTGCCGGTGCCGTAGCTCTCGTCGTGGAGCGCGCCGGCACGGAGACATCGGTGCCAGTCATCGTGGTCGAGGACTCCCTCGAGGCTCTGGGACGTCTCGCGCACTGGTACTGGTCCGAGCGGTTGACCTGCCAGACCATCGGAATCACGGGTTCCAGTGGGAAAACCACCACAAAAGATCTGGTGGCCCAGGTGCTGGAGTCCTACGGCCCCACTGTGTGGCCGCAGGGCTCGTTCAACACCGAGGTCGGCGTACCCCTCACGATCCTGGCGGCAGAACCGGGCACACGGTTCCTCGTTCTCGAGATGGCGATGCGGGGAACGGGTCACATCGCGTATCTCACGCGCATTGCCTCACCTGATGTTGCCGTCGTGACGAATGTGGGTCATGCGCACGTAGGCCTCCTCGGTGGAATCGATCAGGTTGCGGTCGCGAAGGGTGAATTGATCGAGGGAATGAACCCTGACGGCGTCGCCATCCTCAATGCGGACGATCCGCGAGTGATGGCGATGCGATCCAGGACCCACGCTCGCGTGGTCACATTCGGACTGTCTGCGGACGCCGATGTGCGAGCCGATCACGTGCTCGCCACGACGGGGACTCTGCAGTTCGACGTCATCGATCAGCGAGTAGTGGCGCACACCTCCGTCGAGATCGGCTTTGTGGGCCGGCACAACGTGTTGAACGCTCTTGCGGCAATCGCAGTCGGCATCGAATGTGGAATGACTCCGCAGGCTGCGGCCGAGGCACTCAACGGCGCACGCCCCCGGAGTTCCATGCGCATGGAACGCGTGCCGGGCGCGCGCGGGGTGACCTTCATCAATGACGCATACAACGCGAACCCGGAGTCGATGAAGTCGGCGCTGACGTCCGTGGGAGATTTGGAAGGCCGCCGTTGGGCAGTGCTCGGAGAGATGCGGGAACTGGGTGAGTTCGCAGACGCGTTGCATGCGGACGTGGGAAGGCATGCGGCAGAGGCGGGTATCGACCACCTCGTGTGCATCGGAGAGGGGACACGCCCGATGCACCAGGCAGCCGTGGCCCAGGGAGCCGAGTCTCTATGGTTGCCGAACACGGACGATGCCATCGAGGTACTCCGAGCGGGACTCGAGCCCGGTGACGTGGTGCTCGTCAAGGCATCCCGAAGTGTGGGGCTCGAACGGATCGTCACAGCCCTATCGCGCGACGAGGGAGGTGCAGCGGAATGAGGCTCGTCGTCATCGCGATGACCATCTCCACCCTCATCGCCCTCTTCGGTACACCGCTCCTGATCAAGATCTTGGGTCGTCGCGGCTACGCCCAAGCGATTCGCACCTCCACGGAGACCGAGCTCTATCCCGATCATGACTCCAAGCGGGGAACGCCGTCGATGGGTGGAGTCGCCATCATCATCGCCGTTCTCGGGGGCTATTTCCTGACACACCTGCTCACGCTGAGACCTGTGGCGATGTCCGGGCTCCTCGTCCTGTTCCTGATGGTGGGGTTGGGTGTGGTCGGCTTCGCCGACGACTACCTGAAGATCTTCAAGCAACGCAGCACCGGCCTGCGAGCCCGGACCAAGCTCATCGGTCAGGCGATTGTTGCGCTGACCTTCGCATTCCTCTCCGTCCAATTCCCCGATGCGGATGGCCAGACGGCCGCATCCATGGCGATCTCGTTCGTCCGCGATACCCCGGTGGTGCTGCCGCTGGCTCTTTTCCTGGTGTGGGTCTGGTTCCTGGTCACCGCCACCACGAACGGGGTGAACCTCACCGACGGACTCGACGGACTTGCGGTGGGCGCTGCGGTCATGAGCTTCCTGGCGTACGTCCTGCTCAGCATCTGGCAGTACGGGCAGAACTGCGCATTCGAGGTGACGCCCTTCTGCTACAGCACGCAGAACCCCCTCGATCTGGCGATCGTCGCTGCCTCGGCTGCCGGTGCCAGTTTCGGCTTCCTCTGGTGGAACACGGCGCCCGCTCGCATCTTCATGGGCGATACCGGGTCGCTCGCCCTCGGCGGCGGCATCGCAGGGTTGGCGATCATGACTCGGACGGAATTGCTACTGCCCCTGCTCGCGGGTTTGTTCCTCATCGTCACCGTATCCGTGATCCTCCAGGTCGGCTCGTACAAGTTGACCGGGCGCCGCGTGTTCCGGATGGCGCCCCTGCATCACCACTTCGAGATGCGAGGCTGGCCGGAGATCCAGATCGTGGTGCGCTTCTGGATCATCCAGGGCGTGTGTATCGGGGCCGGTCTGGGCATCTTCTACGCGGAATGGGTCCGCGCGTGACCGATGTCTCGGGCGCCAACCGGGGCTCGGACTGGGGCCGGTGGCGTATCTGTGTCGCGGGCCTCGGTGTCGCGGGGTACGCCGCCGCAGACGCCCTGATGCAACTGGGCGCCGCTGTGCGCGTCATCGATGCATCCGACGCGGAGGGTGTCCGTTCGAAGGCACAGATCCTCGAAGCACTGGGTGCAGACGTACGCCTACACGTCTCGGCCGATGCGCAGGTCGACCTCGATGGCTGCGACCTGCTCGTCGTCTCTCCCGGTCTGCCACCGCATCACCCGTGGATTGGCGCCGCACAGGCGCGCGGGATCCCCGTGTGGGGAGAGTTGGAGCTTGCGTGGCGACTACGAGCACCCGACTCGGCTGCCCCGTGGCTCTGCGTCACGGGCACCAACGGCAAGACGACTGCAACCCTGATGCTGGACTGCATGATGCGGTCCGCAGGACTCGCGTCGACGGCAGCGGGGAACATCGGGACGTCACTTGTCGATGTGGTGATGCACGATCAACTCGACGTGATCGCGGTGGAGGTAGGGGCACCCCAGTTGCCCTTCGTCAGCTCGGTGAGGCCGCTGGCATCGGTGTGCATCAATCTGGCTCCCGATCACATCGATCACTTCGGTGGTTTCGATTCCTACCGTCGCGCCAAAGCGCGCGTGTACGAGAACACGCAGGTGGCTGCTGTGTACAACGCCGACGATCCAGTAACGCGCACGATGGTGGAAGAGGCGAATGTGACCGACGGGTGTCGCGCCATCGGGATCACCCGTGGCACTCCCGGGGTGGGGATGCTCGGAGTCGTCGACGATCTGCTCGTCGACCGTGCTTTCATCGATGACCGATCTGAGCGGGCTCAGGAACTCGCGTCCGTGTCCGATGTCCATCCGGCAGCCCCGCACAACATCACAAACGCGCTGGCGGCGGCAGCACTCGCGCGGGCATTCGGGGTGCGACCCGGGGCGGTGCGCGATGGGCTACGCGCCTTCGTGCCGGCCGGACATCGCATCAGCACCGTCGGGACGTTGGCTGGCGTCACCTTCGTCGACGATTCCAAGGCCACGAATGCCCATGCGGCCCTGGCCTCCGTCACCGCCTACCCCTCGGTCGTGTGGATCGCGGGTGGCCTTGCCAAGGGTCAGGATTTCGCCGAGTTGACTCGCCAGATCGCACCCCGTCTGCGTGGTGTCGTTCTGCTTGGTCAGGATCGTGAGGTCATCGCCGACGCCCTGCGCCGACACGCGCCTGAGGTCCCCGTCGTGGAGGTGGATCGCGCGGACACTGGTGTCATGGACATGGTCGTGGAGCGGGCGATCACGCTGGCTCGCCCAGGTGACACCGTGCTCCTTGCCCCGGGATGCGCCTCCTGGGACATGTTCCGCGACTACGCCGAGCGCGGCGACCTCTTCGCAGCTGCGGCGCGCGCCCGGGGGGCCGCGTGATGAGTACCGAGACCCCGACCTCGAAGACCGCCCTGTATCGCTTGGGTACCTGGCTGCGCCACCCGCTGAGCACCTACTACCTCATCATCGGGACTGCACTGCTCCTCCTGGGCCTCGGCTTGGTGATGGTGCTGTCTGCCTCGAGTATCGAGAGTGTGCGCATTTTCGGTTCCCCGTACACCCTGGTGCAGCGACAAGCGCTCTTCGCGGTTGCGGGAGTCATCGCCATGTATTTCGCGGCGCGGACGTCGATCGAGTTCTGGCGAGCGTTCGCGTGGCCACTCCTCCTGGGCTCCCTCGCGCTGCTGATCCTGGTCCTCTTCATCGGAGTTGAGGTCGCCGGTCAGCGCAACTGGATCGACATCATCGGGCCCTTCCGTCTGCAGCCGAGCGAATTCGCCAAACTCGCACTGATCGTGTGGGGAGCGGATGTACTCACCCGTCGCAGGGATGCGATTCCGACGTGGAACACCCTGTTGGTCCCGCTCGTGCCTGTGGCGGGGGTAATGATGATTCTCGTCCTGCTCGAAGGGGACTTCGGCAACACGCTCATGCTGGCGGCGATCATGGCCGGCATGCTCTTCGCGGCGGGAACACCGATCCGGTTCTTCGTTGTTCTCGGCGGAGTGGGCGCACTCGGGGTGTTCCTGCTGACCCTCGCGGCTCCCTATCGCATGGAGCGGTTCACCTCGTGGCTCGATCCAGGAGCCGATCGCCTCGGCTACGGCTGGCAGATCACCCAGGGTCAATACGCGTTGGGCACGGGTGGCCTCTGGGGTGTTGGCCTGGGAGCGAGCCGGGAAAAGTGGGGTTCGCTACCGGAAGCGCATACGGATTTCATCTTCCCGGTCATCGGTGAAGAACTCGGTCTCGTGGGAACTCTCTCCGTGCTCCTCCTCTTCGGTGTACTGGCCTTCGCGATCTTCCGACTCAGTCGTTCGACCCAGGATCCCTTCGTCCGCATGGCATCCGCCGGTGTCGGCGCGTGGATCGTTATCCAGGCGGTGGTCAACGTGGGCGGGGTACTCGGCCTCATGCCGATCACGGGTGTTCCGCTCCCGCTCGTGTCCTATGGGGGATCGTCCCTCGTTCCCACCCTGACGGCGCTGGGCATGGTCCTCGCGTTCGCGCGCAACGAACCGGGGGCGCGCCGCGCACTTCGTCGACGATCGACCGCCGAAGCCTTGCGGAAGAGGTGACGTGACCACGTGCACGTCGTCATGGCTGCAGGCGGGACTGCGGGACACATCGAACCTGCGGTGAACACCGCGGACACCCTCCGCGAACTACGACCGGACTGCACGGTCACTTTCCTGGGATCGGAACGTGGGCTCGAGTCAACGCTCGTTCCGGCGCGCGGGTATCCGCTCGTGACCCTGCCGTCCCTCCCCGTCCCTCGCGGACTCGATCCCCGGCTCCTGAAGTTGCCGGGGAGTCTCGCGACCTCTGTGCATGAGGCGCGACGATTCCTCCGCGAGGGCAAAGTCGATGCCGTCGTGGGTTTCGGTGGGTACGCATCCGCCCCTGCGTATGTGGCAGCCCGCTGGGAGCGGGTACCGCTCCTCGTGCACGAGGCGAATGCCCGACCCGGGTGGGCGAATCGTCTCGGCGCGCGGCTGACCCGGCATGTGGCGGCCGTGCGTGCCGGTGATCTTCCGCATGCGCGGGCCGTGGGTATGCCACTTCGGTCATCGATTCGCGAACTCGACCGTCACGCGACTGCTCACGCAGCCCGGGAGGAATTGGGTGTGCGTAGCCCGGTGGTACTCGTCTTCGGTGGAAGCCAGGGAGCACGTCGGCTCAACGATCTCGTCGCGTCATGTCGTGACACGTGGCTGGCGGACGGAATCACTGTGATCCACGTGTACGGCGCTTCGAATGTGCCACCAACGGCTCAGCCCGGCTACCTGCCCGTCCCCTTCACGGATCGGATGGACCTGCTCTACGCGGCCGCGGACCTGGTCGTCTGTCGTGCTGGTGCGATGACGTGCGCGGAGGTCGCCGCCGTGGGACTACCAGCGATCTACGTCCCGCTGCCCGTGGGCAATGGTGAACAGGAGCTCAATGCCCTACCTGTCGTACGGGCGGGAGGGGGATTGGTGATCCGGGATCAGGACGTGACCCCTGCGTGGCTGGCGGAGCAGGTGAGTTCCCTCGTGCGCGATGAGCCGCGACTCCGGGATATGGGTGCTCGGGCCCGAGCCCAGGGTGTCCGCGATGCCGATCGGGTGATGGCTGACTGGGTCATCGACATCGTGGAAGGTGGTCGGGCATCGTGAGTGACGTGCCACGGGCAGGGCTCGGCCGTGTCCACATCATGGGTCTCGGTGGTGCGGGGATGTCCGGAATCGCCAGGATCCTCGTAGCCCGAGGGGTCGATGTTTCGGGCTGCGACGCGAAGGATTCACGCCGACTCAGCGCCCTCCGTGCCCTCGGGGTTCACTCCGACATCGGGCACAGCGCCGACCACCTCGACGGCGTCGATTCCCTGATTCTCTCGACCGCGATTCCCGACACCAGCTCCGAAGTGGCGGCCGCACGTGATCGGGGAATGTCGATCCTCTCGCGAGCGGACACCCTTGCTGCCCTGATGGGTGGCTATGACGGAGTCGCCGTGGCGGGGACGCACGGAAAGACCACCACCACATCCATGATCACCGTGGTCCTACAGCACTGTGGACTCGATCCCACGTTCGTCATCGGAAGCGAACTCAACGAGACCGGGGCCAACGCCCACCAGGGAAGTGGGACGGTGTTTGTGGCGGAGGCTGACGAGAGCGATGGCTCGTTCCTCGCGTTGCCCGCCACCGCGGGGATCATCACCAACATTGAGCCGGATCATCTGAACTTCTGGGGCAGCGTCGATGCGCTCGAGGGTGCCTTTGCGGATTTCGTGCGCGGAATCTGCTCGCGCGGTGGGTTCGTGGTGATGTGCGGGGATGATCCGGGTGCCCGCCGGTTGGCCGAGTCCGGTCGAGCCGCAGGGCAGGACATCCGCACGTATGGAACAGACCCTGGCGCGGACTTCCGCATGGTCGACCCGGTAGCGGGTGAACGTGGGTGGAGCTTCGAACTCGTCCATGACGGTGTTCGGTTGGGGCGAGTGTCCGTGGCCGTGCCCGGACGCCACAACGCGCTCAATGCGCTGGGTGCGATCGCGGTGTGCCTGGGTCTTGGATGTCCGGCAGGCGAGGTGCTCGAGGGGATCACCACGTTCTCCGGAACACGTCGCAGGTTCGACTATCGCGGCTCGGCCGGCGGAGTACGCGTGTACGACGACTACGCGCACCACCCGACGGAGATTGCCGCCACCCTGCGCGCTGCACGCGAAGTTGTCGGATCCGGGCGCGTCATCGTCGCGTTCCAGGCCCATCACTACTACCGGACGGCGATGTTCGTGCGGGAGTTCGGGGAAGCGCTCGGTCTCGCCGACGTCGCGGTGGTTCTCGAGGTCTACGCCCCCGGCGAGACCCCGATCCCCGGCGCCAGTGGGCAGACGATGGCCACCCACATCCCCCTGGATCCCGACTCCGTGATCTTCGAGCCCTCCTGGTCCGCCGTCGCCAGGCACCTCGCCGAGCGTGCGAGGCCGGGAGACATCGTGATGACCCTGGGTGCCGGAGATATCGGGATGCTCGCCGTCGAGGTCCTCGAACTCCTCCGGGGGTCGGACTCCGCGTGACCCGGAAACGCATCGTCACACTCCTTGCACTCCTGCTGGTGGTCCTGCTCGCAGGTGGTGCGGTGTTCGCTGTGTGGTTCTCGACGCTGCTCGACGTCGAGCGGGTTCGCGTGATCGGGGCGGGGCGGGAGCAGGAGGTGCTCGCGGTGGCAGCGATCGATGTCGGCGTTCCGATCGCCCGCGTCGACACCATCGCGGTGCAGCAGCGTGTCTCGGATATCCCGTGGGTCAAGACAGTCGACGTCCGACGGGGCTGGCCCAGTGAAATCGTCATCGCCGTCACCGAGCGGGAACCCGTCGCCCGGAAGATGAGCGAGGGCGGGGCCCAAGGTGTCGATGCAGACGGGGTCGTGTTCGCCCCGCAGGCGGATCTCCCCGAAGATCTCATCGTCGTCACCGCCGACGGCCCCGCGTTGCTCGCCAGCATCGAGGTCCTCCAGGCACTTCCCCCGGAGATCAAGGGACGCGTCACCCGCGTGGCGGCCAGCACCCGCGACGATGTGCGTCTCCACCTGAAGTCCGGATCGATCGTCCGCTGGGGGAGTGCCCAGGAGCCTGAGTTCAAATCGCAGGTTCTGCTCGCGCTCCTCCCGCGACGCGCACGTGTGTACGACGTCAGTGCCCCGCAGTTGCCGACCACCCTCGATGAGAACCCGAAAAAGCGCGGTACCCCGTCGGATGAGGTATCGAGTTCCCCTTGAGAGTTGTCCCTGTTTGCACGGGAATTCAGGTGCATTTTCGCTATTTCCCTGGATTCGACACCCCCTCGCCTTGCGCTGCGGACGGGTGACCCCCTAACCTCCGCCCGGTCCTGATCGAGACTTTTCTCAGCCTCGAGTAGAGGTTGAGGGTCAGTACCACCGGAGTCGGTGAGCCCCCTCTCGCCGGCGTGGACGAAAGGACGAGCGCACCGTGGCCGCTCCCCAGAATTACCTGGCAGTCATCAAGGTCGTCGGCATCGGCGGCGGTGGCGTGAATGCCGTGAACCGCATGATCGAGGTCGGCTTGAAGGGCGTGGAGTTCATCGCCATCAACACCGATGCTCAGGCGCTGTTGATGAGCGACGCCGACGTGAAGCTCGATATCGGTCGCGAACTGACGCGCGGGCTCGGTGCGGGCGCGAATCCGGAGGTCGGTCGCAAGGCCGCCGAGGATCACCTCGATGAGATCGAGGAGGTGCTGCGCGGCGCAGACATGGTCTTCGTCACCGCCGGTGAAGGTGGCGGCACGGGCACCGGAGGTGCACCGATCGTCGCACGCGTCGCGCGGTCACTCGGCGCGCTGACCATCGGCGTTGTGACGCGTCCGTTCGGGTTCGAAGGACGCCGACGCGCCAGCCAGGCCGATAACGGCGTCGAGGACCTTCGCGCGGAGGTCGACACCCTCATCGTCATCCCGAACGACCGCCTGCTGTCCCTTGCCGATCGCGAGATCAGCGTCGTGGATGCCTTCCGTCAAGCGGACCATGTGCTGCTGCAGGGCGTGTCCGGAATCACCGACCTGATCACGACCCCCGGTCTGATCAACCTGGACTTCGCCGACGTCAAGAGCGTCATGCACGGTGCCGGCTCGGCCCTGATGGGTATCGGTTCTGCACGTGGCGAGGACCGGGCGGTCCAGGCCGCGGAGAAGGCCATCTCCAGCCCGCTGCTCGAGGCCGGTATCGACGGCGCCCACGGAGTGCTCCTGTCGGTCTCCGGCGGCAGTGACCTCGGACTCTTCGAGATCAACGAGGCTGCCCGCCTTGTCAGTGACGCGGCCCATCCCGACGCAAACATCATCTTCGGTGCCGTGATCGACGACACCCTGGGCGACGAGGTGCGCGTCACGGTGATCGCGGCAGGCTTCGACGGCGGTGAGCCGCCGGCACGGAAGGCCGCACGGCGGGTCGCGCCGGAAGGCACCGGAGAGATCCCGGTCGTGGGAACCACCACGGGTCCCGTCGCCAAGCCGCGCACGATCGTCTTCGACAGCACCGAGGACGACCTCGATGTCCCGGACTTCCTGAAGTAGTCCTCGCGCGTGATTCTTCCCCTTGCCAGCGGGACCATCCCTCCGCTGGCACCTGGTGGCCGTCCAGTGAACTGGGCGGTCACCGGTCGTATGGGGGGCGTGAGTTCGGGACCCTTCGCAGAAGGGAACCTCGCTGACCACGTCGGCGACGATCCGGCGTCGGTGACGGTGAATCGAGAGCGTGTCCGTGAACGTGCGGGTGTGGGCGATGTGGCATACGTCCGTGCTGGGCACGGAGCGGACGTCGCCTGGGTCGACTCGGCGCAGGGGGTCCCGGTCGCTGATGCCCTCGTCACCGACTCGACTGACCTGGCACTCGTGGCGCTGGGTGCCGATTGTGCGCTGATCGGACTCGCGGGCCCGGGCGTCGTCGGGGTTGTTCACTGTGGGTGGCGTGGTCTCGAGGCCGGGATCGTCCCGGCTGCGATCTCGGCGATGCGGACGCGTACATCCGGCCCGATAGTCGCAATCCTCGGTCCAGGAATATGCGCCGACTGCTTCCCGGTCGGACCCGAGTGCGCGGCTGCCGTGAAGTCGGTGTGCGGCGCCGCTGTTCCGGACCCGTCCCACGTCGACCTGCGCGCAGGTGTCACGCACCTGCTGCTGGCGGACGGAGTGGAGGTTCACGACCACTGGATGTGCACCTACGAATCGCCCCACCTGTTCTCCCATCGTCGGGACGAGCCGACCGGCCGTCACGGTCTGCTCGTGTGGCAGGAGTCGGCGAGGATGGGGTCGTGACGCGGAGGACGGACATCGAATCGGGCCTCGCCCAGGTGCGCGACCGCATCGCGCGGGCCTGCGCCTCCGCCGGCCGATCGAATGACATCACCCTGGTGGTCGTGACCAAGACGTACCCGGCCTCCGATGTGCGCATCCTGGCCGACCTCGGAGTTCGAGACGTCGGGGAGAACCGGCACCAGGAAGCGGCGCCGAAGTTTGCCGAGTGCGCGGATCTCAGCCTCACCTGGCACATGATCGGGCAACTCCAACGCAATAAGGCTGCGGGCGTCGTGCACTGGGCCGATGTGATCGAGACGATCGATCGACCCGAACTGGCAGACGCAGTCGGGAAGGGCGCGATGGCGCAGGGAGTGGTGCGAGACGTCCTGCTCCAGGTCAACCTCGACCAGCCGGTGCGCCCGGAGCGCGGCGGCTGCGCACCCGACGATGTGGCCGCCCTGTGTGCCCACGCGGCGGGTGTAGCCGGGCTTCGGGTCCGCGGTGTCATGGCCGTGGCGCCACACCCGGGCGACCCGGAGGAGGCTTTCTCCCGGCTGGCGCCCATCGCCGGCGCGGTCCGGGGGATCGTGCCCGGGGCCACGGTGCTCTCGGCGGGAATGAGCGATGATCTCGAGGCCGCCATCGCCCACGGCGCGACACATGTACGCGTGGGGAGCGCGGTGCTGGGAAGACGTCCCGCGCTGCAGTAGCGTCACATGGGTCTAGTGAAACGGGAGGGACTCCGTGGCAGGCGCGATGCGCAAAATGGCCGTCTACCTCGGCCTCGTCGAGGCGGATCCGCAGGACGAGTTCGACGAGTACGAGCCCGAGCCGGCGCGGCAGCGCTCCTCCCGGCGGGGCTTCGCCTCGCAGTATGTCGATGAGGGGTACGAGTCCACCACCGTGCGCGCGATCCACGAGCCCCGCTCCGTGCGCACGCTGCGCGGACAGGAAGCGCCCGTGGCCGAGCGCCGCGCGCCCCTCGACTTCTCCCGCATCGAGACCGTGCACCCGCGTTCGTACAACGACGCCCGTCGCATCGGCGAGGACTTCCGTGACGGCGTCCCGGTGATCATGAACCTGGGTGAAATGGACGACGCCGATGCCAAGCGGATCATCGATTTCGCGGCGGGGCTGGTCTTCGGTTTGCGCGGCTCGATCGAGCGCATCACCAACAAGGTCTTCCTGCTCTCTCCGGCCAACGTCGACGTCGGCGACCAGGCCCGGGCGCAGGTCCAGGAGGACGGCTTCTTCAATCAGAGCTGATAATGCTGTGATGGGAGGACAGAGAACATGAGCGCCATCGGTCAGATCCTCGCCACCATCCTGTGGCTCTATTGGCTCGTCCTGATCGGTCGGCTCATTTTCGACTTCATCACGATCTTCGCGCGCAATTGGCAGCCGCGGGGCCCACTCCTCGTCCTCGCGGAGGGGATCTTCACGATCACCGACCCTCCGATCAAGGCGATCCGGAGATTCGTGCCGCCGCTGCGCTTAGGCAGTGTCAGTTTCGACCTCGCCTTCCTCATCGTCCTCATCGGTGTTCAGCTCCTGATCAACCTCGCCCTGATGCTCTAGAAGGGATCTGTTCATGGGACTAACGCCGGATGACGTTCACGCTGTGCGATTCCGCACCAGCCGCCTCAGGTCGGGGTACCGCATGAAGGAGGTCGACGACTTCCTCGATCAGGTCGCCTCGACGATCGCTCAGCTCCAGGAACAGGTGCAGCGATCGGATGACGCCATCGGAGTCTGGAAGGCGCAGGCGGAGCAACTGCAGATCCGCCTCACTGCTCGCGAGACAGAGTCAGCCTCGCGCAGCCACGACACGATCCCGATTCCGCGCGGCGCGGTGGCGGACGTTGAAGCGATGCGCGAGCAATTGCGCGGGATACTGCGCGAGCAATTGCGGCTACTCGACGAAGGCCCTTCAGCTTCGGCGTAGTGAGAGGACGACCGGAAGTTCGGTCTCGATGCCCTGGGCCCCATCCGGGGCGACACCCGCGTTGACTTCCACGGCCAACACCTCCGACGCGATCTCCTCCCCATGCTGGGCCCATGCCTCACGCAGGTCCGCATCGGATGAGGACCACCACAGGTGGATTCGATCGGTGATCTCGAGACCGGAGTTCTTGCGCCCCTCCTGGATCACGCGCACGAGTTCGCGTGCGAGTCCCGCACGTCGCAAGTCCTCGGATACGGCGAGGTCGAGTGCGACGCTCTCGCCTGCATCGGACGCGACGGACCAACCCTCGCGCGGCGTTTCGGTCACCACGACGTCGTCGCTGGTGACGTGCACATCGCCCATGCCTACGACGCTGATCGAGGCGGATCCGGAGGCGCGGAGAGTGCGGACGAGTTCGTGGGCGTCGGCCTGCCCGATGGCAGCGGCCACGGCGGGGGTGTCCGCGGCGAAGCGTTGACCCAGGGATCGGAAGTTGGCCTTCACCTGAACGTCCACCAGGTCACCGGAGTCGTCGAGCGATTCGACGGCGATGACATTCAGTTCCGAAGCGACCTCGGCGCGCAAATCTGCGGGAAGAGATGACCACTCGGCCGAGGAGACCAGCGCGCGTGCGAGTGGTTGGCGTGTCTTGACGCCACTCTCCGCACGCGCTGCCCGCCCCAACTCGACGATGCGGCGGACCGTGCGCATGTTCGCCGTGAGACTCGGGTCGAGTCGGTCGTCGTGGCGTGCCGGCCATGGTGCGAGGTGAACCGACCGCGGTGCACCCGGCTTCGAATCCCGGAAGAGGTCCTGCCACACCCGCTCGGTGATGAACGGGGTGAAGGGCGCCATGCAGAGGGTCACCGTCCGAAGGGCTTCATGCAGTGTCGCGAGCGCGGCCGGATCGCCGTCCCAGAACCGACGCCTGCTCCGCCGTACGTACCAGTTCGACAGATCGTCGACGAAAGCGGCGAGTAACCGACCGCCTCGCGCGGTGTCGAAGTTCTCGAGGGCCTCGTCGACCTCGCGGCCCACGCGCTCGGACTCGGCCAGCACCCACCGATCCATGACGGTGCGTTCGGCATCCGGGGGAGGTGGACCCGCCGGATCCCACTCCGCGGCGCGGGCGTAGAGCGACAGGAAGGACACGGTGTTCCAGTAGGTCAGCAGTGTCTTGCGCACGACGTCGGCAATCGCGGCATGGCCCACGCGGCGCGCCTGCCAGGGGGAACCGCTGGCCAACATGAACCAGCGGACGGCGTCGGCCCCATGCTCGTCCATGAGTCCGATCGGATCCAGCACGTTTCCGAGGTGCTTGCTCATCTTTCGGCCGTCCTCGTCGAGGATGTGCCCGAGGCAGACCACGTTCTTATAGGACGACCGCCCGAACACCAGGGTGCCGATCGCCATGAGTGTGTAGAACCACCCGCGGGTCTGGTCGATGGCCTCGCAGATGAAGTCCGCCGGGTATTGGCCCTGGAAGTCGACCTCGTCCCGGTGTGGGAAGCCGACGGCCGCGAAGGGCATCGAACCGGAGTCATACCAACAGTCGATGACCTCGGGAACCCGTCGGGCCTTCCCCTCGCATTCGGGGCAGGTGATCACGACGTCGTCGACGAAGGGGCGGTGGGGGTCGAGCTCTGTCAGGTCACGCCCCGCGAAGCGACCGAGCTCCGCACGGGAACTGACGGGTGTGAGGTGGCCCTGCTCGCAGCGCCAGATGGGCAGCGGGGTTCCCCAGTAGCGGTTACGCGACAGCGCCCAGTCGACGTTGTTGTTCAACCAGTCGCCATAACGTCCGTTCTTGATCGTCTCGGGGTACCAGTGGGTCTGGGCATTCTGTTCGAGGAGTGCGTCCTTGATCTGGGTTGTCTTGATGTACCAGGAGGGTTGGGCGTAGTACATGAGTGGTGTGTGGCAACGCCAGCAGTGCGGGTAACTGTGTTCGTAGGGCTCGCGCCGCCAGAGGAGTCCACGCTGTGAGAGTGAGTCGACCAGGGTGTCGTCCGCCTTCTTGAAGAATTCGCCCCCCACCATCGCCACGTCGGGGGAGAAGTGGCCGTCCGGGGTAATCGGATTCACAACGGGGAGTCCATATGCGCGACAGGTGGCGAGGTCGTCCGCACCGAAAGCCGGTGCTTGATGGACGAGTCCGGTTCCGTCGTCGGTCGTGACGTAGTCGGCGAGCACGACGAAGTGCGCCTCGGGGATATCCACCATGTCGAAGGGACGTCGGTAGGTGAGGTGCTCGAGTTCGCGTCCGGGGAGCGTGGCGATGACGTCCGCGTCCGGTCCCACGGCCGCACCCACGAGTTCCTCCGCAACGAGAACGTGTTCGCCGCCTAACCGCACGACGGCATACGTCGCATCGGGTTTGGCTGCTACCGCGGTATTCGACACGAGCGTCCAGGGTGTCGTGGTCCAGACCAGCAGGGAGAGATCCGGATAGCGATCCGTCCACTCCGGATCGGACACGGGGAACTTCACGTAGACGGAGGGATCGATCACGGTCTCGTAGCCCTGTGCGAGTTCATGGTCGGATAACCCGGTTCCGCACCGCGGGCAGTACGGGGCGACCCGGTGATCTTGAACGAGCAGGCCCGCACGGAAGATCTCCGCCAGCGACCACCACACGCTCTCGATGTACTCGGGGTCCATCGTCCAATAGGCGCGATCGAAGTCGACCCAGTAGCCCATGCGCCGGGTCATCTGAGTGAACTCGTCGACGTGCCGGAGTACCGACTCACGACATCGCGCGTTGAACTCCTCGACGCCGTAGGACTCGATGTCTCCCTTGCCGGTGAACCCCAACTCGCGTTCCACGGCCAACTCCACCGGCAGCCCGTGGCAGTCCCATCCGGCACGGCGTGGGACGTGGTAGCCCTTCATCGTCCGGTAGCGGGGGAAGATGTCCTTGAAGGCGCGGGCCTCCACGTGGTGGGTGCCGGGGGTGCCGTTGGCGGTGGGCGGGCCCTCGTAGAAGGTCCAGAGCGGCCGGCCGGCGGTCTGCGCCACGGACTCCGCGAAGGTCCCGTCCCGGTCCCACATGTCGAGAATGTCGCGTTCCATCGCCGGCAGATCGATCTGCGCAGGCACGGACCTGTACATCTCATCCTCCGGGCGGTGGGCGGTGCTGCAGGATATCTGTGCCCCCGACGATCTCGGCGGGGGAAGTGCGCGGGGTTGCCCGAGGCGTCTAACATCGCGCGCACCGTGAGTCCGTAGGGAGGGGGAGGCATGCCAGCGGCGAAGAAGCCTGTCCCCGCGAAGAAGGCCGCGCCCGCGAAGAAGGCCGCGCCGGCCACGAAGGCCACACCCGCGAAGAAGGCCGCGCCCGCGAAGAAGGCTGCCCCCGTGAAGAAGGCTGCGCCGGTTAAGAAGGCTGCCCCCGCGAAGAAGGCTGCGCCCGCGAAGAAGGCTGCGCCGGTTAAGAAGGCCACACCTGCCACGAAGATTGTTGTAAAGAAGAAGCGCCCGGTGGTCCGCGAAGACGAGAGCCCGTGGAGTAAGGAGGAGTTGGCCACGGTGCGCAGTGCTCTGCAGTCCGAGCGCATTCGGCTCCTCGAGGAGATCGACAACGCCGAGGCCGGGCTGGCCGATCTGATCCGCGATTCGGGCGAGGGTGCCGGTGACGATCAAGCCGACGCCGGGAGCAAGACATTCGAGCGGGAGCACGAGATGTCGCTTGCGAACAACGCGCGGGACATGTTGCTGCAGGTGGACCATGCTCTCGGGCGTCTCGCGGATGGTTCCTACGGCGTGTGCGAGGGCTGCGGTCGTGCTGTTGGCAAGTACCGGCTCCAGGCTTTCCCGCGCGCCACCCTCTGCCTCAGCTGCAAGGAGGCGGAGGAGCGCTTCTGAGCCGGGATCGGGAATGGGGGGCCCGTAGAGTCGAGGCGTGAGCGAGGTCAGCACGGTGGCTCCCGCGCGGCGCACCGTCGGGCTCGTCTTCGCCGTCGCATTCGGGGTGATCGTCCTCGACCAACTCACCAAGTTCTGGGCGCAGCAGGTACTCCTCCCTCGGATCCTCGCCGGGGAGGGTCCGATCGAGGTGATCGGTTCCCTGCTCCGCTTCACCTACGCGGAGAACACCGGAGCGGCGTTCAGTCTCGGCACCGGCTACACCTGGGTCTTCACCCTGATCGCCTGCGTGGTCGTTGTCGTCATCGTCCGGGTGTCGCGGCGACTCGGCAGCGTCGCGTGGGCCATCGCGCTCGGCGGGTTGCTCGGCGGCGCGGTCGGCAATCTGATCGATCGACTCTTCCGGGAGCCCGGAATCGGGCGCGGTTTCGTCGTCGACTTCATTCAGGTGCCCTACTGGCCGATCTTCAACATCGCCGATTCCTTCGTCGTGTGCTCTGCGATCGCGATGGTCATCCTGTCCTGGCGCGGTGTGCCGCTCGGTGGCCGAGTGGGGTCTGGTGGCTGAGCGCGAACTTCCCATCCCGGAAGGGTTGGTGGGTGAGCGCATGGATGTCGCGCTGACGCGGATGCTGGGGCTCACGCGCACCAAGGCGGCCGCGTTGGTCGATGCCGGGGCGGTCACCCTCGACGGGGTGCCGGCCGGAAAATCCGATCGGCTCCCCGCGCGGGGTGTGATCGGGGTCGATACGCCGGAGGTCGTGCGCGTCCCGGAGCCGATCGCGGATCTCCGGGTGGTCTATGACGACGACGACATCATCATCGTCGACAAGCCGGTGGGCGTGGCCGCCCATCCCAGTCCGGGATGGACCGGACCCACCGTGATCGGCAGCCTCGCAGCGGCGGGCTATTCGGTCAGCGGGCTCGGTGCTGCGGAGCGCCAGGGCGTGGTGCACCGACTCGACGTGGGCACGAGCGGCCTGATGGTGGTGGCGAAGAGCGCCCGGGCGTACACCGACCTCAAGCACCAGTTCCGCGAGCGGACGGTGGACAAGGAGTACCACGCCGTGGTCCAGGGGCACCTGGATCCGTTGGCGGGCACGATCGATGCCCCGATCGGGCGCCACCCGCAGTCCGACTACCGCTTCGCCGTGGTGTCGGACGGGAGACCCAGCGTCACGCACTACGAGACCCTGGAGGCGTTCCCGCACGCGAGCCTGGTCGATGTGCACCTCGAGACCGGGCGGACACACCAGATCCGCGTCCACATGTCGGCACTGCGTCACCCCTGCGTCGGAGACCTGACCTACGGCGCGGACCCAACACTGGCGAGGCGCCTGGGACTGACGAGACAGTGGTTGCACGCGACCCGACTCGCCTTCGATCACCCGGGAACGGGGGAGCGCGTCGAGTTCCACAGTGACTACCCGTCGGATCTGGCGACCGCCCTGGAGCGTCTCCGGGTGGGGGTTCCGAACCCGACATAGGGTTGGCCAATGCCCCCGCGCCCCGGTCACCACCGCGAGGGAACCCTGTGAGTACATCCGACGGGGATTTCGTTCACCTCCACGTCCACACCGAGTACTCGATGCTCGACGGTGCCGCGCGACTCCCCGATCTGATGCAACAGGCGGCGAGTAATGGCATGCCCGCAATCGCGATGACCGATCACGGCAACCTGTACGGCGCGTACGACTTTTACAAGGCGGCACACGCCGCCGGGGTGAAACCGATCATCGGACTCGAGGGGTACTACGCACCGCAGGGACGATTCGAGCGCCGGCCCTTCGATTTCGGCGGTGGGTTCGACGAAGGCACCCCGGAGGATCCGGGGGCGGGTCGCGGGAAGTTCAGCTACACCCACATGACGCTGTGGGCGGAGTCCACGGAGGGGATGCACAACCTCTTCCGGCTGTCCTCCCTGGCGAGCCTCGAGGGGCAGTACCACAAGCCGCGGTTCGACCGGGACCTGATGGAGCGCTATTCCTCGGGCCTGATGGGTACCACCGGGTGCCCGAGTGGCGAGGTGAACAGGTGGCTCCAAGCGGGTGAGTTCGACAAGGCGCGCGCCGCCGCTGCAGACATGCGCGACATCCTCGGCCCGGGCAACTACTTCTGCGAGTTGATGGATCACGGGCTCAGCATCGAGCGACGATTCCGCGAGGATCTGCTGCGCATTGCGCGGGAACTCAATCTCCCACTCGTCGCCACCAACGACGTTCACTACGTGCATGCGGGTGACGCGGAGACCCACGATGTCCTGTTGTGCATCGGAACGCGCACGACGATGGATGACCCGCGACGATTCCGATTCGACGCGCGTGACTTCTACGTCAAGACCGCGGGTGAGATGCGGGAGGTGTGGAAGGAGCTCCCGGAGGCATGCGACTCCACTCTCCTCATCGCGGAACGATGTGACGTGTCCTTCGCGGAGGGCGCCAATCTGCTCCCGCGGTTCCCGGTGCCCGCGGGGGAGTCCGAAGATTCCTGGCTCGTGACCGAGGTCCAGCGCGGGTTGGTCCGCCGCTATGGGAACCCGGTTCCCGATCACGTGCAGACCCAGGCGAACTACGAAGTCGGTGTCGTCGCCCAGATGGGTTTCCCGGGCTACTTCCTGGTGGTCGCCGACCTCGTGCGCTACGCGAAGGAGAACGGCATCCGTGTGGGGCCCGGACGTGGTTCAGCCGCAGGCGCCATGATCGCGTACGCGCTCGGCATCACCGACCTCGATCCGATCACCCACGGCTTGCTCTTCGAGAGATTCCTGAATCCGGAGCGCATCTCGATGCCGGACATCGACATCGACTTCGATGAGCGTCGTCGTGGAGACATGATCCGCTACGCCACCGAAAAGTACGGTGAGGAGCGGGTCGCGCAGATCGTCACGTACGGGTCCATCAAGGCGAAGGCCGCAATCAAGGACAGTGCCCGGGTACTCGGTAAGCCCTACGCACTGGGGGACAAGATCACCAAATCGATGCCACCGTCGGTCATGGGCAAGGACATCTCCCTCGCGGGCGTGTTCGATCCCACGGACGGGCGCTACGGAGAGGCCGCCGAGTTCCGTGCGCTCTATGAATCCGATCCCGATGCGCGCGCGGTCATCGACACGGCCCGCGGGCTGGAGGGTCTCAAGCGTCAGCCCGGAGTACACGCCGCCGGCGTGATCCTGTGTCGTGAACCCCTCCTCGACGTCATTCCCGTCTGGCGACGGGAGCAGGACGGTGCGGTCATCACGCAGTTCGACATGGGTGCCTGCGAGGCCCTGGGTCTGCTCAAGATGGACTTCCTCGGTCTGCGCAACCTGACGGTGCTCGACGACTGCCTCCGGCACATCGAAGCGTCGGGGACCACCCTCGTTCTCGAGGACATGACCCTCGACGACCCGGCCACATACGCGCTGCTGGCCCGGGGCGACACCCTCGGTGTCTTCCAACTCGACGGGGGACCGATGCGATCGCTCCTGCGATCGATGCAGCCGGACTCCTTCGAGGACATCTCGGCTGTCCTTGCGCTCTACCGACCGGGACCGATGGGGGCGAATGCCCACAACGAGTACGCCGACCGGAAGAACGGGCGCAAACCCGTTGTCCCGATCCACCCGGAGTTGGAGGAGCCGCTCGCGGAGATCCTGGGGGATACCTACGGCTTGATCGTCTACCAGGAGCAGGTCATGGCGATCGCGCAGAAGGTCGCCGGATACTCGCTCGGCAAGGCGGACCTCCTACGACGCGCCATGGGCAAGAAGAAGAAGGAGATCCTGAAGAAGGAGTTCGTCCCCTTCGGTGACGGCATGCGGGAGCGCGGCTACTCCGAACTCGCGATCGAGACCCTCTGGGAGATCCTCGTCCCCTTCTCGGACTACGCGTTCAACAAGGCGCACACGGCGGGGTACGGGATGTTGTCGTACTGGACTGCGTACCTGAAGGCGAATCACCCGGCGGAGTACATGGCTGCGCTCCTGTCTTCCGTCAAGGACGACAAGGACAAGTCCGCGGTGTATCTCAACGAATGCCGGCGGATGGGGATCAAGGTGCTTCCGCCCGACGTCAACGACTCGGATGCCGAGTTCACCCCGTCCGGGAGTGACGTCCGCTTCGGCTTGTCCGCGGTGCGCAACGTCGGCGCCAACGTCGTCGAATCCATCCTCGCCACGCGTCGCCGTGAAGGGCGCTTCCACGACTTCCGGGACTTCATCGCCAAGGTCGACGCCTCCGTGTGCAACAAGCGCACCGTGGAGTCACTGATCAAGGCAGGTGCCTTCGATGCACTCGGCCACACCCGGCGTGGGCTGGTCTCCGTGCACGAGCACGTGATCGACTCGGCCATTGAGATCAAGCGTGCCGAAGCGATCGGCCAGTTCGACCTCTTCGGCGGCCTCGGTTCGAGTGAGGCGAATGCCGTCGGCGACGTTGTGGACATTCCCCTCGGAGAGTGGGATAAGGCGACCTTGCTAGCCCACGAGCGGGAAATGCTCGGGTTGTACGTCTCGGATCACCCGCTCAACGGACTCGAGACCCTGCTCGCCATGTCGACCGAGCGCAGTATCGCCTCGATCCTGATGGACGAGCGCGCGGACATGATCGTCACGATCGGCGGTCTGGTCACCTCGGTGCAGCGCAAAACAACCAAGAAGGGCTCGGCGTGGGCCATCGTCACGCTCGAGGATCTTGAGGGATCGCTCGACGTGATGGTGTTCCCTCAGACGTACGCGGCAGCGGGGGTTCACCTCGTCGAGGATGCGGTCCTGCTCTGCCGGGTCCGGATCGACGACGATGACGATGGCCTGCGCACCGTGGCCTTGGAGGTCTCACCCCTCGACGTCAGCGACGCCCCCGCGGGTCCGGTGCGGGTGTCCATGGCCGCGTCCCGGTGTGTTCCGCCGATGGTGAATCGGCTCAAGGAGGTTCTCGCGGATCATCCCGGGGCCACCGAGGTCCACCTGCTCCTCACCGGAGGTGCCCGCACGACCGTTCTGCGCCTCGATGATGCGTTGCGCGTGACGCCGAGCCCCTCGTTGTTCGCGGATCTGAAGGCCTTGCTCGGCCCGGGGTGCCTGTCCGGGTAGGGGCGGGCAGAATCGAGACATGGCACCCACCGACGACACCCTTTTCGACCTGACGTTCACCCGCAACGACGGCGAGGAGGTGGACCTGCAGGAGTTTGCTGGTCGTCCGATTCTCGTCGTCAACACAGCGAGCAAGTGCGGATTCACTCCGCAGTACGAGGGCTTGCAGAAGTTGTACGAGGAGTTCAAGGATCAAGGGCTGACGGTGATCGGCTTTCCGTGCGATCAATTCGCCCATCAGGAGCCGGGTGATGATGCCGCCATCGCGTCGTTCTGCTCGCGCACGTACGGGGTGACCTTCCCGCTGTCGACCAAAGTCGACGTGAATGGTCCCAAGGCTCACCCGATCTTCCGTTACCTCAAGTCACGAGCCGGCGGGGTGCTCGGATCCTCGATCAAGTGGAACTTCACCAAGTTCCTGGTGTCACCCGATGGGCGCACAGTGAAGCGCTACGCACCGAACACATCACCCGCAACGATGGAAGCGGACATTCGGCGAGCCCTGACCCCATGAGTGTGCAGCGGCGCGCCACCTATGTGGTGGCCGCCGGCCTGATCTTCGGGCTGGTGATCGGCGCGGGACTCGGAGTGTTGTGGTGGCGACTCGTCCCACGTGTTCCCCTCATCATCCGCCCCGAGGGCTCAGTGCCGCAGGGGTTCCAACCGGAGGGTTACGCGGCCTCCGACGTCGTGTTCGCCCTCCTCGGTCTCGCGGCGGGCATCGCCGTGACGATCGGTCTCGCGCGGATACGACGGGAACACCTGTTGTCGGCACTTGCGGCGGCCCTCCTCGCGTCCGCCGCGGGCACAGCAGCCATGTGGTGGGTCGGGTCACGCCTTGGTTCGGTCGACATCGAAGGCCTGGTCGCCACGACGGAGACCGAAATCGTGGTCGATGGTCCCCTGCAGGTGACCCTCCCGGCCGCGTATCTCACCTGGGCCCTGGGTGCGGCTGCGGTGGTGACGATCCTCGCGCTTGCCGACGTCATGCACGGGCGTTGGAGTGTGCGATCGGGGCGGTCAACGCCCCCGTGACGTCGATCAGGTCGACCGGTGAGAGTTGGATCTCGAGGCCCCGGCGCCCACCGCTCACGTAGATCAGCGCGCATCCGAGAGCCGAATCGTCCAGGACGGTTCTCGACGTCGTCTTGTGCCCGAAGGGACTGATCCCACCGGCCACGTAACCCGTGAGTCGCTCGGCGGTGGCGACGGGGCAGTCATCGACGCGCTTCACAGCGAGTGCTCGGGCGAGCGCCTTCGTGTCGACGGTTCCGGTCACCGGGACGATCGCCGCGACCGGGTGGCGTTCGTCGAGGAGGAAGATGATGGTTTTGAAGACGTGCGCTGCATCCACGTCGAGCTTCTGGGCGGCCTCCGTGCCGAAGGACGTCTCCCGCGGATCATGTTCATAGGTGTGCAGGCTGAAAGTGATACCGCGCTGCGTCAGTAGACGTATCGCGGGTGTCGACATCAGTTCACCGAACCTGCGTCCCCGAGATCGACCGCCGGCACTGCGCCGAAGGTGCGCAAGAACGTTGTCTCGCGCGCGAGGAGTGCGTGCGCGAGCACAAGTCGCTCATCCGTGGTGGGCGCGGACAGAAGTGCATTGCGTTCATCGGGTGGTACCACGAGGGCTGCCGTCACCAGGAAACTGAGCACGGTCGGGTCATCAGGGATCTCCTGATTCGACTCCTCGCCCTGACCGACGCGCGCGGCGAGGGCGGTCCGGTAGACCGCGAATGCCTCGGCCACTTCCCGGGCCAGGATCTGTGCCCGCTCGCTCGGGGAATCGTCGTTCAGGAACGTCACATCCGCTCGGATCAGCGGCATCGACGTGTCCACCTCGTCGATGTGGAACCTGCGGCGACCGATCGTGGTGATGTCGAATCGGCCATCCTCGAGGCGCTCCATCGAGCGCACGACTACCTCGACACCCACGGGGTAGAGGGCCTCGAGACCCTGCGCTTCGGGGCTACGACCCGGTCGGACCGACGTGATCCCGAAGACGCGTTCGTCCTCGTCGAGGAGCAGAAGGTCCTCCATCAGGCTTCGGTATCGGGGTTCGAAGATATGGAGTGGCATGACCAACCCCGGGACGAGCACCGTCGTCAGCGGAAACAGGGCCAGGGGGGTGGACACCTCGTCAGCGTAAACTCTGCCACGTGATTCGCCGGATCGACCTGCGTGGGCAGTCTTTCCGCGCCCAGGATGTCGTCCCTCGGGCCGCCGTCGATGTCGCCGATGCGGCGGAACGGGTCCAACCGATCATCGATGACGTGCGCCACCACGGTGCCGATGCCGTCGCTCGGTGGTCGCTGAACCTCGATGGCGTCGTGCCCCCCGTGCTCCGGGTGCCGGAAGAACTGTTGCGGGCGGCGGCGGACAATCTCGATCCGGCCGTGCGGGCGGCACTCACCGAGGCGATTCGACGCGCACGGCGGGTGCACGAGGATCAGCGTCCACCCGACGTCGATACGCACGTTGTGCCGGGTGGATCTGTCACGCAGCGGTGGGTCCCGGTCGAGCGCGTCGGTCTCTACGTCCCCGGTGGGCGCGCGGTGTACCCGAGCAGCGTCGTGATGAACGTCGTCCCCGCGCAGGTCGCGGGGGTTGCGTCTCTCGTCGTGGTGAGTCCACCGCAGCGTGACCACGGGGGATGGCCACACCCGGTGATCCTGGCGGCCTGCCACCTGCTGGGTGTCGAGGAGGTCTATGCCGTGGGCGGTGCCCAGGCGGTGGCGATGCTCGCCTTCGGTGTTGATCTGCCGGACGGTCGGCACTGCGCCCCCGTCGACCTCGTCACGGGACCGGGCAACATCTATGTCACGGCTGCGAAGCGCGCACTGCAGGGTGTCATCGGAATCGACTCCGAGGCCGGCCCCACCGAGGTGGCCGTGCTGGCCGACGACACCGGCGATGCGCGTTACATCGCGGCGGACTTGATCAGCCAGGCCGAGCACGACGTCATTGCGGCTGCGGTGCTGGTCACCACTAGTGAGGATCGTGCGGACGAGGTGACGCTGCACCTGGAGCAGCGGGTGTCATCGACCAAGCATTCCGAGCGCATCCGGGAAGCCCTCGGCGGGGAGCAGAGCGCCATCATCATCGTGGACGATCTCGAGTCGGGCCTTGCCGTGATCGACGCCTATGCGGCCGAACACCTAGAGATCCATACCCGCGAGCCGCGTGCTGTGGCCGACAGAGTTCGTAACGCCGGTGCGATATTCGTGGGGCCGTGGGCTCCCGTGTCCCTGGGGGAC
>Ga0169931_10001639_pt1 | contig 36843 bp, 28 predicted proteins | sample Kivu_15m_20L_FD_129675 | JGI IMG/M metagenome (GOLD analysis project Ga0169931, IMG submission 129675) | Freshwater microbial communities from Lake Kivu, Western Province, Rwanda to study Microbial Dark Matter (Phase II) - Kivu_15m_20L... | ecosystem: Environmental > Aquatic > Freshwater > Lake...
GATGACAACATTAATCCAACGTTTGCACCAGCTCCAGCGGACATCACAGTATCTTGCATCAGTGCTGTTCCTGCGATGACCGACCTCACTTGGACGGACAACTGTGATGGCACGGGGAATGTTACGGGAACAGATGCGCCATTAAACGGAACAACTTGTGGCGGCACCATCACCAGAACTTGGACATACACTGACCTTTGTGGCAACGCAGCCACGGCAACACAAATCATTACGATTGATGATGATATTGCTCCAACAGGAACTGCTCCAGCAAATATTGTGGTTTATTGTCCAACTGATGTTCCGGCACCAAACATAAATTCGGTGACAAACGTGAATGACAACTGCGGTGTTCCAATCGTAACATTTGTGAGTGACATTTCAGACAACAACATTTGCAATGGAGAAATAATCACACGCACTTATGCCATTACGGATGTTTGTGGAAATGAATTATTGGTTTCACAAACAATAACGATTTCCGTGCTGACGCCAATAGCCTCAATTTCATCGACAAATCCAACAACTTGTGGTGGCCAAGATGGCACAATTTCCATATCCAATTTGACACCCAATTATGGGTATAATGTTTCCATAAACGGTGTAACAACCGCAAATACTTCAAATGGCGCTGGGATTATAACAATTGGAGGTTTGAACCAGGGTACTTACTCAGGATTTGTTGTTGTGTCTGCTGTATGTGCTTCATGTCCGCAAGTATTACAAAATCAAATCACGCTTATTGATCCAGCACCACCGGCAATCGATGCGGGTCAGGACATTACTGTCTGTTCAGGCGAATCAGTTATCCTAACAGCTCAAAATCCAAACAATGCACAAATAGTGTGGTCTGGTGGTGTTCAAAATGGAGTTTCATTTGTTCCTCCTGTTGGCACAAATATTTATACAGTAACGGCTACATTGAACAATTGCATTTCGAGTGATGATGTGTTTGTATTCGTAAATCCTTTGCCAAATGTAAATGCCGGTGCAGACCAAAATGTTTGTGAAGATAGTCAAGTGACACTAACAGCTTCAGGAGCGGTATCATATCAATGGGATAATGGGGTAATTAATGGAGTTCCTTTTACACAACTGGTGCCACAGCAAACCTATACCGTGATTGGGACCGACGCCAATGGATGTCAAAACCAAGATCAAGTTACTGTGAACATGTTGAGTAATCCTTTGCCCTCTTTCATAATGAGCGATACATTATCATGTTTCTCACCATTTGAAGTAATTTTCCAAAACACAACCGTTGGTTCTTCTGCGGTTTGCTTCTGGAATTTCGGCAACGGACAAACGAGCAACAATTGTGATGGTGGAATTGCGGTGTATAACGACTTGGGCTGTTATAATATTTCTTTGAATATTACATACAGCAACGGATGCCAGAACTCATTTGTAGATTACAATGCTATTTGTTTTTCTTCACCACCAACAGCTGCATTCACAGCAAATCCATCTTCAACTGATGTAGGTATGCCAATCAATTTCATTAACCACTCTGCGGGTGCCGTTACCTATGTTTGGGATTTTGGTGATGGCGCTTTAATTACTCAACCTAATGCAGTTTATGAGTACACAGAAGGTGGAAATTTCAACGTTATGTTGATTGCCATTAATGAATTTGGATGTTCGGATACAACATTTCAAACGGTGTTGATAAAAAATCCATTGTTGTTTTATGTGCCCAATACATTCACACCTGGCGACGGTGGGGACTACAACAATATTTTCATCCCAGTGATGACTTCTGGCTTCGATCCATGGGATTATGAATTGATAATCTTTAACCGTTGGGGAGAAATTATCTTCGTTTCACGACACCCAAACAAGGGTTGGGACGGAACTTATGGCGATAAAGCTTGTCCTGACGGCACTTATATCTGGCAAATAAACCTTCGAAATACAGATGGAATTTTGGAAATGCACCGTGGTCATGTGAATCTCTTGCGTTAATTTTTATCGTCATATTTATTGGAATGACGTACCTTTGCAGCCGCATGGTAAAAATTCGTGATATAGAATTGGGTGAATTCCCGCTTTTGCTAGCTCCAATGGAGGATGTGAGCGACCCGCCTTTTCGCGCTTTGTGTAAACAACATGGCGCAGATTTGATGTACACCGAATTCATCTCATCTGAAGGTTTGATTCGACATGCTGCCAAAAGCAAAATGAAGCTCGATATCTATGAAGAAGAGCGACCTGTTGGCATTCAAGTGTTTGGTGCTGAACTGGATTCCATGATTGAAGCGGTGAATATTATCGAACAAACCAATCCGGATATCATTGACATCAACTACGGATGCCCTGTGAAAAAAGTGGTGTGTAAAGGTGCGGGATCTGGCATTCTTAAAGATATACCCAAGATGATTCGACTCACAGAAGCCATTGTGAAAGCGACAAATCTGCCCGTTACCGTGAAAACTAGATTGGGCTGGGATGATGAATCGAAGCACATTGTTGAAGTAGCCGAACGCTTGCAAGATGTTGGTATAGAGGCACTTTCTATTCACGGGCGAACGCGCGTGCAGATGTACAAAGGTGATGCAGATTGGACTTTGATTGGCGAGGTGAAAAACAATCCGCGCATGCACATTCCGATTTTTGGAAATGGTGATATCAATACACCAGAAAAAGCTGTTCAATACAAAAATGCCTTTGGTGTTGATGGCATTATGATCGGTCGTGCCAGTATCGGTTACCCGTGGATTTTCAATGAAATCAAGCATTTTATGAAAACCGGTGAGCATTTACCCAAACCAGGCATTCAGGAGCGCGTTGAAGCAACCCGTCAGCATTTGATGAGTTCGGTGAAGTGGAAAGGCGAAACATTGGGCATTTTAGAAATGAAGCGACACTACACCAATTATTTCAAGAGTGTCGACCATTTCAAGGACTACCGCATGAAGTTGGTTACCTCCTTTGATTTGAATGAGATTTTGGCGACTTTGGATGAAATCAGCGAGCATTATGCTGATTTTCAATTTGCTTAAATCTTCCCTCGAACGGAATGCTCATATTTCTTCACCAAGTATTTCACAGGCAGATAGGCACTCAGAATTCCAACCATGGTGGTGAGCAAAAGAATCAACACAAAATCCATCCATTGAATACCAACAGGGAAGGCTTCGCCATAAGAATTGGGCATGGTCAAAAGTTCCCCATATTTTTGCGCAAAGATGATGGCATAACCTAAAATCAATCCGCCGATTATTCCTAAAAAACTGATAATCAACCCCTGATTAAAAAAGATGCGGAAAATGCCACTTTCCGAAAGACCAAAAGCGCTCATGGTCTGCATATCCTTGAGTTTTTCAATGAACATCATCGTTAATGAGGCTACCATGTTGAATGATGCGAGGATAAAAATGAACACCAAAATAAAGAACACAATAATCTTCTCAATTTTCGAGGTTTTGTAGATGATTTCGTTTTTTTCTAGGTTGGTTTTGAGCGTATAATCATCGCCCAAAGCCTCTTGAAGTTGGCGTTTCACTTTTTCAAGTTTCTTCGGGTTTCTTAAAGAAACGGCAATGCGCGTGATGTCGTTTCCATAGTTCAACAAGTTGCTTGCAGCCTTATAATCTACCAAAACGGATTGCGTGTTCACCTCGCGGTTGTAATTAATGCCTGAAACCACAAAAAAGCCTTGATTCTTGAATGGCGTTTGTGTGGGACCGATCTTTGCATCGCGCATGGGGGCAAAAACTTGAACGCGTTCTGGACTGCCTTCAAAAACGAAGAAATCCAATTTGCTTATGAGTCCAACACCCATGATGGCTTCACTTTCGCCCAAAAATTCGGGTACATCACCTTGGTCTACGTGGTTGTCGAGTGCAATCATCTGCAAAAGGGACTTCTCGGCACCAATCAAATTGGCATATCCGATTTTCTCTCCTTTTTTAATCACCACCACCTCTTCAATAATTTTGGAATAAGCCGCTATATCTTCCGATTTTTCAATCTTTTCCCAAGGAAAAAAAGTGGCGTCGAAAGTCTTAGACTTGGTGGATTCAATCGTAATTTCTGGGTCGAAATCCGAATACAATTTATGCACGATGGACTCGATACCATTGAATGCAGAAAGCACAATCACCATGGCAGCCGTGCTCACAGCCAGTCCCAAAACGGCAATCCATGTGATGATTTGAATGATGCTTTTCGATTGCTTGGCGAAAAAATAACGACGGGCTACGAAAAGAGAGAAGTTCATCTACTGGGTGTTTAGGTTACTTCTTCAACAACTCATCTATCTTTTCAGCATAATCCAAAGAATCATCGAGCTTAAAAGTCAATTCGGGCATTTTGCGCAGGTTGCTGATGGCTTTGGTAAGCAAATGACGGATTGGCGCTTTGTGGGTGTTTAATTCCTTGATAACCAACTGAGGTTCTTTGTGTGCAAAAACGCTTACATAAACGCGCACCAAGGACAAATCACTTGTGATGTTCGCTTTTGTTACGCTTGCCATAGAGCCTAGCGCAAACTCCCGCGCATTTTGCTGTAGAATAACCGATAATTCACGCTGAATTAAACTGTCAATTTTTTGCTGACGTAATGTTCCCATGGCGCAAAGGTAAGGAATGTTTTGTGTGCATTGTATTCCTTTTCTTAACTTCGCCCCCTCAAGTATTGCTTAGCACCCAACATGAAAACCATCAAACGGCTTTTTTTCCACACCTTTATCTACAAATCGGACACGGTTTTCACCATTGTTTACAACCTCTTGTTCGTTATATTCAACTTGGCTTCTTTGGCTTTGTTTATTCCGTTTTTGGAACTGATTTTCAAGAAAGATGTGCCCCTCGAAGCACCAATTTTACCTGAATTTGCCGGCGGATTTTTTGGTGTTTTTGATTATATCACAGGCTATTATCAATATTTCATGAATAATTTCTTGTTCGAACATGGCAAAGAAAAAACCTTGATTTTTATTTGTGTGAGTGTGTTGAGCGCCTTTTTCTTGAAGAATTTATTCCGCTATTTGAGCGTTTGGCATCTTTCTCAGCTCAGAATGGCAGTGGTGAGAGATGTTCGCAATCAGTTGTATGCCAAGTCTTTGCGTTTGCCAATGCGCTACTACAGCGAGGAGAAAAAAGGGGATTTGATGGCGCGTATGAGCACGGATGTAAACGATGTTGAATTCGGTGTGATGAGTGCCCTCCAATTGGTGTTCCGCGATCCGGTTGATGTAATCTTGACCGTTTCCGTGTTGCTCTACACCAGCGTCGAATTGACTTTGATTTCCTTTATCGTGATGCCACTTTCGGCTTTTGTGATTTCGCGTATAGGTAAAAGTTTGAAACGAACAGCCAGACAAGGACAAGACCAAATGGGGCGTGTGTTTTCCATCATTGACGAAACCTTGGGCGGCATGCGGGTGATTAAAGCATTCAACGGATTGGCACTTTTTCAAACCAAATTTGAGCGCGAGAATTTGAAGCATCAATTGCTTGTCACTAAAACTTACCGCAAAAAAGATTTATCGTCACCATTGAACGAATTTTTGGGCGCCTTTGTGATGATTGTGATTGTGTTTTTTGGCGGGAAATTGGTTTTGCAGGAAAATGGCGGAATCACCGGCGAGCAATTCATCGGATTCATCATCATTTTTTCTCAACTTTTGCGACCCATTCAAAGCATTGCCAATAATGTGGGTGTGCTGCAAAAAACCAAGGTAAGTTTAGACCGCATCGGTGAAATTATGGACTTGCACGAAGGCATTTTGGATCCTCTCAATCCTTTGGAAAGCAAAGCCATGGAAACGGGTATTCATTTGAAAGAGGTCAGTTTCAGTTATGGTGATGTGCCCGTTTTGAAAAAAATCGATTTGTTGATTCCCAAGGGAAAAACTGTGGCTTTGGTGGGTGAATCGGGCAGCGGAAAATCTACCATCGCCGATTTGATTCCTCGTTTTTATGATGTGACTCAAGGTCAAATTAGTATAGACGACACCAATGTGAAAGATTATTTGGTGAGCGATTTGCGCGGTCGGGTAGGCGTTGTTTCTCAGGAATCTATTTTGTTTAACGACAGCATTCGCGGCAACATTGCCTTTGGACGTCCTGGTGCTACTTTCGAAGAAATCCAAGATGCAGCCAAAGCGGCCAATGCCCACAATTTCATTTTACAGCAAGAAAACGGCTACGATACGCAAATTGGCGACCGAGGAAATAAACTCAGCGGTGGACAAAAACAACGCATTTCCATCGCCCGTGCCATTCTGAAAAATCCCGAAATACTCATTCTCGACGAAGCCACATCTGCTTTAGACACCGATTCAGAAAAACAAGTACAAGAAGCCCTCGAGCGCTTGATGAAGAACCGAACATCTCTTGTAATTGCGCACCGTTTGAGCACCATCAAAAACGCAGATATGATTGTGGTTTTGAGCAAAGGAGAAATCGTAGAACAAGGCACGCATGATGAGCTTCTTTCAAAACAGGGAGAATATTATCGTTTGATTCAGATGCAGGGGTAAATCCTGAAGTTGACCAAGCGAAATTCAAGAAATCAGACGATTAACATTTTGTAAATCTTGGTTAATTTTCTCTTCATATTGGTTAACTTTTAACCAACGTATTTATCAGAAAACTTTCATAATCTATTAACTCTTGAAAGCAAAGTCAAGGGTAGTTTTGCAACCATAATCTTTATGGTTTTAAAAATGTACAAACACTACGCAGCATTATTCTTTTTGAGTCTACTTTTTAGTTCTTTGTCTTTATCGCAAAACGTGAATATTATCGGTGTTGTTACCGATTTTGAGGACAAGTCGCCTATTGTTGGTGCAAGAGTAGAAATTATTGACACTGAATTAAGAACCATTACAGGTTTGGATGGCAGTTTTATCTTGAAAAACGTGCCTCAAGGTTTTTACACAATCAAAATTTCGTTTGTTGGCTATAATCCTTTTTTATTGGATGTAAATACGGCTGAACTTAAAGAAAAGTATTTCATTGAGATGATGACCAAGGCAACGCAAACAGGCGATGTTGAGGTTTATGCGGTTCGCGAGGTTGATTCTGAGGCAAGTGCCCGTGCAACTGAAAAAGAGGCTGTAACTGTGATGAACGTTATTTCTGCCGCTGAGATTGAGGTCTCTCCAGACATTACGGTTGCGAATGTTGTTCAACGTGTATCTGGTGTATCTCTTGAAAGAAATAACAATGGTGATGGTCAGCATGCCATTGTTCGCGGAATGGACAAGCGCTATAATTATACCCTTGTTAATGGTGTGAAAATTCCAAGTCCAGACCCAAGAAACCGCTACATTCCATTGGATATTTTTCCTGCTGATTTGTTGGATCGCTTGGAAGTAACAAAAGCGCTAACTCCGAATATGGAAGGTGATGCCATTGGTGGTGTTATGGACATGCGAATGAAGAATGCACCGAATTATTTCACTTTGAATTTCAATGCGGGAACTGGTTACAATCAAATGTTTTTCGACAGACTTTATCGTTCTTTCAACAGGTCAACGACATCGATGTTTTCGCCGCGCTATATAAATGGTAATACCTATGCCGCTACTGTAAACGATTTCCCACTTGAGAATATAAACTTCCAAAGTATTCGCCCTAATCCGAATCAGGTGTATAGTTTGGCCATTGGAAATAGATTTTTCAACAATAGATTTGGCGTTTTGGTGGCAGGAAGTTATCAAAATACCTATCGCGGTGCTGAAAGTATTTTCATGCAAATTTTCGTGAACCAAGAGGACAACACGCCTTATTATGAACGTGTTCAGGTGCGCCAATTTTCAACTCAGCAGGTGCGTTCTGGTGTGCACACAAAGCTTGACTATCGTTTCAACGAAAAGCACAAATTAGATTTATATATGGCGGCTGTCAACCTAAACGATTTTGAGACAAGAAGTCGAGTTGACACGATTTTAGCCATCGGTCGTGGTCAGGGGCCTGGAACAGGAAGAATTGAAATTAGAGAGCGTTCGAGACAGCGTTACCAAAGTATTTATAACGCCACTTTGCAAGGCACGCACAATTTCACCAAAAAATGGAGTTTTGACTGGTCGGGGGTGTATTCTATCGCCATAAACAACGACCCAGACATGGCGCAGGTTACTTGGGTTACAGCCATCACAAAAGATGCGAATGGCAATTTTATTCAAGACCCAATTATGTACGACACCGACTATTCGCGTAGGTGGATGAACAGTACCGACCAAGATATCGCGGGATATGCCAATCTCAAACACAAAACAGAACTTTTCTCTTTTCCACTTGAGTTATCAACAGGAGGGATGTTTAGGTTCAAGAACAGAACGAGCTTTTTCGATTCATATCGTGTAAGAACAACACCGATATTTCAAGAGTGGAGTGGAAGTATTTATGACGGTTCTTGGGTATTGTTTAACCAATTTGGAACGCCAACAGACCCACTGAATTATGATGTTTATGAGAATGTTTTTGCCGCATACGCCATGTTCAAATACAACATCAAAAAATTACAAATCTTTGGTGGTGCGCGTTTCGAAAACACAAATTTTGGATGGGAATCTCAAGCGCCACCGCAAGTGGATGGTAGAACTGGAACAATTGATTATTATGATATTTTACCTAGTTTGCATTTCAAGTATACGCCAACGGATAAGCAGAATATTCGTGCATCTTATTTCTCATCGATTTCTCGTCCAAGCTTTTTCGAGGTTATTCCATACGAAATCAATGAAGAAGACTTTAGAGAGCGCGGAAATCCATTTTTGAGCAGAACAAAGGCAGAAAATTTTGATGTGCGCTACGAGCGATTCAGTAATGTTTTGGATAAAATCATGGTTGGGGTTTTCTACAAAATGATTCAAGACCCGATTGAGCGCGCACTAGCCATTCAAGGACAAACGGTTTATCTTCAATCCAATAATTTTGGTAATGCCAGAAACTTTGGTTTTGAATTTGACTTCAGTAAATATTACCGTGAATTTGGAGTAAGATTTTTCTACACCTACACCAATTCGTCTATTACAACTGATAAAATTGTTCGATACCGTGACGACCAAGGCAATCTAACATCAAGAATTGAAGAGCAAACACGTCCGCTTCAAGGTCAGTCTGCTCACATCTCTAATTTATCATTCTTATACAAGAACGTAAAAAGTGGTACGGATGTGCAGCTTTCAGCCGTGTACACTGGTAAAAGAATTATTGGTGTTTCGCCTTATTTAGATAACGATTTATGGCAGCGAGCTTTTGTTCAGATGGACTTGTCATTCGAGCAACGCATCACACCAGGAATTGTGATTTACGCTAAAGTGAATAACCTTTTGAATTCACCAATGCGCGCAGACATTTTATTACCCAACACTTTCAACTCAGAGCAGGCTCCTTATTGGACCAATGCGGAAAGTACTTTGGCTTGGGAAGATTTTTATTTCCAAACGTATTTGGTGGGAATGAAATTCAATTTACATCAGTATTCTAATCGCCCAAAGAAGGCAAATAATAATCCAGAATAAATTTTTAATCTCTAAAATTCAGAAAAATGAAAAACGTCGGAAAATTTACATTAACCCTTGCAGTAGCTGCTATTGCATTGGCATCATGTAAGAAAAAAGAAAATGTTGTTATCGATGATGGTAACACAGGTGATGTAGTACAAATTACAGATACTACAGTTTATTTATCAGGCCCTATGGAAGGCACGCTTCAACAAGGCAAAACATATATCCTTGTTGGTGACTTGATTATTCCAGAAGGTAAGGAAGTTGTTGCGGAAAGCTGCGTAACAATTATTGCTCAAGGTGATGGTGGACCAATCGGACCAGAAATCACAGTTCATGGTTCTTTCGTGAGTTTGGGTACAGAAGCTTGTCCAAATTTATTCTCAGTTCCTGTTAATATGCGTACTGATGAAAACATTTTTGCCGGTCTTTGGGGTGGTATCCAGTGCTCTGACAAAGCTAAATTGGTTCTGCTTCGTTGGACACGTATGGAATATCTTGGTGGTGAAGGTGGTCCTGGCACGCCTAGTGCTGGATCAGTTCGCTATGGTCTTTGGACTTTGAGCTCTGATACTGAAATGATTTTGGAAGATTGTTGGTTTTACGGTTGTAAAGATGATGTGTATCGTCCAGTTGGTGGTAAAATCAACTTGGTGCGCAACACATTTGAATTCTGTGGCCAAACAGGTGGTGATGGTTTGAACGTTAAAGCTGGTACTGTTGGTAACATCGCGTTCAACGTATTCTACGGTTCTGCTACAAATGCTTTCAAACCTTCTAATGAAGGTGACGGTGTGGTTCAATCAAACATCAATGTTTACAACAACACAATCATCAATGGTGGTTGGAGAAGACCAGGTATGTCGCGTGGTGCAAACATCAACTATGAAGTAGGTGCCAGAGGTTCTGCATTCAACAACATCATTGTAAACTGTAAGCGTGGTATCCGTGTATTGGAAACTGCTGACGTTCAAAATGTTGCGGTTAACTACAATTTATACTATGCGTCATTCCAGCAAATGGTTGACGAGTTCATTCCATCGGATGCGGTGGCTTCTACAACGGCTTGTTTGGGTGCCAACAACATTTATGGTGCTGCAGGAGCGAACAATCCAATGTTTGTGAACTACGATGTTGATCAATTTTCATACGACCAATATCAAGCTGGTGAAGCTCAACCAACAAACATGAACCGCAACCAAGGTGCTAACTTGAGACTTGCTGCTGGTTCTCCTGCAATTGGTGCTGGTACAACAAGCATTACTCCAGTTGCTGTAAGCTGGGTTTATGCAGTTGGAAACAGAGCGCCTTCTGTGATGTTGCCTAAAGCTGACTTGGGTGCTTACCCAACAGATGGCACTGGTAATAAGCATTACTAGAATTATTATTTCAATTCGTTTCATAAGTCCTGGGAACTCATACTTCTCGGGACTTTGTCTAATAGTTCGTTTATGAGCACGAGATTGAAAGTATTTTTAGGATTTATTGTGGTAGTGTCCTTTTTGAGTTCATGTAAAAAGGAACCAAGCGACCCAAGCACGGATGAGGACACATTTGTGATTTACGACTATTCTATCAATAATTTGTCCTTTGTTGATGAGTTCTATTGGGATTCAACGGTTGGCGACACTTTAAAAATAAATCTGCTTCCAGAGGCTTCTGGATTAGCTGTAAGTCGCTCAAACCCTTCGTTTTTTTGGACGCACAATGATAGCGGTCATCCGAATTGGTTGTTCCCCGTTCCAGCCTCTGGCGACAATTATGGCTATATTCCGCTTAGTGGCGCTGGTGCTCGCGATTGGGAAGATATTTGCATCGGTCCTGGGCCTGTGGACGGTGTCAATTATATTTATGTGGCAGATATTGGAGAGAATCAAAATGTGCACAGCTTCATTGTTGTCTATCGTGTTCCAGAGCCTGACATTTCAAATATTTCCACAAATCATGGAATTACCATTAATGCTGACGATGTGGAGCGTTTTGAATTTACTTATCCTGATGGTCCTGTGGATGCCGAGTCGATTATGATTGACCCATGGACAAAGGATATTTATATTGTTACAAAAAGTGGTTATCGCTCCATTTTATATCGAGCAAAAGCACCACAGAACAGCACACAAAGAACAGAATTGGAGAAATTGGCTCAGTTTCCATTTAACGGTGCCGTAGCTTCGGATATTTCTGCTGATGGATATCACATAGGTATCAAAACATTTTCAAGAATTTACTATTGGCACAGAGAAACAGGTCAGTCTGTTGTTGACGCCATGAAGGTTCAACCGCGTTTGTTGCCGTATATTTTAGAACCTCAAGGAGAAGCTTTTGGGTGGTTGCCCGATGCCTCAGGATACTTTACTTTAAGTGAAAAAAGCGGTATTTATCCGCCAATTATTTATTATTACACAAAAAATTAAGCTTTAACTATGAGATTTTCTATTGCACTTATTCCAGCACTTTTTTTAGTCGCCTGCTCAGGAAATGGAAATAATAATGATTCTGAAAACAATGAGCCTTTGAGTTTTGAAATGCAACAATTCTGCATCAATGAAACTAATTTGTTGGGTTCTTTTGACGAGATTGATTTATATGAGGGCGGATTTTCAGGATTGATTTATATCCCAGGAAGTGACATGGAGTTTTTCACGGTTACAGACCGAGGTCCGAATGCCTTGGTTAAAGAAATCGAGGGCAAAGAGTCGCATGTTCTTTTCCCATTGCCAGATTATACGCAAAAAATTATCCGTTTGAAGCTTGAAAACAATGAATTCAAAATGGTGTCAATTCATCCCATTTTGGATATGGACGGAAATCCAATTGGTGGTTTGCCGCCTCATAGTTTGATTACAGAACATCCTGAATTGGCTTTCGCTAATTTGAATGGTTCTCAACCGGAACAAAGAAAATGGAACTTCGATATTGAAGCGATTTCTATTGATGCAAATGGTGATATTTGGTTGGCAGATGAGTATCGTCCAGCTGTAGTTTTGGTTGATGGCAAAAACTTCCGAATCAAAGAGGTGTTTTCTGCAGAAGCGAATGATATGGGTGGAACAAGAATCCTCGACACATATTTTTCTAAGCGCATGCCCAATCGTGGTTTTGAGGGGATTGCTGTTACGCCAAGTGGGAAAATTTTAGCCATGCTTCAATCGCCAATTCAAAATTTTGAGTCTTTGGACAGCATTCCAACCCGCTTGATTCGCATTTTGTATTTTGATCCATTCACGGGAAAATCGAAAGTTTTCGGTTACGAAACATCTGAACATGTGCGTGACCCAAAGATTGGTGACATTGCAGTAATCAATGAAAATGAATTCTTGATTATTGAGCATGGCAAAGATTCCTCTGGAAAAACTGCCAATATTTTCCGCTTGGATATAGAATTTGCCAGCGACATCAGCAAACATGAATTTGGTTTGGGCACTTCGTTTGAGGCCTTAATCAACAATGCCAAAGCACAATATCAAGGATTTATCTTGGCACAAAAAACCCATGTTTTGAACCTTATCGATGCTGGTTTTGATCCAAGTTTCGGAAAACCTGAAGGCTTAAGCGTAATCAACGCCAACACAATCGCCGTGCTCAACGACAATGATTTTGGTATTGATAAACTGGATGAAAACGGCAAACTGAAAATGAATCAGCAGCCCAATTGTATCTATTTGTTTACTTTCAATAAACCAGTTTTTAAGTAGTTGTTGGCTTTTGGTTCGCTGCGCTTTGGCTTTTGGCTATTTGATAGCCATCCGACAACTGCTAACCTTACCCGCGCTTATATTGCACATGAACGCCTTTGTTGTAAATCACTTTGTAACTGAACACAAGTTTGCCTGATTTTCCTGCGGCAAGTTGTCGCGTCCAAATGAGTGCGCCTGTAGATTTACTGAATTCAGCATCTTCATATTTCGCGTCGATGATCTGGATTTTTTGTGTTAAGCTCAAGGGCATTTGATCTAAAATCTCCAACACCACATCAAAGTTCATGTTGTTTTTGTAGGTGATTTCGTATGCGTGCAACTCTGTGTCCTGCAACTCATTGTTCTTATCTTCTGGTTTATCTGCCATGCGGGTACGACGCACAATAATACGTTCATCTGTGCCCAAAGCAATCGGTAATTCATCTTGCGTATATTTGCTATTGATAACTGATTTGCCCACAAAGTTATCACCCAAAAACAAAAATGCTTCACCACCCATGAGGTTCAATTCGTTCCAACTTTTCACCTTGGCAAGCAAATGCACTTCGCTGCTGATTGATGGCACAGCATGATACACATAATCCGCATCGACTTCCTTGGTGTCTAAAAAAACATGCTGCGGATTTAATTTGCTCGGAATCGTGTGGTTTTTGGAAAGTTCGTAAATCACACTCAATGGAGAATCTGTCACAGCAACCCATGTGGCTGGTTCAGCCAAAATTACGTCTAAATCTTTTGGACTCCAAAGGTTTTCATTAACCGTCATTGGCACGGATTGATACAAATTGCCAGTACTTGTTGCTGTTGTTGTGTATTGAGCATGGATCGGCTGATGATGTATTATGTATTCGTTTGCATATAAAGGATTTAATATTGGGCGTTGAGTGTTGAAATTTGGGCGATAGGAAGAAACAGACAACTTGATGTTGTTCCATTCTTGACCTGTATTTTGGTAAATCTTGCCTTTGTAATTGATTTCAACCGCTTTTTTATCAGTTTTTGCGCGAATATCATAAGTAGGGACCCAACCCGCATGATCTATCAAATAGCTTATTGTCAATTCGACGGTTTGCTCCTCGGTGTTATCTAATTCAAGCAACACATCATAGCCCAATGTTTTCGTGTTTGTGGGTTTACCTTGATTGATTTGAGCTTGAATCGCCTTTTGTTTTTCAAGGAGCTCTTTATTTTGTTCATTAAGAAGCGCCAATGCATTTTCGGTGTCCAGGAGTTTTTTATCATATTCCGCTATCAGTTTATCTAATTGTGCTACGTTTTTTGTTTTCGTTTTTTTCAATTTACGCTGAATTTTTTTGTTTTGCTTTTTGGCTTTTTTGTTTTTTTCTTTGTTCAACATATTGATTTGCACGTTAACCAGTTGCATCAAACGGTTATTTTTTTTCAATTCCTCTTGCAAACGCAATTCCTCAGCATTGGCGTTGTGTGGTTTCAATGTTTGCAATTCAGGCGTTACAGACATTAGGCTAACCGTTTTGGGCAAATTGATGCTGATGGTATTTGGATTCATGTCGCGGGGCAAATTCTCCAAACGGACATAGTTTTTCCCCTTCGTCAAACTGAATTGCGTTGTAGCAGTCACTTTAGCCCCCTTCAAATACACGGTGGCTTGTGTTACTGTTACTTCTTTTGTTATTTCTTTGGCGTGTATGGTCAGCGCCAAGAATAGAATGCTGATGATTGATGTTATTGTTTTCATTTTTTAGTTTTTTAGTTTTTTAGCTTCTAGCTGCTGGCATCTGGTGAGCGCAACTTTGTCAAAGTTTTGCGAAATAGCCATTTGATTAATTATTGAGTTTAGTCGAAAGAAAAATGTTTCAAACACCTGAGCAGCACTTTGACAAAGTTTGCGCGGGTTTTTGATGTTGGCTTCTAGTTGCTGGCTGCTGGATCTTTGTTACCAGAAGCCAGAAGCTAGCCGCCAATACTACTTCCTCTTAAACTGTATTTTCAAGCCCTTGGCATGTGTTATCTTATAACTGAAAGTGATTTTTCCAGATTTTCCTGCTGGCAATTCGCGGGTCCACAAAAGCGCCCCGGTAGTCTCGTTGTATGCGGCATCCTCGTATTGACCTTCGGTAATGGTTATTTTGGGCGACATACTGATTGGCAGTTGGTCTAAAATTTCCAACTTGATATCAAAGCCCATATTGTTTTTATAGGTGATTTCGTAGGTGTGAACACCAATTTCTTCTTCGCCTCTTTTCTTGGTTTCCGATTTGTCAGCCAATCGCGTTCTTCTAACCACGATGCGCTCATCGGTGCCCAAAGCAATCGGCAATTCGTCGTTGGCATAGTTGCTGTTGATTATGGATTTGCCCACGAAATTGTCTCCCAAAAACAAAAATGCTTCACCGCCCATCAGGTTCAACTCGTTCCAGTTTTTTACTTTGGCCAACAAATGTACTTCGCAACTGATCGATGGCACCACGTGATATACATAGTCTGCAGGCACTTCTTTGTTGTCCAATAAAACATGCTGCGGTTCTGCTTTACTTGGAATGCTGTGTTTGCGATGCAGCTCATAAATTACGCTCAAGGGAGAATCTGTCACGGCATTCCATGTGGCTGGTTCGGCGAGTTGTGCGTCGAGTTCCTCATTGGCATAAGCGTCATCCACTCTTACCGCCCCAACGTTTTGATAGGAGTTCATCTGCACATTGGCATGCGCGGCAGGCACTTCACGGTACTGAGGCGCTATAAATTCCATGACATACATCGGATGCAAAATGGGTCGCTGCGTGTTCAAATTAGGTCTGTACGAAGAAACGGATAACTTGATATTGTTCCATTCTTGCCCAGTGTTTTGGTAAATCTTGCCTTTATAGTTGATTTCCACGGCTTTTTTATCTGATTTTGCTCGGATGTCATACGAAGGAATCCATCCTGCATTTTCAACCAAATAACTGATTGTGATTTCGATGGCTTGGTCTGTTTTGGTATCGAGTTCCAAAACCACATCGTAGCCCAAAACTTTATTGGCTGGACGTCTTTTGATGATTTTATCATTGATGTCCTTGTTTTTATCCAAAAATTCTTGGCGTTTTTCATTGAGCGTAAAAAGCGAATTTTCGATTTCCAAAACTTTCTTGGCGTAAAATGCCGTTAGTTTTTCCAATTGTTCCACATTGGTCATTTTTTCATGTGTAACAATTTGCTTGTTGTTGTCGATGATGGCTTTTTCGGCGTTCAGGGTTTTGATTTGTAAATTCAGCAAATCAATTTGGCGCTGATTTTTTTTGATTTCGTCGTGCAAAAGCAATTCTTCTGCGTCTGCAACAAAAGGTTTGTGGCTTTGCATTTCTGGCATTACCGACATCATGTCAACTGTTTTGGGCAAATTGATGCTGATGGTGTTTGGATTCAAATCGCGCGGTAAATTTTCCAAGCGTACAAAGTTTTTCCCGCGAACCAAGTTCATTTGTGTGCTGGCTGTTACTTTAGCTCCTTTTAAGTAAACTGTGGCTTGGGTCACTGTTACATCTTTGGTGATTTCTTTGGCATGCATTGAAAAAACCGAAATCATGAGCGCGAACATTAAGGCTGTAGTCTTCATATCGTTTATTTTTTGTCAAAAGTAAGTTCACTTTTTAGGCAGATTTTGTAGAATGGGTGAATGTGGGTTTTGACTTGGTGGGTGTAGCTATTTGCTCACTGCGCTTTAGCTATTGGTTCGCTGCGCTATTGGCTATTTTACCCCCAACCGCCACTTGGTGAATCCCACTTTTCACTTGGTGGGCAATTCTTTTTAACTCAATGAATTGAATTACCTTTGTGTATCAAATTGTTTGTAGTGAATCGAATTGTCTTTTCTATGCTCTTCGCTTTGTTTGCGCTCTTTATGCAGATGCAACACCACATGCTTTTTGCTCAAGACACCACCAATATTCCCAAGCAACAGTCGCTCTCATCTATGGCTGATGAGATTGAAAAGCTGCTCAAACAGGGAGCGCCGTCATCCGTTTTGGGTAAAAAGTATGAAGCGCTTGCCCGAGAATTTAAAATTCAAAATCAACCTGATAAAGCCATTCTCTATTATAATAAGGCTGCCGAGCATTATAAAAGCGTCAAGATGAATGACGACGCTTCTAGGATGTTTCGGGAGGTTGCCAAACTGCAAGAAGCCCAAATGGATATGCCTGCAGCGGCCCAGAATTATAATTCAGCAGCAAGTTTGGCTCAACCTACTGTTAATAGAAATGATGCATATCGCGTATCTGCGCCAAGTGTGGATGATAGAATACAAGCCAATGAAAATAACGCTGGATTGTTCGAAGCAGATGTGTTAAATGAGCCTGTTGAAGAAATTGTTACTGTGATGTACAATCAAAGTGCTTTGTTGGATCAGGCGGGCAGGAATGCAGAAGCGCAAAGCTATAAAATTGAAGCTTGGAATGTGGTAACTCAAGCAAATCTTACTGAACCTAAACCAGAATTGGTGGCTCTTCAGACCAAAATATCTTCGGATTTGGCTGATGATTTTATGAAGGAAAATCGCATTGATGATGCCATTAACACAGTGAATGCTTCTCGAGAATTGGCGATTCAAACGGGTAACATACAGTTGACCGTTGAAAATAGCATCAAATTGGCCGATTTGTATCTCCAAAGCGATCAATTTGAACAGGGCTTGTTGACCCTCAAAGACGCCTATCGACTTGCGCTTTCTGTGGGCAGAACGATGGATGCACGGGCGGCTTTAATGGCACTCAACGATTATTTTGAAAAAAATAAAGACTCCGAATCCCAGTTGTTTTTTTATGAGGACTTCATCAATCAGTTGGATCAGTTGATTCTGCGCGATAGCTCGATGATCGACCAAAAGGTTTTTCAGGCCAAAGAAGAGCGCATCGAGCAATTGGAAAAAGAACGCGCTTTACAAGGTCAATTGCTGCTTCAAACCAGAAACTGGAACTACGGAATTATTGTGTTTTTCTTGGTTTTGTTGGTGGCTTCTGCTTTTTTGCTTTGGAGCTTGATGAAGGTTAGAATGCAAAACAAACGCATCGCTCTACAGTCGCTCAGAAGAGAAATGAATCCACATTTTATTTTCAATAGTTTGAATTCGGTCAATGGTTTTATTGCACAAAATGATGAGATTAAGGCCAATAAATATTTAACGTCTTACGCCCAATTGATGCGCACCAATATGGAGGTATCGTCGAAAGATTTTATCCCGCTCGACAAAGAATTGGACCTGCTGAGAAAATATTTGGAACTCGAACAATTGCGTTTTGGTCAACATTTCGATTTTGAAATTCAAGTTCCTGATGACATCCAAACCGAGGATTTTGCCATTCCCGGATTTCTAATTCAACCGCATTTGGAAAACGCCATTTGGCATGGATTGCGTTACAAAAAGGAAAAGGGAACCTTGGTTTTATCGTTGAAAAAATCGGGCAAATCACTTTTGGTAAGTATCGAAGACAATGGCATCGGCATTGAAGAAAGCAAAAAATTGAAAACAGAAAATCAAAAATCGCACGGAAGCCGCGGTTTTTCCAATATTCAAGAGCGCATCGAATTACTCAACGGCTTGTATGGTTTTAAAATCAAATTGGAAGTACATAGTCCAATTGCTGAAAATAGCGGCACGCGGGTGGAATATGTGCTTCCTTTGCAAGAAAATTAATGTTGTGTTTCAAAAACTCATGTCAAATAAATGAACAAAATCAAATGCGTCATAGTAGAAGATGAAGATATGGCCCGCGAGGTGCTCATATCTTATCTCACAAAATACTGCCCGCAGGTAGAAGTGGTGGCCCATGCTGTTAATGCCCGCGATGCCGTTGATGTTATTCACGCACACCAACCAGAACTGCTTTTTTTGGATGTAGAAATTCCCTATGGAAATGCTTTTGATGTATTGGAGGCCTGCCAAGGTCTTGATTTCCAGACCATTTTCGTAACTGCCTATTCGGAATATGCATTGCGCGCCTTGAATGCCAGTGCATCGTATTACCTGCTCAAACCGCTCAACATCGAAGACTTAATCAAAGCTGTTGCCGTTGCACAAGAAGAAATTGAAAGCAAAGAAAAAATCAACCGCACCGAAATTCTCCTCGAACAAGTAAAACAAGGCGACCAAAAACTCCAGAAATTGGTCATTCCAACCGTTCATGGCTTCGAAGTAGTGCGCCTCGAAGAAGTTGTCCGCCTCCAAGCCAATGGCAATTTCACCGACATCATTTTGGAAAACAAGACCAAAAAAATGGCCTGTCGCTTTCTCAAGCACTACGAAGATTTATTGTCTTTCCCATTCCTGCGCGTACACCGCTCCCACATCATCAACTGCGATTTTGTGCTCGCCTACAACAAAGGCGGTTTCATTGAAATGCTCAACGGCGATGAGGTTGAATTGTCGGCGAGTTACAAGGATGGGTTTTTGGGGGTGTTTAGGTGAGCAAAAGTTTTCAGTCTAATTGATTTAAACTACTTTTGAAAAAAATTATCCTTCAGGCAACCCTTCATTTTTTGAAGTGTATTTGGGGAAACTTTAAAAGAATTATCATGAAATCTTTAGGTACTCAATTTCAGCTTTTCAAAACAAAAACATTGGTTTTGTTTGCTACACTGCTTATGGGCTTTGCTGCTCAGGCTCAGTTTCTGTATTCGTATAATACCAGTTCACCAAATGCTTGCGATGGATATGCTTATTTAGACTCTACCTTGGTGGATGTCAATGCTCAAATTACTTGGGCTCAAACTGGTCAGGTTGTGGCTTCAGGTGTTTGGTATTTGTCAGACTTGTGTCCTGGCGATTATGTGGTTACTTTTTTCGATCTACAAGGTAATTCCATCACGGCAACTTTCACAATTGGTAGCGGAACACCCAATCCTTGCGCTGGATTTTACGTAGAACTTTCAGGCACAGACCCAAGCCCAAATGAATGTGATGGCCAAATTGAGGTCTCAATCATCGGTGGAGCAGCGCCATATACTATTTCTTGGTCAAACAATTCCATAGGCAGCCCAATTTCCGATTTGTGTGCAGGTTACTACTCATGCAACGTGGTTGATGTTAACGGATGCATTGCATTCAATGCTATTACACTGAATGGAGACGATTTGGATTCAGACTCCGTAATCATCATTATCAACAGTAGTTTTCCCAACGCCAATATCACAGATACTTTGCCAACAACCATTGTGCTCGATTGTGATTTGGACTTCGATGCGGTTGCGTCAGCGGGCATTACCAATGTTAGCTACGATCCAGCGGGTATTTTAGTAACATGGACAGTATATGACGCCAACGCTCAAGTTCTTGCAACCTACGACATTTATTACTTCAATTTACCAGCGCAAAATGGTATTTATCAAGGAACACTTGTGCTCTATTGTGACGGAAGAAGCACCGTGAATTGGATTGTGGAAATCACGGATCAGTTTGAATATTTTGGAGCTTCGGCTGGATTGAATTCGGATGATTTATTCAACGTGTCGGTGGTCAATCCAATGAATGACGCGCTAGAAATATCATTTTCAGAAAATATTGAAGGAACCTTGCAATTGGTAGATATGCATGGCCGCGTGGTGATGCAAACCAGTATTTCTGGTCAAAACATGAACTTGAATACAAGTGCTTTGGAAACAGGTCTTTATGTTGTTCAAATTGCTTCCAATAAAGGCAATCAAGTGTTGAAAGTGCTTAAATAAATCTTGCTTCATTGCATGATTTTATGCGGGAATTTACCCAACGAGATATAGAAGAATTCCGAGATGGGAAAAAGGCTACGTTTGATAATATCTACGCGGCTTTTTCCCCTTGGTTGTATGGCCTTTGTTTGCGCTATACCCGCTGCGATGCAGATGCCCAAGATGTGCTTCAAGAAACATTTATTAGGGCGTATGAAGCCAGAAAAACTGTCGATGCAAAGAAATCCATTGCTCCGTGGCTCAAAACCATTGCCATTCGTTGTGCACTCAATTATATCAGAAGTAATTATAAATACGTGCCTCAAGGTGATGAAGATTTTAGAGCTGATTGCGCTGAGGAATCTAACAACAATTCAGACTGGTATGCTGCTAAAAAAGAACTTCTGCTTGAAGCTCTCCGCAAACTCCCCGACGGCTATCGCTTGGTTTTTGGTTTGTATGCCGTAGATCAACTTACCCACAAAGAAATTGCTGCTTATTTGGGCATTTCAGAAGGCACTTCGAAATCACAATATGCCAAAGCAAAAATGAAATTAAAAGAGATTTTAACCCTTGTAAATGAAACGATATGAAGCCAGAGCATTCCATAGAAGAGCATTTTCGTGCCGAGTTTTCGGAATGGTCACCCACTGTTCCGCCTACGGTGAAAACAGCGTTGGATAAAGCCATTGTTGCCCCTAAACAAAAACGATTCTTTTGGCTCTGGATGCTCATTCCATTGTTCTCATTGTGCATAGGGACTTTTGTTTATTTTTATTCCGCATATTCCTCTGATGAAGCCAAGAATCGCAATGAGAACCGCAGTGTTTCAGAACCGAACAGTGCACAAAATGATAAAAATGTGCTCAACACTTCTGAATCTTCATCACAACAAAACAACAATAAGCTTGATGCAAATTCGAGTGCACATCAGGATGGCAGAATTTCATCATCTCATGATAATTTCAAAAACCCAGATTCAAAACAGGTATCACGCAAGACTAAGCCTCAAAATTCAAACGTAAGCGCTCATCTTGGAATCGGTGTGCCAAGTTTTACTAACAGCGCTGCAACATTCGCTAATGGCACACATCAAAATACGACAAGTAACAATAATTCAAACCATGTTCCAGAGGTTTCACCTGCACCTGAAATTTTGAGTCAAGACAATGCAACACCAAATTTTTCTGCACCGGCAAATGCCAATTCAAATGCATCGCAATTAAGCACGGAAAGTGAACCAAGTTCTCAAGTGCGAGACACATCGTCGCAAAACTCATCCCAACCAGTCACCAATCCAATTGCAGTAGATTCAATACAAAATTCGTCAGTTGTTAGTGAAAATCCAGCACCGCTTATTATTGTGCCTAGTTCCAATCCTGAATTTTCCAAGTTTTTTGTTGGCGGATTGTTCTCTGTCATGCAAGGCAAAAATTCTTGGTTAAATCCAAACATCCAAATTACTGAAAAACTGAGCTACAACGGTGCTCTTGAATTGGGATATAAGTTTAATAAATCTTTTGCTTTGGTTTCAGGATTTAATTTCCAAGCGCGCAATGAAAATTATCAATCCCAAAACATCCAAGTAGATTCCAACTTTGCTGGTGTTGAAATTCAGTATATTTATGAACCGAACAATCCCATTCCGGTAGACTCCATTACCATAGTCATGTTTAACTACGATACCACTTTTACGAGTATTCAGCAGCGTGGTTCTTGGCGTCATTTTGGCCTACCGCTTTTTGTGGATTGGACCATGTATGAACAGCATAAATTTTCATTTGGATTACAAGCGGGAACCGTTTTGGGTTTGGCTTCTTTCAAAAGTTTCGATGCCTTCAACAATCCCTTACAACAATGGTCGAAATTTTCAAACCAGTGGCTCATCAAACCCTACTTTTATTACCACATCGGTCCATGGCGCTTTGGGGCACAACTTTCTTTACAATATGATTTGGTCTTGCCTCAAGCTTGGGAGCTGCAAAACCGCAAACGTTATGCTTATGGATTGGGGCTCAGCATTCGATATCAATTGCCCGCAAGATAAGTCGAATAGTCTATTAGAATTAGGGGAAATCATACGCGTTGAAATTTAATCTTTTTTCCAAAATAAATTGTCAATATCTAAGATATATGTACCTTTGCAGCAATTTTTAAGAAAAGATTCGATAAAATCGTCGTATGAAATTGAATTTGAAGCAGTTATGGTTTAGTGTGTTGTTTGCGGTTTTAGCATCTCCAGCACTTATTTACGCAGGTGAACATGAAACACACGAGTCGCATGAAGAAAATTCTGCGCATCATGAGGGTCCAATTAACACATCGAAAGCCATTGATGAGTATAAGAAACATCACTTGCAAGATTCTTATGATTTTACTCTTTTTTCTTACACCTCGAAAGATAATGTGAGAAAACATATTGGTTTTCCCCTGCCTGTTATCTTGATTGACGGTGGATTACATGTGTTTATGTCTTCAAAATTTCATCATGGAACTGAAGTAGTTGAAAGCAATGGCAATTTCTACAAAATGGACCACGGCAAAATCTACAAAACTGATGCTTTAGGTACAATTACACATGATGAACACGGTCATCCGACAAATGCCAAGCCAATAGACCTTTCTATCACAAAGAACGTATTCGGTATTCTTTTGGCCATGTTGCTGTTATTATTTATGTTTATCAAATTAGCAAGATCTTATAAAACGAATAAAGTTCCCAAAGGATTTGTACGTTTCTTAGAACCATTAGTTATTTATGTTCGCGATGATATTGCTGTTCCTAATTTAGGCCACAAAGCAAAAAAATTCTTACCATACTTATTGACAGTGTTCTTTTACATTTGGATATTGAATTTGTTAGGGATGACTCCGCTTGGATTCAATGTTACAGGAAATTTATCAATAACAGTAGCTTTAACAGTATTTACATTCTTAATTGTGCAATTTTCAGCGAATTTTGATTATTGGAAGCATATTTTTTGGATGCCCGGTGTTCCGATTCCTATGAAAATCATTTTGATGCCTATTGAAGTGTTGGGTATTTTCACGAAACCGTTTTCATTGTTGATTCGTTTGTTTGCAAACATGACAGCAGGTCACATGTTGGTCATGTCTTTGGTGGCACTTATTATTTTAATGAAAGACCAATTTGGGCAAGTGGGATCGTTTTCGCTTTCGTTTGTTTTGTCGAGCTTTATATTTTTAATAGAATTTTTGGTTGCCTTTTTACAGGCATTTATCTTCACGATGCTGTCGGCGGTGTTTATTTCATTGGCCGTACAAGATCATCATGATGAGCACTAGAGTTTTTTTGTTTAATAATTTAATAAATTAGTAGTTATGTACAATTTAATTGGAGCAGGCTTAATCGTTATCGGTGCTGGTATCGGATTGGGTCAAATTGGAGGTAAAGGTGTTGAAGGTATTGCCCGTCAACCTGAGGCTTCTGGAAAGATTCAAACCGCTATGATCATCATGGCTGCCTTATTGGAAGGTCTTGCATTCGCTGCCTTGATTATGGGTAAAGGCGAATAATAGCGCTCAAAAATTATCATTCGGGTAAACGATTGGTTTATCCGAATGATTTTAAAACAAAAAATTAGAAACAAGGATATGGAAATTTTTAATGACTTTTCGGTAACGCTTTTTGCAATGCAAATTGTATTGTTTTTATTGTTGTTGCTGTTGTTGCGCAAATTCGCTTGGAAACCAATTCTTAAAGCCTTGGATGATAGAGAAGAAAACATCCTTAGCTCTATTGAAGCTGCTGAGCGCACGCGTGAAGAGATGAAAGAGTTGAAAGCACACAACGAGGTGATTATGCGTGAGGCTCGTGCTGAACGTGATGAAATTGTTCGTGCTGCTAAAGAAACTGCTAATCGTGTGATTGAAGAAGCTAAAGCTGAAACGAAAGTTTTGGTTGACAAAGAAATGGAGAAGGCTCGCGAGATGATCAAAAACGAAAAAGCTGTTGCAATGATTGAATTGAAGCAGTACGTGGTTGAATCTTCTTTGGAGATTGCTGAGAAAGTTGTTCGTGGTGATTTGGCTTCAGACGATAAGCAAAAAGATTTGGCTTCTAAATTTGTTGACGACATCAACTTAAACTAAGAACATGAAAGGAAATCAAGCAGCCAATCGTTATGCCATCGCGCTTTTTGATCTTGCAAAAGAACAAGGGGCTATGGATGCTGCCTATCAGGATATGCTTACTTTTCAAAATGCCGTTCAGGAATCTCGTGAATTTGGTGTTTTCTTGAAAAGCCCAATCATTTCTCCAGATAAGAAGCAAGAAGTATTCGATCGTTCATTCGATTTTCATGAACTTACAGCAAAATTTGTGGCGTTGATTAACAAGAATCGCCGCGAAGATTTGTTGCCGCGCATTTCGGCCGACTTTATTGATATGTATAAAGTTGAAAATGGCATGGCAGAAGTTACAATTACTTCGGCTGTTAAATTGGATAAAGCTACAATTGATGGAATCATGGCACGTGTGAAACCAGCATTGCCTGGAACCATCACGATTGTTGAGGAAATCAAACCAGAATTAATTGGTGGATTTATCGTTCGCTACGGCAACACAAGAATTGACGCTTCTATCTCGCATCAGTTCGATTTGTTGAAGCAGAATTTGAGTAAAATAAATGTAAAATAGTTCGCACAAGCGAAGTTTTAATACTAAATAAACAACTGTAACATGGCAGATGTAAAACCAGCAGAAGTTTCTGCAATTTTGAGAGAACAGCTTTCCGGATTCCGTTCTGAGGCTGAATTACAAGAAATAGGAACAGTTCTTCAAGTAGGTGACGGTATTGCCCGTATCTATGGATTGAATGGTGTTCAATACGGTGAATTGATCGAGTTCGACGGTGGTTTGAGAGCTATCGCTTTGAACTTGGAAGAAGACAACGTAGGTGTGGTAATTTTGGGTAGCTCGGCTTCTATTAAGGAAGGTGACACTGCTAAGCGTTTGGGTCGCATCGCGTCTTTGAACGTTGGTGAGGGCATCGTTGGTCGCGTTGTGGATACCTTGGGTAACCCAATCGACGGTAAAGGTCCAATCTTGGGCGAGATGTTCGAAATGCCTATCGAAAGAAAAGCACCAGGTGTTGTGTTCCGTCAGCCAGTAAATGAGCCATTGCAAACAGGTGTAAAAGCTGTTGATGCGATGATTCCAATTGGTCGTGGTCAGCGTGAGTTGATTATCGGTGACCGTCAAACTGGAAAGACAACTGTTGCGATTGATACCATTATCAACCAAAAAGAGTTTTTTGACGCTGGTCAACCAGTTTACTGTATCTATGTAGCTATCGGACAAAAAGGTTCGACTGTGGCGGGTATCGTAAAGAAATTGGAAGATGCTGGCGCAATGCAATATACTACAGTGGTTGCTGCCAATGCTTCTGACCCTGCTCCGATGCAGTTTTACGCTCCTTTGGCTGGTGCTGCTGTTGGTGAATATTTCCGTGATACTGGTCGTCCGGCTTTGATCGTATTTGATGACTTGTCAAAACAAGCTGTGGCTTACCGCGAGGTTTCTTTGTTGCTTCGTCGTCCACCAGGACGTGAGGCTTACCCAGGTGACGTATTCTACTTGCACTCTCGTTTATTAGAGCGTGCTGCAAAAGTTATCAATGACGATGCAATTGCTGCTAACATGAACGATTTGCCTCCTTCTTTGAAAGGTAAAGTGAAAGGTGGTGGTTCATTGACTGCCTTGCCAATTATTGAAACACAAGCGGGTGACGTTTCTGCATATATCCCAACCAACGTAATTTCTATTACCGATGGTCAGATTTTCTTGGAAACAGATTTGTTTAACTCTGGTGTGCGTCCAGCGATTAACGTAGGTATCTCGGTATCTCGTGTAGGTGGTTCAGCACAAATCAAGTCGATGAAAAAAGTAGCTGGTACATTGAAATTGGACCAAGCACAGTACCGCGAATTGGAAGCGTTTGCAAAATTCGGATCTGACTTGGATGCTGCTACTAAAGCGGTATTGGACAAAGGTGCGCGCAACGTAGAAATCTTGAAACAACGTGAAGGTGACCCAATGTCTGTTGAGAAGCAAGTTGCGATCATCTATGCGGGTTCAAAAGGTTTGTTGAAGAAAGTTCCTGTGAACCGTGTGAAAGAGTTTGAAAATGAGTATTTGAACTATTTGGATGCAAAACATAAAGATGTATTGAACGACTTGAAAGCAGGTAAATTCACGGATGAAATTACTGAAATCCTTTCTCGTGTGGCATCTGAATTGTCTGATAAATACTAGTATTAAAGATATAGGCGAATGGCTAACTTAAAAGAAATACGTAATAGAATCCAGTCTGTTGGCTCAACCATGCAGATCACTTCAGCGATGAAGATGGTTTCTGCTGCAAAGTTGAAGCGAGCACAGGATGCCATTACGCAGATGCGTCCTTACGCGGTGAAATTGCGCGAGATTTTGGGTAATTTGAGCTCTTCTTTGGATATGAGTGAAAATCCATTGTCGCATATCCGTGAGGAGAAAAATGTGTTGTATGTTGCCATTACTTCAAACCGTGGTTTGTGTGGAGGTTTCAACAACAACATCATCAAGCGCGTACAAGTTTTGGCGTCTGAAACAAAAGCCAATGTTACTGTTTTACCAATTGGAAAAAAAGCCAAAGATGCTTTCAAGAGCAGTGGCTTGCTAGATAATTCAAACGCTTTGCCCAACGATTTGGAGAGCATTTACGGTAATCTAACTTTTGAAGAAGTAGCTAAAATTGGCGATTTGTTGATGGAGGTGTTTGCTGCTGGCAAGTTTGATAAGGTGGTTTTGGTTTACAATCAATTTGTGAACGCTGCCAATCAGATTGTAACAGAAGAGCAATTGTTGCCTATCACAAAAACCGAATTGAAAGCTGACGAAAGTGCTGCCGGCGATTATTTGTTTGAGCCATCGAAAGAGGAGATTGTATTGGATATCATCCCAAAAACTATCCGCATTCAATTGTTCAAAGGCATTTTGGATTCTTTTGCTTCTGAACATGGCGCTCGAATGACGGCTATGCACAAAGCAACCGACAATGCCTCAGAAATGCAACGCAGCTTAAAATTGGTTTACAACAAAGCCCGTCAGGCCGCCATTACCAACGAAATCTTGGAGATTGTTGGTGGGGCAGAAGCTTTGAATGGATAAGCTTTATAATGAGAATATTGGAAGCCATCTGTTTGATTACAGGTGGCTTTTTTTTGGCTCAATTAGCATGATGTTCATGTTTGAGCAAATCATATTGAAATGTTGAAAGATTTGAGCTTATAGGATACTTGAAACTTGGTGTTTGTCCTGAGGTTATTGATGACAAAATCTAATTGAAATCTTTTTAAGATACAGGCAAATGCATGAGCGACAAGCGCTAACATCAAAAACATTACTACTAAACACAAAATTTATTCAGCTGAAGATGACGAACCCTCATTTGTAGAAACTTGTTCGTTTACGTTCTCAGTGGGTAATTCATCTTGAGCATCGACTTTTCTTTTTGTTGGAAAAAACGCCTTCTGACGAATTAAAATGATCACAATTCCGCAAAAAATTGATGCATCAGCAACGTTCCAAATGGCACTAAAAATGTCTTTTCCGGCTAAGCCAAACGGTGCCCAAGAGGGATATTGCACGTTGAATTGGAACATATCCACTACGTTGCCTAAGAGAAAGCCTTTTGCTCTTAATTTAGGAGCACCATCAGTAAACACGTAGCTATCTCCTTCAGAAATCCAATTGTAGGGCAAATCTGGATTGAAAGGAAAAATGTAATCGTAAAAAGCGCTATCCAAAAGATTGCCGGTGGCTCCAGCCAAAACAAGGCTTATAGCGAAAAGATAGCCGATTTTTTTCTCTTTATCTTTGATAACGAGGATCAAATAATAAATACCAAAGGCAACAGCTACCAAGCGAAAAATACTCAGAAAAAGTTTGGCATACATCCCACTGCCAAATGTTGCTCCAAATGCCATGCCTTGGTTTTCAACATAAAGAAAGCGAAACCAATCACCAATCAAATTGCGCGGTTCGCCCGGATAGAAACTGGTTTTAATCCAAAACTTTAAGATTTGGTCGAAGACAAGAATAAACAGAACAACCCCGAAGGCTATCCATGCCCTATTTTTTGCTGTCATGCTTATTAACCTTGGGCTTTTTTCGCTTCAATACTCAAAGTGGCGTGTGGCACCAATCTCAAACGCTCTTTACGAATCAGTTTTCCCGTTTCACGGCAAATGCCGTAAGTTTTGTTTTCGATTCGAATCAGTGCGTTTTTCAAATTGGTGATAAATTTTTCTTGACGCATAGCCAAATTGGCGATTTCTTCTCGTGACAGTGTCTCCGAACCGTCTTCGATCATGTTGAAAGCGCGTCCGGTATCATCGGTGCCGTGGTCGTCTTTCAAAGACAAAGAACTTTTAAGCAGTTCTAAATCCACTTTGGCATTTTCCAACTTATCTAATATCAATTCTCTGAACTCTTGAAGTTCTTCGTCGGAGTATCTAGTTTTTTCTGTGTTGCTCATGATTTCAAAATTGTGTGTTAAACAATGCTGATGCTGGCTTAAAATTAAGCCCTATCAGATGACTCGCGAAGATAGAACAAAAATCATTTTAGGCTAATCTTACAAAAGAATTGAGTCATAAATGTTGTTAACAATGTTTCCACATTTTTTGAGATGGTGTTTTTGATGATTGAATTGAGATTAATAATTTTCCGAAGGGGTGTAAAGATAACTTCTTATCCAAGAGCGTAGCAAATACAAGGGTTTTGAGAAATGCGTTTTACAAATACTATAGATCAAAGTAATTTTGACGTCTGTTGTGAAGTGTAAATCGACCTAAGAAGTCAATGAAACCGATAATTGCAGCATAAGTATTTAACTTTACACCCCTGTTGTTTTTATGATTCCCCAGAATCCAAATTCATCACTCAAAATACCCATCATCCAAATTCACAAAATAAAGCCTTGATTTTGCTCGTGTACATGCCGTATATAACCAGCGGTGAAAATCGTGGTTTTCTGGACCTTCGGGTAAAAACCCAACATCGACCAAAACTGCATCCCACTGACCGCCTTGTGCTTTGTGACAGGTAACGGCGTATGCATGTTTGGCTTGAATGGCGTTGAAATATTTATCGCCCAAGATTAAATCGTAGCGTTTCTTTTTGTTCTTTTCGTAGACATAGTCTTTTTCAATTTCGAAGAACAGCTCTTTCATGCGGTCGCGGGGCAAATTGGGGCCTTCTACGGCTAGAGCATCCAAATTGAGCATCAATCTTATTTCTGCGTGATTGGGATAATCGACCAATTGGATGGTAACTTCGGCAAATCGAAAGCCATATAAATCTTCCTGGCGGTGGATGCGTTTGAGTTGGAAAAGGTCTCCGTTGGCCAAAAATCCTGCTTCGCTGTTTTCTTCGAGCCAATGGTAATTGTTGCGCACCACCATCATCATGTCGCCTTGGTTGATTTCTTCCTCCATCCACAAAATACGCCCACGAATTTGTTGGTTGTAAATATTGGTTCGCTTGTTGGTCCGACAGACCACCAAGGTTTCTTCTGCGCCAAATTCATTGTAACAGGTTTCGAGTGCTTCTTGCAATTCGCCGCCTTCCAAGCGAATGATATCTGGAAAGGAGGCGTCAATCACGGGGTGCTGGTGCTGCTCCAAATTGCGAATTTGTGTGGCGTTGAACAGTATGCCACTGTCTCTTTTTTGACGCACTACTTCGTTCAGCTGATGTTCCCAGAAACGAACATTGGGGTAGTGGTTTTGTAAGTATTCCAATGAAAGCGCGGGACTAAAATCGGCGCCAACGGGTGGCAACTGTCCACTGTCACCCACCAAGATGAGTTGACAATTTTTTCCTGCGAAGACATATTCGAAAACATCTTCCAATAAGTTGCGCTGCGAAATATCACCGCTTTTGTTCATGGTATAATCGCCCAACATGGATGCCTCATCAACGATGAAAATGGTGTCGGTGTGCAGATTCGGCATCAAAACCATGCGCGAACCACCACCAGGCTCTGTATTTTGGCGGTAGATTTTTTTGTGTATGGTAGAGGCTTTTTTGTTTGCTGCTTGAGAAAACACTTTGGCCGCTCTTCCCGTCGGCGCCATCAACACAGTTTTGATTTTCAGATTCGGGAGACTTTTCACGAGCGAACCAATCAAACTTGTTTTTCCGGTACCTGCATAACCCTTCAGAACAAAGCACTTGAAAATCGCTTCGTGGGCAAGGAAGGAATCCCATTTTTGAACACAAGCATCTTGATCGGCAGTGAGTCTGTTTTGAAAATCTGCGGATATAAGGGCGGATATTTTAGGGCTTGTGTTCATGGTTTATGGTCACTTACAAAGATATTGTTATTCTGGATTTGCTGTCAATTTATCCAAAAGATGCATGTTTTTGTATGGCACATCTTTATTACTTTCGCAAAACAATGAAGCCAGGTTCCAATTTTATCATTCAGGCCACGCAAATTTTGATTTTTGCTTTGTTAGCAAGTCCATTTTTGTTCCCAAAAGCGCTTTTGGTGTTGATGCTTTTGTTGTTGCTTGTATGGTTTTATGAAGGTCAAATGGAAAAAAAGTGGTCGTTTTTGAAATCGAATCCTTATTTTTTGGCTTTGCCCGTGTTGTTTTTGGTTTATGGACTCGGTTTGCTGTATACTGAGAATTTGAGCTATGGTTTTCAAAAAATTGAAACGCGTCTATCCTTGTTTATTTTGCCCATTGTGTTGCCAACTTTAATCCATGCGCATTGGCAAAAGAACAAAGAGAAATATGCAGTGTGGTTTATCGGGGCGGCTACCTTGGGCAGTTTGATTTGCATTGTTCGCGGAATATTTTTCTATTTCCAAGAGAAAAACGCTTTGGAAAGCGGCACATTGAATGATATACCTGTGGGTTACAATTATGTGTTTTCCAGTCATTTAACGGGCTTTATTATGCATCCGGGTTATTACGCTGTATTTGTGTTGATGGCTATTTTTATGTTGATTAACCTGTGGCTTTCAAACAGAAAAAAGTTCCTAAATATTTGGAGTCTGTTCGTATTGCTGTTGCTTATGACTTTGGTTTTTTTGTCGTATGCCAAGGCAGCACTTCTCGTTTTATTGGTCTTGTGTGGGCTTGTTGGATTTCAGGTGGCCTACCGTTTCAAAAAGCTTATTTATCTTTTGTACAGCGCACTTCTGGCAATATGTGTTTTGATGATTTTTTACTTTTTTGTGCCCAACACCCAAGAGCGCATTCAAGCGATAATTGATGTTCAAAACGAAAGCACTTTAGACCCAACATCAACTGAATCAACCCAGGCTCGGGTACATGCATGGATGGCTGCTAAAGCCACGATGAGCAAAAGTCCTTGGATTGGTTATGGTACTGGCGATGGCAACGACCAACTCTTTAAAACGTATGCCGAACGTGGATATACTGGCGCCTTGAGTGTTGAGTTGAATGCGCACAATGAGTATTTTCAAACGGGCCTGGCTTTGGGTTTATTGGGCATTCTATTTCTTGTTGCTCCTTTACTTTGGTCGGTGTTGCGCGCTGTTCGTACCAAAAATTTCATGTTGGGCAGTTGGGCAATAGCTGCAATTTTGGTTTTTCTTTTTGAGTCTTATCTCAACACCCTAGCTGGAGCTTTATTCTTCTCCATGTTTTTCGTCATATTCGCACTCATGAATTTTAGCGAAAATGAAGCGCATGAGACTTCGATTTAGAAATGTTCTTCAAGAAGTTTCATCGTTTGTTTGATGCTGTATTTTTCAAGAATCATTTGATAGGCTTCATCCACAATTGCAGGTAAATTCGCCCTGTTTTCAACAATATCGAAAATTTTTGATGCCAGTTCTTCGGGAATATTGGGTTGATATAAAAATCCAGTTTTTTGGTCGCTTATGATTTCTGCTGAACCTCCAGCATTGTGAGCAATTACAGGAATTCCACAGGCCATCGCTTCAATGGTTGACACGCCAAAACTTTCAAATTCACTGGTGTTCAAGAAAAAATCGAGTGTATGCAAAAATCCGGGCACATCACTTTGATTCAATTTCCCATGAAAGACCACATCTTCGCTGGCTAGATTTTTAAGCTCTGCTTCTAATGAACCCGCCCCAGCGATGTGCAGCACAAATTTGTAGTCGAAAGTTGAATTCAGCAAACGAACAGCATTTATCGCCACATCGATGCGGTAAACGGGTTCGAGTGTTTTTACTATGCCCAAAACTAGGGTTCTATTTTTTGAGATTTCAATGGGATTTACTTTCTTTGGATATTCATCTGTGTTGATGCCAAAGGGTATAACGACGACGTCACGTGAGGTGTAGCGTTTGATTTCATTGGACATCACAAGGCTCGACGAGCAAATCGTGTGTGCTTTTGCAATGATGAATCGCAAAATTCGCGCATGCACAAAACTCTTTTTAGGGAAAACGAAAACATCTGAACCCCAGAAGTTTACTAGGAGTTTTTTTGGTTTTAGCATAGCGCCCAATAGCCCGTAGCTCGTTGCATAATGCGCGTTTACAAGATCTGGTTGAAATGATGTGAGCAGTTTTTTCGCTTGAAAATAGGCCCAGGTATAGCGCACTTTTTTCCAAGATGAAAGCGTATTGTTGTGGAAAAATGAATGACATTCGACTTGGTGGATTTTGAACCAATCATCATTAGGCGGATATAAGGAAAACAGCGCCACAAGATGGTTTTGCCTCTGGAGCAGTAAAATCCATTTCCGAGTATGATTGGAATTGGCATCAGCCAGCAACAGCGTTCGTTTCATCGTTTTGTGTATTCAAATTTATCCAAGCCGAAAGTAGTCCTAAAAATGCATAGTAGGGCAGAAAATAATGTGCTGAACTCAATGAAATAACAGCTAAACCAAACAAAGTTAAGGCCATAAGAAAGTACTGAGTTATTTGATTTTTCCTTATTTTCCAGAGATCAACATACATTTTACTGAAATACAGCAACACCAATATGCCCAAAACAACTCCACCATTGATAAGCAATTCGAGCCAGTAGAAATGAACGCTAGTCACGTTGTTGGTTTTCTCTCGTTGTTTATAATTCAACCACTCGGCATTTCCGGCGCCAACACCTAAGAACCTAGAGTCTTTGAGGTATTGAAATCCTTGCGCATAAAGTTGTCGCCTCACACTTTGAGAATTGTCGTTGTCATCGGGAAGATAAAACGAATCTGGGCAAATGATGCAGACCTTGGAAAGCACATGCACACCAGTAATTTTCTCAAGGGGTTCATTGGCTTTGATGGCAAGAAGGCTGCTCGCAAAAAACATCATGGGTAGAAATAAAGTTGCCAAATAGAGCAGTAAAAACCGAATGTTTTGACGGTTAATGAAAGAAAAAAGCATCAAGATAGCTGCCAGCGCAATTGAAGTTAATCTTGAGCCCGTTTGTGTGATTACGACCACCGAAATCACAAAAAGCAGGTAGTTGATCCATTTTCTTTTCATGAAAAATGGAATGAAAAAGCACAAGAACACGGCCAAATGATTTGGATTCCAAAAAAATGCCGTTGGGGAGGCCAACAAGTATCCGGCAATGCGTTCTGTTTTCAGATTCTCCACCACCACATTTTCTCGACCAAACAATTCGTTGTGATATGAGATGGAAGAAATTGGCCAACGAAAATCTGTGAATGATTCCAATAATCCGATGGCTAATACCACCAATAGCAATGGAAAGAGAATGTTGTTTTTGTGAAACTTGAAAGTCGCTATAGAATCTATAAACACTTGACAGAACATGATTACCAACAACCCCATTGTAAACTGTATAACATGGGTTAAGGCATAAGATGTGTTTTCAGCCCACAAGATACTGATTGTCAACCAAAACAATAAAATTAAGAAGATTGTGTTTAGCGGTTTTTTAAGAATGGATAGGAATAGAGTCCTTAAGTCATGATTAAATGCAACGATGAAAATTAAAGCGGCTAGAACAATATGAAATAGATATATGCTGCCATAAGCCACTGCCGGCCCCAGCACTACTGAAATAAGCAATGTTGCGCCAAGAAGGTGTGTTTTTTCAGCTATTTTGTCAATCAAATTCATTCGACCTTCACATTTTTGTCGTCATGTTCTTGGGCTATTTTTTGCAACCAGCGATACAAATAAAAGCTGTATAAAACTTGTGTAATCGAGATGATAATGAGTCCCATTTTAATATCGTTGAATAGCCAACCAGCTGCAATCATGGAAAGAAAAACCAGAATACTGCTGGCGAGGTTAATCATCCAAAAACTAAACTGTTTGCCAATAACCAAAGCGACCTGAGATACTGGGGAAAAAATGAAATTCACAAACAACCACGGCGTCATGTATTGGGCATATACGCCAACATCCGACCATTTTTCACCTAAAAAAATCTTAAAAAACCAGGGCGATAACAAGAATACCATCGTAAAAAGAGGTAATGCAATGAGTGTCAGTTTTTTTATGGTTTTGAAAATGAGTTCTTTAATTGGTTTTTGGGAATAACTCAATTCAGCAACTTCTTGAAAAAACACATGACCAAAAGCAGCGCCTATAATACCGAGTGGCGCACGAAGCAATCGATAGGCTTGGGTGTAGATTCCCAAAACGCGGTCCATAAAAAAGTATAAAATGGTGAAAGAAAGTCCGCTGTTTTTTAACTCATCGCTTGCCGCATGGAGCATATTGATTCTTGGAAAATCTCGATGTTCGCGTGCCAATCGCCTCAAGTCACTTTTCTGAATTCCCTGAATATCAGTAGGTTTTGTTTTCCCAATCTTGAACAAAAAATAGAAGTTGGATGCTATCAATCCGGCCAATCTGCCTATGAGTAATCCGCTGAAACCGATGTTATTCAAACTGAGCACTACATTGTTTTTGCTGAAAAGAGCGCTTACTTTTTCTCCAATTTTTTCAATAGAAATGCCATTTTTTCTGAAACCGACCAACAAGTTGACCAAGTTTTCCCAAAAGCTGAGCTGCACTTTTGAATTGGCTGAAGCGGCGAACATTTTCATGCGATGCAGCCAGAGGGTAAAAATATTATAGGCCCCAGTGAGAAAAACGAAAAGAGGAATTAGATAGAGCCAGTTGCCCAATTGTGGACGGTTGAACCATTCCAATAAATGCTGGTTGAACAAGAGAACAAAACCAGCGAGTAGGATGCTGAATACTGAAAGAATGAGGATAGATAGCACGAGTATCTGCCAAGCATCGGTGTGCTTTTTTGGCAAAGGAATGGCCAGTTCATAGCGCCCCGTGGCGAATACAGTTAACAGGGTAACGAGGGAGAAATAAAAGGCATAAAGTCCAAATTCTTCGGGCGTAAACAGTCGGCTGAGGATAGGCATAACGAGAAAAGGAATCATTTGCGAAATTGTTGTCCCTGTCATTAAACGGAACACGTTTTTGGAGAAATCTGACCGCAAATATTTTTTCATTTTTATGCCTTGAGGCTGATGTTGGCAAAAGTAGGGAAATTATGGGAGATAGATTGGGGCGTTCTTGTACATCTTCAGGTGACAAGGACTTTCGTAAAAGAGGATAAGATTTTTTAGAAGCCAATCCCGCCATTCGCTGCGAATCCTCAATGGCTTTTGTTTTTTTGTAAAGCCGTAAAAGGAGCTTCTTGGGTCGCTCTTTTACAGCAACAAAAAATCTACAAGCCATCTGCGGGTTATTCGCTTCTGTCGGGGCTAGGGGATGGATGTGGGGTGTTTGTTGGAGGGGTGTGATGTGGGGGGGGGTAAAAAACTGACCTTTCCCCCACCCATCCGCTAGGGGTGTAAAGTTAAGTTCTAACCTTGATATCCTTATAGCGCAAGGGTTTCGTGGAAATCATGCGCTGAATAAGGGACTCAAAAATATTATCCTTCTGATTGGAGCGGTTTATCCGGAAGCTGAACTCGTCCAAATAACGCTGCATGTGGTGCTCGTGCATCCAGGTGTAGCCAGATCTGAGCCATGTTTTCATGTGGTGAACGAGCCTGTTGGTTTGAA
>Ga0169931_10001640_pt1 | contig 36837 bp, 26 predicted proteins | sample Kivu_15m_20L_FD_129675 | JGI IMG/M metagenome (GOLD analysis project Ga0169931, IMG submission 129675) | Freshwater microbial communities from Lake Kivu, Western Province, Rwanda to study Microbial Dark Matter (Phase II) - Kivu_15m_20L... | ecosystem: Environmental > Aquatic > Freshwater > Lake...
CATCCCAGCGGCGAACGGCTTTGCCGGACGCAATGTGGATCTGAACCACTTCTCCAAATCGACCAGCAATGAGATGCTCTCCATCACGCAGCGCAGCGACTGCGGTATACGGTGGTACGATGCCCGGCTTGGGCTCAATCCGCGTCGTCTGCAAACGCATCGCCAAGGGCTTGGCTACACCGGTAGGGGCCAGTGCGCCGGCATCGATCCACATCGCCAACTGCTGAATCTCTTCAGCTGTAGGTTGCGGTTCCTCGATAGGTGGCATGCGCGGCTCTATGGTTCCACGAATCAAGCCGATCAATTTGCTCTCTTGACTTTTTCCGGCGATGATCACTTTGCCATCTGCATCGCCGGTCATCAACGTCTCAAAGGTTTGAATCGAGAACTCACCTTCCTTCTCGTTCCCACGATGGCAACTGCCACAATATTTCAGCAAGAGCGGCTCGATGTCGCGTTGATATTCGAGGTCATTGGCCGAACCTATCGAAGCAACGCCTATGGCGAAGAGCATACCCACCGAGACCAACGCTCGGCGAAGTAGGCACAGGGCAATCACGCGACTGAAGTGAAGCATCAGCAAAGCTCAGCGGTAGGGGCAGGTGAGGTAGGAGATTCCAACGCTTCCTCTATTAAACACCAACAACTCCCCAGTTTCCACTACCGCTCCACTTCTCTGCTTTCTCCTGCCTATTGTCCGAGCAAAAACGGTCTAAACTCCCTTGCAAAGGCCGAAGGTTGCCAGATTCCAATCCTTGCTGGTTTAAGGCGCTTAACGCTATGTGGATTCCAAAACGAGCCTACTTTCTAGACTCCGCGCCTGCGTTGATCCAGCGGCGGATTAGATCGAGTTCCTGCTGGTCAAAGGGCTTGCCTTCACCCCCGGGTGGCATTTGTTCCTGTTTGAGCCGTTTGTACAACAGACTGTCATCCGCTTGTTTGGGAATGATGACCGGTCCATTTTGGCTCCCCTTTCTGAGACCGGTGGCAGTGGTGACCGTCAATCCGGCGATTCGCACTTCCTCGCTGTGGCATTTGCTGCAGCGTTCAACAAACAGCGGGAGAATTTCCTTTTGAAAATCAGGTTTGCCTGGCAACTCATCAAATTCGCTCGCCTGATTGCTCCCCGCAAATAGGAACAGCCACAAAAAAATACGAGAGCTCATAGGCCAAAGCCGACTCATTAAATTAAAAGTGTATAAAGGATCACGGTCACTGAACCAATCACGTCACTGAACCAGAGGTGTGGAAGTATCTCCGAACAAATCCTCTCGGCTATGCCATTCATGAGGTATGTTCCGCATAAGTAGTGCACAATCAAATTCTACTGAGCCTGGAGGAAACTTCTTAGGATCATCAAAAAAACTTGATGAGATTCGTTCAACGTCCAGCGCATTAACGCTCCACGAAGAACAGCATAATTCTAGACCGTCGAATCGCGCCGCATTGCTCGTCGCCGAATAACCTAACGAGCCGCGGGCGAAGAACTCAGACGCTGCTGAAAGATTTGCAAAAAGCGACGATCGAGGCAGCGTATCGCTCACCTTTCCTGAGACGTGAAGCGTCGTGGTGCCATCATCGCTTGCAAGGCCCACCGATAATCGGTCCGCGGTTTCTACCACGTGGAAGCTAGCATGGTGATGTTCGCCCGGAAAGAGTGTACCTCCTGCCCAAGTATTCAATCTCGAATTCGTATCACGCCTCGGAATATAAACACCATGGTGGTCTTTGCCATTCACAGTCCATTCCACCGCGATTCGATGCGCAGCGTTTTCTGACCTTATACCGATGGGTAATGGAAAAAACTTCGGACGCACCTTGATCAAGCGGATCAAGCAAATGCCTGCCATCGCCTTATCTTGCACCTATTGCGGCCGAAAAGGAGAGGGCAACCAACGAGCCATCACGTCGGCATCCACATGAAAATTTGCAAGTATCCTGCGCTCAATCACACCTCGCATGACTGGAATTCGCATCGTGTTTACCCCAAGAAGTGGCACAAAAATTTCGCTCGCCCACACCGCCCGACCGCGATTGTCTAGCATGCTTCTGGGCTCTACGATAGATCCCGCAACAGATCCCGCAACAGATCCCGCAACTTCGGTAAATGCTTCCTAGCCAAAAAGAGATTCAATAATCTTTTTAGGCGGAGAATTCTTTTCTTGCCAAATCTCTCGCCTCGAAGCTCGAGATACCCACTTCGAATCCACCGCTTTTGCTTGCGATGACCGGATAATTCTGTTAAGGTAAAATCTGGACAGATGTTTCTTGTCCTGCCCCTCAAGTCAATCCCCGATCGCCCATTCCCCTTTCTAGCCATCGATCGAAAATCATCGTTCGCAAATCATCGATGATCGATCGCTTTTAGTATGGCTTTTAGTATGTTGGTTCAGAGATCGCGTCTATGCTTCGTCATCTGCTAAAAGCCTGTTGGATTTGCGTCTCGCTTTGGGCCCCCATCGCATGGACGATGGCCCAAGAAAAAAGCGTTCCAGTCGCTGTCGAGCAAACTCCTGCAGACCCAGCGACTGCAGTCGCGCTCGACTCGAAAGCAGGCTTGCAATTCTTTGAACAAAAAATTCGTCCGCTGTTAGTAGAGCATTGCTTTGAGTGCCATTCGACAACCACAGAAGTCAACGGCGGCTTGGCCTTAGATTCCAAAAACGGAATCCAGCAGGGTGGTGACCATGGTCCAGTCGTGGATTTGAAAAACGTGGAATCTAGCCTGCTGTTGACCGCCATCCATTATGGTGATCCCGATTTCGAGATGCCGCCCAAAGGTAAACTGCCAGATCGTCAAATCGCCCTTCTCGAGCAATGGGTCAAGATGGGGCTCCCCTACCCCGCTGTCGATACCGAAATGATTTCCAAGCCAAGTGTCGATATCGAAGGGAGCAAACAACACTGGGCCTTCCGAGATTTTTCTAAGAGTGTTATCGACCTTCCCAGTCAGCAGGGCCTTTCCAGTCAGCATGGCGCACCGGTGAGTCCAAGCGGAGAGGCAAGCTCGGATGTGCAAGTCTTGCAAGACGCCCTGGCAAGTGCGAGCCAACAGGGATCGATGGGTTGGTCCGTCCGTCGCAGCGATGCGTTTATTCGCGCTCAACAAATCGCAAGCGGTTTGAAACCGAACGAGGCCGCTGACAGGCGAACCTGGATTCGTCGTGCCAAAATCGATCTGCTGGGTTTGCCCGCCACGTTTGAAGAAATCCAAGCCTTTCAAAACGATCCACGGCCTGATGCTCACGAACGATTGATAGAGCAGTGGTTGTCGACGCCGCAATACGGTGAGCGCTGGTCGCGAGCATGGCTGGAACTGGTTCGATATTGCGATGTCCCCGAACAATGGGCCGAAGTGCACTTTACCTATCGATATCGCGATTGGGTTGTGCAAGCGCTGAATGAAGATATGCCCTATGATCGATTTGTCCAACTGCAATTGGCAGCTGACCTCATCCAAGATGCGCGGAATGAAGATTTGGCGGCCCTCGGTTTCATCGGCTTGAGTCCGACGTACTGGAAGGAACTGCAACTACCTGTCGAAATTATCAAGAGCATTGTGTCGGACGAATACGAGGAACGAATTTATAGTTGGTCAAGCACCTTTTTGGGAGTGAATCTGGCTTGCGCTCGTTGTCATGATCACAAGACGGAACCATTCACCCAAAAAGATTATTACGCGATTGCAGGTGTCTTTGCGAATAGTCGCTTGGTGGATCGCGTCCTGGACCGATCCGTGGATGCAATGCAAGTGATCGAAGCTAAACGCCAAGTAACAGAGATCGAAGCGAAGTGGAACAAGCTCAATGCGGAACTGACAGCTGTTGAAAAGAAAGAGAAGGAAACGCCGCTGCAGGAAAGCGAGAAAGTCGAACTGGAAAAGAAAAGAAAAGAACGGGAAGATTTATCTGCACAAATTGCCAAGTTGAAATTGACCCCCGGTTATGACACGGCGATGGCTCCAGGAACTTTGGATGCGACATTAGAGGTAAAGCCGGTTGAGCAAGGGCATGGGAGTCGAATTGTTTACGTGAATCAGCCGAAGGAATCGGCAATAGAGATTCGCGGTAATCCGAATAAATTGGGAGAAGTGGTACCACGTCGTTATCTATCGGTCCTATCGAGACAAGAGCCACCGAGATTTATCCAAGGCAGCGGCCGATTGGATTTGGTCGAAGCGATGCTGGAACATTCCAGCGCTTTAATGGCTCGCGTCATGGTCAATCGTATTTGGAAATTGCATTTTGGCCGTGGAGTCGTGGAAACACCGAGTGAATTTGGAATTCGAGGTGAGGCACCCTCGCACCCCGAATTGCTGGAGGATTTAGCGCAGCGATTTGTGGAAAACGGTTGGTCGCTCAAATGGTTGCATAAAGAAATCATGCTCTCCAGTACGTATCGACAAGCGTCGAAGGTGATTGGAGAAGGTGATCCGGAGAATCGTTATTTCACACGTGTGCCCATTCGCCGCTTGGAAGTCGAGGCTTGGCGCGATGCGATGTTGTCGGTGACCGGTCGACTCGATAATCGCCTCGGCGGCGAACCCTTCGAGCTCAATCAAGTGGAAAATGGTCGACGCACTTTGTATGGATCGGTCGTTCGCCGCGAACTCTCCGATATCTTGCGTCTCTATGATTTTCCGGATCCTTTGACCCACAGTCCACAACGTCTCCCGACGAGCACTGCCTTGCAGCAATTGTTTGTGCTCAATAGTCCATTTATCTTACAGCAATCGAAAGGGTTGCTGGAGCAGCTGCAGCGACTCGAATCCCAAGCCCAGGAAGTGCGAGACGGAGACAATAAACAAGAAAAATCCGCTGACGTTTTGACCGAGAATCGAATTCAGCTGGCTTATCGATTGTTGTTCGGTCGAGAACCGAATGCGCAGGAAATCGCCCTCGGTCGCCAGTTTGTCGGTGAAGGTTCTGTTGAGCAATGGCAATTGTATTGCCAGACTCTTTTGGGTAGCAACGAATTTTTGTTCGTGGATTAAGCGTTATGTTTGCACCAGTTATGGATCGTCGATCGGCGCTGTGTCGCATGGGGGGAGGCCTTGGCGCTCTGGCTCTGGCAGATGCATTGCGAGCCGCGCCCGCATCGCCAGGTATTGGTACTCACTTTGCTCCGCAGGCGAAGCGAATCATTCATTTGTTTATGAATGGCGGCCCATTTCAATGTGATTTGTTCGATCCCAAGCCCGATCTCAATCGATATGCGGGACAGAAACCAACTGGTGCCGATCTAAGAACAGAGCGGCCCACTGGCATGCTCATGGCTGTACCGTTCAAGTTTTCCAGGCATGGGGAAAGCGGCGTTGAGGTCAGCGAATTGTTGCCGCATACAGCGAAGTGTATCGATGATATCTGCGTCTTGCGTTCGCTCTATACGGACAACCCAAATCATGGCCCCGCGCTGTTCATGATGAACAACGGAACGATCACTCCCAATCGCCCTACGCTGGGCGCTTGGTTGTCGTATGGCCTGGGAAGTGAAAATGAAAATTTACCGAGCTTTGTGGTGTGTTGCCCCGGACGACCCGTGCGCTTCGCCGAACTATGGAGCAGTGGATTCTTGCCCGGCAAACATCAAGGGACGTTCGTCAATCATACAAACCTTGACCCCAACAAAATGATTCCCTTTTTGAGCAATGCGAGCAGCGCCTTTAAGCCGGAGCAGCAGGTCAAACAATTGGAATTGATGCGGGCCTTAAACCGAGGCCACTTGCAGGATCGCAATCAGCATCCCGATCTGGAAGCGCGTATCCAATCGATGGAGACGGCGTTTCGCATGCAGATGGAAGCGAGCGAAGCTTTTGATATTCAGCGCGAACCAGCTCATGTTCGACAGTTGTATGGCTCGGGTCATTTCGCAAACGGTTGTCTCTTAGCCCGTCGGTTGGCTGAACGCGGAGTGCGATTTACCCAGGTGTACTACGGCAACGGTCAGCCCTGGGATACGCATGCCGGCCACAATGAGGCGACCAAGAAACTCTGCGTCGATATCGATCAACCGATAGCCGCATTGCTGACCGATTTGAAGCAACGTGGCATGCTGGACGACACACTGGTGATCTGGGGTGGCGAGTTCGGACGCACTCCTACCACGGAAGGTTCGGATGGACGCGACCACAACCCCTGGGGATTCACCATGTGGATGGCAGGAGGTGGAATTCAAGGTGGAATGGCTTACGGGGCGACAGATCCCTTCGGCTTCAAGGCGATGCAGGATAAAGTCCACATCCACGATCTCCATGCTACCATTTTGCACCTGATGGGTTTCGATCATGAAAAGCTCACATACCGACATGCCGGCCGCGACTATCGCTTGACCGACATTGCCGGTCATGTCGTGCGAGACATCATCCGTTCTACCTGAATCGCAACCCCGGTCAGGCTCGTATAGACTACACTGCCCGTATTGTGCAGGGTGCTCTGCGCGGGATCTCTTCTCCTTTTCGTCAATTCGAGTTTCGCCGCTATGCATTTTTTTCAGCGAACCCTGGGTGTCATTCCTCTCCTGCTCGGAGCGATCGGGCTCTGTGCATCTGTAGTTATTGGGGTTGCGCTGTGGATAGCGGGTGAGCGAATCGAGCGATTGAATGAGATGCTTTTCGCGCAATCGGATCGACTTTTTGAAATGGCCGATCGGCAAATGGTGCGCGCATCGCAAGGACTCAATCAGGCCAACGATATGCTGGCAGCGGCCGAGCTTGGCCTGGAGCGAGATTTCGACCAGCAGCAGGTGCAGGCATTTATGGCCAGGCCTGAAGTCCAATCGATTGAATTGAAATTGCGTCGTTCGGTTGAAGAGATTGAAGGATTGATCCAAACGATCGAAACGAGTGAAGAAATGATTCGGCAGGGAAGCGATAGCCTCAGTTTCTCGTTTGAAAAAAGTCGAAGATTCGAGGGGACATTTTTGGAGACTCTCGGCAAGGCTCGTATAGCCCTATTGCGATTGATGCGCGTCGTCAGCGATGCAGAGGCTTGCTGGATGTCGTTAAAGCAGGGACAGGAACTCGAAAACAACGCCCGAAATCTGTTGCGTATGAACGAATTGATCCAACGGCAAATGGTCGAGGTGGGGGAAAGCGTGAGTGAAATGAAAGAGCGTTTCACAGCAGAAAGAAAAGCCTGGGGAGAGTTGGGGCTTAAGTCGGCGGGCTATATCAAGATTGGGCAGTCGATCGGTATCGGGATTTTGGCTTGGATTGGTCTGGGCCAATATGCCCTAGCGCTTTGTGGTGTGCTCCGCTTACGGCACCCCCCTGTTTCCAGTACGGCACCCTAAGCGTAAAAGAATGGGAGATCACTTGGGAACGGATGACATAATTGATTAGTTCGTTGGTTTTTCACGGCATAACAACGTTCCGATATTGGTTTGGCCCTGCTGGCGTGCAATCGCTTCGATGTGATCGAGAAATTTTTTCGAGATATCGACCGCAATGACATTTCCTTCATTTCCAACTGCTTTGGAAAACAGCCGCGTGAAGATACCTGTGCCCGGTCCTATATCGGCCACCGTTTGGCCAGGCTGGAGATCGCATGCTTTCAAGATTTCTCCGCGATGATTAAAAACCTCGCGACTCTCAACTTCGAAACGCTCGACAAACTCCTTGACATTGGGATCGCGAAACGAGTCGTTGACTCCAGGTCGAACGCTTTTCTCCTGGGACAGCAGTGGAAATTGGAGGTACAAAGTGGCCAAGCAGGCAGCGAGGCACAGAGTTCGAAATCGCATGATGCTTCTTTCGATATTAACAATATTGGTGCAGCCGGCAGCCATCAATTTGTCGCACGCCTGCTTGACCCAGCTTCTCGAGCGACAATCGAGTCGATCCAAGGGTATATTTTTCGCAAAGGGTACGTGGACCTCGCCGAACTCCGCGGGGGTGCGAACGTCGATCAATTCGACACTCTCCCCACCACCTACCGTGTCATTGAGCTGCAGTGTCTTTGAGCTGGAAAGGGGAGATGGTTTTGATGGTCATTTGCAGTTCTCCAAAATATATCGATAGCTCGCATCCAAACGATGTATTTGACGTAAAACGAAGCTCGAAAAGAAGTTGCGGCGGAATCGTTTGTGCAGCGTTCCCAAATACCCGTAAATATTATATCGTAAGATTGCGACATGTCAATATATTATTCGGCCGATGGTTTCCGGAATTTGCCACTGGGATGAGCCAAGCAAATTCGCTGGCATACCATCGATTTCCAGCAAAAATGCTGGTGGGGAAAGCGGGGCGAACCGCCGGTATCGGCTTTCGGGGAGACAACCAAGGTATGGCGGTACCACCAGAACATTTAGATCGATTTGCGGGGCGTTCTAGCGGAATCATCATGAGCGACACTAGTCAGCCGGTCTCGGCTAACTCGTCGATTGATTGAAAGTGACTTGAGAGTCGCTTACGAGAACGATCCAGCAGCACACACGATCGATGAAGTTCTCATTTGTTATCCGGGCGTAACAGCAACCATTTAATACCGCATTGCGCATATCTTTCATTGTTTGGGCGTGCAGTTGATCGCCCGGTTTATCAGTAAGTTAGCTCAATCGATTACGTCTATCGATATTCACCCGGCAGCCAGGATTGGAAAAAGTTTCTTCATCGATACCGGTACGGGCGTTGTGATTGGCGAAACGGCAGAGATCGGTGAGCGTGTACGGATTTATCACGGAGTCACCTTGGGAAGTAATCAGCTTCCTTTGGACGATACGGGACGACTCGTAAAAGGGACATCCCGCCATCCCATTGTTGAGGATGATGTGGTGATTCATAGCGGAGGGACTTTGGTCGGTCGGATTACGGTCGGCAAAGGTTCGGTGATCAGTTCCAAGATATGGCTCAACCAGAGCGTTCCTCCTGGAAGTCTCGTGCTGAAATCCTCCTGAGGTTTCCACGTAAAACGCCGGTGAGGCGGATTACGATTTTCTAGCCAAATGTCGCACGACACTCACAAGATGTTCGATCTCGGCATGTGTATTGTAGAGTGCGAATGAGGGACGAACGGTGGCTTCGAGTCCAAAATGGCGTAGCGATGGTTGGGCACAGTGATGCCCTGTTCGCACCGCGATACCGTGACGATCCAACTCCTTACCCACTTGCTCGGTCGAGTAGCCGTTTAATGTAAACGAGATGACCCCCACTTTTTCATTTGCGTGTCCATAGATCTTCAGACCGGGAATCGGCGTTAGCAGTCGAGTTCCATGTTCGAGCAAAGCATGCTCGTGCTGCAACAAAGAGTTGGGTTCAAATTGTCTTAGATATTTAAGGGCTGCTCCCAAGCCAACCGCATCGCCGATACTAGGAGTACCAGCCTCAAATTTGGCTGGGGCTTCGGCGTAGACAGTTTCGTCGAAGGTCACGCGGCGAATCATATTTCCTCCACCTTGCCATGGAGGTAACTCTTCATGCAGGTTGGGATGATTAGACTGCATGTGACCCGCAAAGAAAATCAGGGCGTTGCGCGAAAGTAAAAATCCTAAATGTTGAACCGTGGACCCTCACGAAGATACAACATGAATTGATACCTACCACTCGGCTTAACCAGAGAATCTCTCCATAACCCAGCAAGCTAGATGGCTTTGGCCGTGCTGGGTGATGGCCGTGAAATGAGACGGCTTTGAAAAGAAGCTAGAAGTCGCTTTCGGCTCCACTGAGCGCTCGCATTCGCCAACGTTGCCTAATCAAGCGTTCCTACTTTGTGGTGGCTGAGCAGGCGACATCATCGCGAATTTGATTCCAGGGCATTCGCGCGATCACCATGGCCATCGGGCAAATATCGGTAACGCCAGCAAAAATGAGTCCTAGACCCACAAAACCGGAGAGTCCGTAAAAATAAGGGCTCACCAAACTGCCGAGCAACACGCCGATAAATACTAGGCTCCCCGCAACAATTCGAATTTGTCGCTCCAGTGACATTGCCTTTTTGCCACGGATGACAGGTAGGCCCGCTTGATTCCAGGCCATCGTGCCACCTTCCACGTTCAGCACCTGGGTGCAGCCGGCAGCAATCAATTTCTCGCAAGCCTGCCGACCTCGACTTCCCGAATGACAAACCACATACAGAGGGTTCGTATTTCCGCTTCGATCCTTGGCAATCGACGCCGCATCGAGCCGATCCAGCGGTACATTTCGTGCAAATGGAATATGAAATTCACGAAACTCAACAGGAGTGCGAACGTCGATCAGATCCACTTTGCTGCCATCATCGGCGGTTTCGCTCAACTGCCTGGGAGAAATCGTATTCATGCTAGCTCTCACTGTTTACTGCTTTGAACCGACAAACAACAACCGCGAATCAATTTAAATAATTCGGAATGTTCTCATAAGTCAATGAGTGGAAATATCGAATTTGTACGAAAACAGCATTCAATCCGTGCTCAAACCAAAAACGTAAATGAAGTGTTGCCAGATTACTCAAGGCGATGGGTTGGAACGGGTCTTCCTGGCCGGAAGCACTGCAGGGAATGAATGGCTGCTGTCGCTTCAAACGATTCTGCCTCCTGCCTCAGCGCGTCCCGAATCAGCGCTTCCAAATGCACCGGATCGATAGCCACCCGCGCGTTCAGCACCATATCAAACTGAGTGCCGCTCCACTGCGATGCGAGCGATAATACGGGCAGCGTCTCATTGCTGATCAAATTGGCGACCGCATAAACGCCATCGGTCATTCCGATCACTTTCAAGTGCGCTGCTTCCGCTTCCTTCTCGATCAAGACTTGATGTAGTCGCCGCACCAGCGATAGCAAAAATCGATCAAGCTCGATCGATCGCGCGGCAGAGATTTTACTCTGGCAGTTCAGCCAACCCAACTCCGCTTCACCTTCCGCATACACATCATAATCGACTTCCATAACTCGTTGACCGAAAGCCCCTTGTTGATCAAGGAACTCGCACAAAGCCTCGAAGCCCATCCCCGATTTGGCGCTCATTCGCAAAATGGGAATCGTCGGATACTCTTTCTCAAGCAGTTGAATCAATTCATCCACCTGAGCCGGCGCGAGTTCATCGATACGATTGAGCAAAATAAAATCGGCTTCTTCGAGTTGTTTGCGGAAGATGTACTCGGCTTTCGGCGAGAATCCTCGTTGACCTTCACCACCGAGAATTTTGAAACCATGCGAAGGCTTGATGATCACCCCATACGGCGCGATATCAAAGGGTTGCGAGTAAATCTTTTCCAGCGGCCGGATCACCGTAGCGACTAAATCAGTGCAAGAGCCGACAGGTTCGGCCAATACGATATCAGGGAGTTGCGCCAAACTAAGGGACTCCACCGCGCTGGTTAATCCGTTGAAGTTGCAGCAAAAGCAAGATCCTGCCACCTCGCCAACCTGAAAACCTTGCGAACGCAACATCAACGTATCCACCAAGTCGCTGGCTTGATCATTCGTCACGATCGCAATATTCTTGCCAAGCTTTCGATAGTGAGCCGCCAGTCGAGCGATGGTCGTCGTCTTGCCTGCCCCCAAAAAGCCGCCAATCATCACAAATCGCGGTGCCGAAACCATGCTGCATCTCTCGCCCAAAAAAGTCTACTTCGAAAACACTCTAATATTCTTTCGAATGTGAATCGGTTACGCAAGGGCGAGTCGACCGCAAACCGACAATCCGTTGCTGTTCGCGAGAAGGCCTAATCGCAAGAGAGCGACGTAGTTTCGCTAGCTGCGCAAATCAATTTTGCAGCAACCGAAGTCCAACGACTTGGCCGCTGCCGAACTCTTGAGAAAATCTTTGTTCAGATGATAGTAAATGTATTTTCCATCCCGCTCTGTCTGTACCAAATCAGCATGATACATGACCCGCAAATGATGTGATACATTGGCCATTTCCATATCGAGCAACATCGATAAATCCGAGACACTCATCGGACCGCTTTGCAAAGCCCGCACAATTTGCAATCGGATAGGATCCGCGAGCGCTTTCAAATAGCTTGCGCATTCGACGGAATGGTCTATTGGGGAATCGTTTTTTGCCATCGAGACCTCCATTACCAAGGATCGTCGCTCCAGTTGACGAACCCTTTCGCCAAGCTGCAAAATCTAGGCTACTGCGAACTCTTCGCTGTAAGGTATACCTCAAGACTCCAGATAGGAGAATCAGCAACAGACCAAAACAGCCCCAGAAAATGACGGACCGCGTTATTTTTACAAGCTTTCTCCCTCCCGGAAATGGCGAATTGCCGCAGAAGACGTCAGAATGGTCGAACTGAGACTGAGCCTATGCCACCTATAACAAGAAGTCGGGCACTCTGGACTGACCGAATTGCATATCGTTCGCACAATGCATGAACGCAAAGCCCTAATGGCTGATCTTGCTGATGCCTTCATCGCTTTGCCTGGCGGCTTTGGAACGTCCATCAGTTCTATGAACCATTGTTGCAACTGTTTGATCGCGCCGATCCCAATTTCCCGCCTCTGAGAAAAGAGGCAACCGAATTGGTTTGAGATTCAACGTGGCGAGTTGTTGGCATTCACGTTCTCCTCTCCGTTTCGCTTCTGCCAGCCCCAGCGATGTAGGTTGCGACTATCCGCATAACGGGCTGCGGAACCTGAGGAGCCGAGTGTGACCACAATCAGTTCTTGGTTCTCTCGGACACTACACGATACCAAGCAAGCTCCCGCAGCATCGGTTGTTCCGGTCTTGATACCCAAGTAGCCCTCGGTCCCGAGCAGCTCATTGGTATTCTTCCAGGTCAGCGAGCGCCGATAGCCGTCCACACTCTGCGTCTCACAGCGAAATTCGCGCGCCGAGACGATGTCGCGCAGCAATGGTGAGTCCATCAATTTGCTCCCAAGCAGAGCTAAGTCGGTGCAACTGCTGTAATGTTCTTTGTGCGGCCAACCATGCGGGTTGCGAAAAGAACTATTTTTCATTCCCAGTTCGCTCGCTTCGCGATTCATTGCCCCGACAAATTTATCATAACTGTTTTTGGGCGCGGGCTCATCAGTACTGCTATACAGTCGATCCCCAAAGTGCTCGGCCAGCGCGGTCGCTGCATCGTTGCCCGAGGGAAGCATCAGACCATAAAGCAGTTCGCGCACGGTGACCGATTCCCCTGCGCGAATCGTCGCCGATGAACCCGGTGTATTATCGGCGCGGGGGGAAAAAGTCACCCGTTCCTCAAGGACTTCCGGATGCTGATTGGCGAATTTTGAGATCAGCCAGGCCGTCATCATCTTGGTCGTGCTCGCAATTTCCAGGCGTTGGTCGGCGTCCTTGCCATCGAGGGCAGTTCCCGATTGTTTATCGAAAATGACCCATGCTTTGCACGATACAAATGGAACGCCACTTAACACCTCGGAGTCCGCTTTACGTGGAAGTTCTTGGGGGGGGTCGACTTCCCGATCGGCTTCCTCCAGCTCGATCGGACCTAATGCTTCCCAGGTCTTCGAGTCGACAATACCTGTTGCAGTCAATTTCTTGGAAACTTGAAAATCCTTGAGTGCCTTCTCGGTAGCGGGTCCAAAATCTCCATCGACCGATAACGCGGGTGATGGCTCAAGGTGTCCGTTGAGTGCCCGCTGTAAAGCTTCTACCAATATTCCATTGGATCCGATCTTCAAAACGGCCGAGCCAGAATCCACAGTTAAGGATTCCGGGTTGTACCAACGATAAACCATGTCACCAACTTCTGCGCACAGCAATTCGGCCTCATTGTTATCGGTCCAACTAGTATCGCGGTTCTTATTGGTCAAAACGGCGATGGCAATCGTACCGTTGGGCGTCGCCAGCAAGCCGGCATCGGTACGACATTCGTTGACCGCTCCTGTCTTATGATAAAACTTTACGCCGGCTGGCAATTTGCGAGCCAGTTTACTCTTGTCATCACAAGTAAGCAGGTGCGCGAGAATCGCCTCGCAGGAATTAGGGCTCAGCAACTTTCGTCGATGCAATTTCTCTAGCAGCAACACCATATCTTTGGCCGTCGTACTGCCTAAACCAAACTTCTGGCTCCGTTGGACGGCAATCGAGGTGTCGCGGCGAAAAACCTTAGAATGAATTTGTGTTTCCGGAAAACCCATCTCGGCCATCGTCTTGGCAACATTACTGATACCGATCTGGTCCAAGACCAAATTAGTAGCCGTATTGTCCGAGTAGGTGATCATGAGTCGGGCTATCGTATGCAACGATAAGACGGCCTCTGCATTAAAGTGTTGCGTGAGTATGCCAGACCCGGGAACTTTATCCGTCTCTTTCAGAGTAATAGGCTTATCGAGCGTCAAAGCCCCCTGCTCTGCTTGACGGTAAAGTTCGATAAGTACGGGAAACTTAATTAGGCTCGCCGTTGGCATCACCACATCGCTGCGATATTCGAATGTTTCACCCGTGTCCAAATTTTTGATCATCACGGTGACATCACCGCGATGTTTTTCTAGAAGCGGTATCAATTCGGCATTGAGTTCTTGCGCAACGGAGGCATTGCTTAAGAGGAACAAGCAACTTGTGCTGAGTAGCCAGAAAGCATAAATCCGGCAATTAAATCGTATATTGAGGGAAAGCATAAGTGACCGCGCGAATCGATTATGATGTATAATGAGCATGTGAGATAACAGCCCAATCATAGCAGAAGATCAGGCCAAATTCTCGAGGGAAGTGTATGGTCATGGTTTGTTCTAACCTATTCGGCAAGTGGTTTTTGGCTGCAGATCCTCGCGGCCACAAATGGCTAATTCCCATTTTATGGCTGGCGCTGGTCCATGTTTCGTGCGGTGCGGCGCTGGCCAGTGACGACCCTGAGTTGTTGTTTGTGCGCCGAATTTTGCCGCTGCTGCAGTCCAAATGTCTCGCCTGCCATGGAGGAGCCGATGTTTTAGAAGGTGAACTCTCCTTGGTCGATAGCGCTGGGATCCAGCGCGGAGGCGTTAGCGGAGAGTCGCTGATCGTTGCTGGAAAGCCCGAGGAAAGCCCTCTTTTTCTGGCAATGCTGCGCGAGTCGGATGTATGGTCCGCGATGCCTCCCAAAGAGGCTGAGCGATTAACGTCACAACAGCTCAATTGGGTCAAGCAGTGGCTGGAACAGAACGCTCCTTGGCCCGATGCCGAACGTATCGCGGAGATTCGCCAGCAATATTCGGAACAGTGGAGTCGCGATGATGGTGTGGAGGTTTCGACCAGCGGTGGCTTAAGCGATGACTGGACCCAACGACGTTATGATCCAAACGGACTCTGGGCTTACCAGCCTTTGAGAAAGCCACAGGTTGCAATAACCAGCGAAATGGATGGGCCGGAAGCCATTGATCATTGGATTGAGAGTCGAGTTCCCGCGGAACTGCCCCTCGCTCCTCCTTGCGATCCGGAAACGTTGATTCGCCGCGCCTCCTATGACTTGACCGGTCTTCCGCCGACCCATGAAGCGATCCTCGCTTTTCAAACCGCTTACGCGGCGGATCCCGATCAGGCAACTTCCCAAATGATCGATCGCTTGCTCGAAAGTCCACACTATGGCGAGCGAATGGCGCAGCATTGGCTGGACGTAGTGCGCTATGCGGACTCGGCCGGTTTCGCGAACGATTATGAGCGTGGCAATGCGTGGCGATATCGCGACTATGTAATACGGGCCTTCAATCAAGATATGCCCTACAACCAATTCGTGATGCAACAAATTGCAGGCGATGAAATAGAAGGTGCCACAGAGGAATCTATGATCGCCACCGGTTTTTTGCGCATGGGACCTTGGGAGTTAACCGGCATGGAGGTTGCCAAAGTTGCAAGGCAGCGGTTTTTGGATGATGTTACCAACAGCATCGGTGAATGTTTCCTAGCTCATTCGCTTCAATGTGCACGATGTCACGATCATAAATTCGATCCGATTCCAACCCGCGATTATTATTCAATCCAAGCCGCGTTGTGCACAACCCAACTCGCGGAACGCAACGTTCCCTTTCTGGAATCAGAAAATCGAAATGGTTTCGAGGAAGAGCAATACTTGCAGAAAAAACTCGCCGAGTATCAAACCACACTGGCTCGACTCGACGAGGTTCTGCTGAGGAATGCGGCCGAATGGTTTGTGAAAAATCGTAAAGATGCAGCGGTGTGGGAAAAGACGCTCGAGCAAGTGCAAAATAACAAGAAGCCAGCACCCGGAAAGTGGTTTCAAGATACATTCTCGCAAACCCGCAATGCGCTCGGCCGAGCGGGTGTGCCGGAGGAGAATTATCCGCCGAAGTTTGTTGGCTTCACGCCGGAGCAGTTCGGGGTGGAGCGAGTTGCGAGGAAGGGAATCGAGCGTATGCAGTGGGAACTGGAGCGTTATCGCCCGCATGCGCACTCGGTTTACTCTGGACCCACCCCTCAGTACCGATCGGTCACGGCGCCGTTGAGAATTCCAGCCGATATATTTCAAAATTCAGAACTTGAGAAACCGACCATTTTGATCGGCGGTGATCCCTTTTCTGAAGGCCCGGCGGTGTTGCCCGGTGTGCTGAGCGTTGTGGGATATTTGGGACAACCTCCGCTGACCACTGAGATGCAAGGTAGAAGACTCGGACTGGCGCAGTGGATCGTCCATCCCCAAAATCCTCTCACGGCCCGAGTAATGATCAATCGATTGTGGATGTGGCATTTCGGAACGGCTATTGCCGGGAATCCGAACAATTTTGGTTCCACGGGAAAGCGGCCAACGCATCCGGAATTGTTGGATTGGTTAGCCGCATCGTTCATCGAGAATGGGTGGTCTATCAAGCAAATACATCGCTGGATCGTGCGGAGTCGCGCCTATCGCCGCAGTTGTGTTCATCCGCAACCGCAGATGCGCGAACACCTCGATCCACTCGGTACAAGCTATACCGTTTTTCAGCCGCGTCGTCTGAGCGCCGAAGAGATCCGAGATTCCATGTTGTTCTCCAGTGGTGAACTCAATCTCGCGGTAGGTGGAATTCCTTGTCGTCCGGAAATCCATCTGGAAGCCGCTTTGCAACCGCGGCAGGTGATGGGAACATTCGCTGCGGCATGGGCGCCCAATCCGCTCCCCGCACAGCGGCATCGAAGATCGATTTATACGCTGCGTTTGCGTGGTTTAGTGGATCCAGCCCTGGAAGTCTTTAATACGCCACCGCTCGATTTTTCCTGCGAACGCCGGGAAGTCAGTACGGTGACGCCTCAGGTCTTCTCGCTGCTCAACAGTGAGCATAGCTATAAGCGTTCACTCAAGCTTGCCCAAGAAGTCATGCATGAAGTCATGCAAATAGGTACCGAGCCCGGTTCGGAGGACTTTCGGTCCTCTGCGGTGCGCCGATGTTTTGAAAGAGTCCTCGGTCGCAAGGCAACCGATATTGAATTACAGTCTGGACTGAAGCACTGGGAAAAAATGCGCGACATCGTAGGTAGCCAAGAGATTTTGCTTCATGTTCCACCCTTACAAGTGCAGCGCGAGGCTATTGAAGAGAACACGGGTGAACGCTTTACCTATTTGGAAAATATCTATTCGAATCACGACTTCATCCCAGACCTCAAGTTGATGGAATGTGATCCGGAATGTCGAGCTCTAGCCGAACTGTGTTTGGTATTGTTTAACAGCAATGAATTCATGTTTGTTTATTGATTCAGACTCAGAAACTGGAAAGAATCCGATGAATTCAATTTATCGATGCGAACTGGGGCAGCAATCTGTTGCTGGTGGAATTGCGGATCGTCGCAACTTCCTTTATGGACTCGGTGCATCGATCGGCGCTGTGGCGTTCAACGCTTTGCTGCAGCAAGAGCGATTAGCGGCTCAGGATGATGTCGTTGCTCCAGCAAAAGCGTCGCTGGAGCCTCGAGTTGGTCATGTGAAGGCCAAGGCGAAAAATTGTATCTTTCTGATGATGGAGGGTGGTCCATCGCACATAGACACGTTTGATCCGAAGCCGCATTTGGAGAAAGTTCATCTGCAAGAGTTTGTAAGTGAAGGGAAGCAAAAATCTGCCATGGAGAGCGGAAAGCGGTACTACGTCCAAAGTCCGTTTAAGTTCAAAAAAATGGGCCAAAGTGGCGCCGATATGGCGGAAAATTGGGAAAACTTGGCTCAAGTTGCAGATGAGATTTGCTTTTTTCGCGGTTGTCAGGTCGATAGTGTCAATCATCCCACCGCGATGTATCAGATGAATTGTGGCAATCGATTTGGCGGTGATCCAGCAATGGGTGCGTGGGTGACCTATGGGCTGGGTTCGGAGAATCAGGATCTGCCTGGATTTGTCGTACTGCCCGAAGTGAGTTATCCGCAAGGTGGCGCCGCCAACTGGAGCAATGGATACCTCCCCGCGATTCATCAGGGTACACCGCTGCGACCCAAGGGTTCTCCCATCCTGGATTTATCGCCTCCGCAAGGTATCAGCCAATCGCAGCAGCGAGCGAACCTTGAATTGTTAGCGACACTCAATCAACAGCATCAGGAGCGTCATTCGTGGCACAGCGATTTAGAAGTACGCATGCAAAATTATGAGCTGGCTTTTCGCATGCAAGCCCAGGTACCCCAGTTGCTGGATCTCAGTCGCGAAGATCAGCGGACACTATCGATGTATGGTTTAGGCGCAGCGGCCACGGATGCTTTCGGTCGAAAATGTTTGCTGGCTCGCAAGATGGTTGAGTCTGGTGTGCGTTTTGTTCAGCTTTATCATGGCACATGGGATAGCCATGATTATATCGAAAGGGCGCATGGCAACCTTGTGAGGGGAGTCGATAAGCCCATTGCGGCTTTGATTCAGGATCTCAAGCAACGCGGATTGCTGGAGAGCACATTAATCGTCTGGTGTGGAGAGTTTGGACGAACGCCCGACAATGGGGTCCGTGGCGGCACTGCTTATGGTCGTGACCACAATCCTAACGCGATGACAATTTGGCTTGCAGGTGGCGGCTGCAACGCTGGACACACGATCGGAGCGACCGATGAACTGGGTAGAACAGCGGTTGAAGAAGTGCGTCCCCTTCGCGACCTGCACGTTACGTTGTTGCGTTTATTAGGTCTGGATGATAACAAGTTAACGTACTATCACGCTGGTCGCTTCAAGCAACTGAGTCAATTCGGCGGTAAAGTGATCGATAAGCTATTGCTAGATGTGTGACATGGATCGCTTCGCACACCGCACGGTTATTCGCTGCTTGCTTATTGGCTGCACGCTTATTGACTGTCTGCTCATTCGTTGGTGTATTTTTGATCTGGATACGGTGAGCGTCAATAGAGTTTGTCTATCAGAGAATATTCGTCAGTACACAATATGGATGGTGTAATAACTATTTTTCACTTGCGCGATCTTTCGGGCATTACAACTTCACCCTCGATCAATTCATTCTTCACTCCCTTAATTTTCTTGAGAGTGAAGGCGTCATAAAGTTCGCCAAGGGCCGTTCGTGATTCGAATCGTAATTCGTTGCCATCCACATGAATAATCTGATACAGTTGGGTATCTTGGGCGGTTCGAACCATGAAAGATTTACGATCGAGATCATACATTTTCGGGCCGCTCACCGAGACAACATAAATAGTGCCCGACTCTGCATCGACATTGGTGACACCTGTCGGCACGTTGCCCACAGTTTCTAATTTCAAGGGTGTTTGCAAGCCGGTGCGCCCATAAGTATGGTCGTGACCAGTCAGAACAAGATCGACACGATACTTGTCAAAAACCGGTTTCCAGGCTGCGCGAAGAGCTGGGTTGTCGCGGTCTTTTCCCGTTGAAAAAATAGGATGGTGAAAAGTGCAAATCACCCAAGGATGCTCGTTTTTGGCAAGCACTTCGTCCATCCATGCCGTTTGCTGCTCTATGCTCTCGTTGCTGTTCAATCCAATGATGCGCGTGTTTTGGTAGGTGAACGTGAAGCAGGTTTCCTCAAGCCCTTCAGGGCCATTCTCAAACAGAGTAAAGGAAGGCTTCCAGTGATGCGAAATACGTCGAGAACCGTCTGAGGCCTTAGCTTGTTCATGGTTGCCGGGAACGGGAACGTTGGGGATCATACCATTAAGCCAATTTCCTGCCCCGAACCATTCCCCCCACTCGGCATCGGATTCTGCCGTGTTGATCAAGTCGCCCGCATGCACGATAAAAGCCGCTTTCGGCGCATCGCTGTAGGCTTCGCGGATGACCCGCGACCACATAGACCGAAGATTATTTTGTGCATCGCCAAAATAGATAAACGAAAACTTTTCCGGCTTATCCGAAGCGGTCCGGAATTGAAACCATTCGCTCCAATTCACCCCATCGCCAACTCGATAAACATACTTCGTGGCAGGCTTCAAATCCTTAAAAGTCACCGAGTGAAAGTGAGCTTCATTAATATCCGTTTTGAGTTTTTCCGTCTTTGCCTCGAAGCGATTGGTGGCTTTGATGAACTCGGGGCCTGCAGTAGCCAACGCGATTTCGGCCATTCCCGCAGGGACCTCCGTCGAAGTCCGCCATGTGACCGATTGCGTGGTGGTGGGATCAGCAGACCAAGTTAACACGACACGGTCGGGAATCACCTTTGGAGCATACATTTCCGCAGGCTTGACCTCTCGCGGCTTATGTTCATGGCCTTCATGACAAAAGGATATTGCTGATGTCGCAAGCGATGCCAACAAAGCCACTGTCAGTCCATATACCGAGATGTAGGTCTGTTTAAATAACACTAGAACTCACTCCAGGTCGTAATAATGTTGGTGTTTTCGATGACGATATCGCGTTTGCGACAAGACCCTCATAAATTATCCGAAGCTAAGGCTCTACTTGCAAGGACTTGACGGGGAGGAGTGGTTAAGAAATCACGTATCATCCATGATTTCATTTAGGGGGCAACTGGCAGCACTACGGCGTTTTCAATTCGTTCGCCATTTCAAGCAGGGCATCCGTTATCTTCACGGAAGCTTGCGGTTCCAGGTAATTGGTGCCGGGCCAAGTTTCATACCCACCCAACTCAAAATGTCTTGGCGTAGGCAGATAGCCGAAATAACCGTGAGCTAGTTCCACCATAAAAGAGTTCGGAAAAGGAGAACGCTTGCGGAATTCGATACCGATCTCCGCAAAAGTTTCACAAGGAGTTGTACCGATAGCCACATCGCCGATAACCAATAACTGCACCGGTGCCTTGGTCTGGGGACTTGCTTGTGCGAGCTGTTGTACCCGACGCGCGTAGATAGCGGGTAAATCGGCTCCTTGCGGCGAGGTTGGTTTCGCAGAGGTCTCCTCAGCCCATCGCATCAAATCGCCATCGACTTCGCGCCATTTCAAATCTAACTCTCGATAGCGGGCCGCTATCTTTTGCTTCTTTTTCCAGGTAAGGTTGGCAACTGTATCTTTTACCTTGTTAGCTAAATCCTCGGCCACATAAGTCATCTGTCTGTAGGTCGGTCGAGACGCTCGCGGCTTGCCAAAGGGAATGTTGTTGATGTCACCGCTGGTGCCATTGGCCATCATCGCCACAAACGGTGGATCGATTCCCCCACTTGATAAGTGCTGTTTTAATCGTTCACTGTAAATTCCAAAGTAATCCGCCGAGATATGCCCTGGTCCAACATCTCCCACATAATGCAAGGAGTAGGCCGAAAAAATCGAGACCAAATTTCCCTCGGGTGAACGCAAAGCGATCAAGGAAACCGTCGGATCAATCGGACCAGCAGGTTCTACCAAGTCGGGACTATTGGCCCCCGGGTTCATCTTGACTTTGTCGATCTTGCCGAACGGATTTGCGGGCATCGTCCCCTCTTTCAAAAACCATCTTCGATTGAACACATGCTCCGGCACATCGACTCGACCAAAGCCGATCTCTGCGGGACGCAGATTTTGAATCGCGCGCCGCACACCATCCGAAATACGTCGAGCTACAAATTGCTGATATTCATTCAGCGGCATATCCGATTGGTAACTTCTCACCACAGAAGCATTCGAAATCGCGCTGGTGGCCGAATGCGTGTGCGTGGCCGATATCATGATATTCTCCGGCGGGATACCCGTCGCTTCCGTAATCTGTCGGCGAGCTTCTAGGCTCAAGCTTCGATGAATGCCCAGCAAATCACAGACAACCAATGCGATTTTGGTTTCGCCATCGTCCAGCACTAGACATCGCGCATGCAGATCATCGTGAATATGCTTGGCCGGAATCGGCAGAAAACCACCAATAATCTCCCCTCCCAGATCGGGCGTGATATTGCTCGTGGCCGCACCCGCTTGCAGATACTCCTTCGAGTCCTGCGCAGAAAGCAATCCAGCAGAAAATGGCAGGGACACGCAACAAAACGCTAAAACGAAAAACGAGCCAAGAGGGGCGATCGAGGAAGCAAGAGGTTTCATGGCAGGATCCTGATTCATGGTGCGGAGAAATTCCCCAGGCTCGATATTCTATAATGGGAACGTTGCGAAAACGACCGCTCGCTCGATAAACCAGCCGGGCCGTGACAGCCCTCCATTAAAAAGCGTACCATGGTCGATGCAGACAGTGGTTATGAATGACTAGCTCTATTTACGCTTGTGAGGAACAGAGCGATATGAAGAGCGGAGCAAAGTCCATCGAAACAATCGATCAATACATCGCACAGTTTTCGGTTACCCTTCATACCAAAAATTACAGCTCACCACGGAAAAACGGCTCGACGAATCAGTCCGTCAAAATAGAAATCTTTCGGATGGTTCTGAATGTACTGCATCACCAGTTCGTCAATTCCTTCGTCTTCCTCGATGCGCGAAAATTGCTCGTCCAGACTGGTAAAATTCGGCTTCAAGTTATCGAGTAGTTCGCAGCGATCATCGCGTTCCAATGGGGGACGATCGTTGAGCATTTCGAGCGAACGAATGAAAAGGCCGCGCATGTTCGGCGCATCGATCGCTTCCAAAGCCCGCAAAACATCTGGCCATACGCGTCCTGTCATATTGTAGTAAAACTGTTGATGACCACCGCTGCTCACATCGGAGCGATACCACTGCAGCGCAAACATCAACCGCTGCGGTAACGAGAATTGAAGTAAACTCATCTCGTAGTCTTCGGTCGTATCGTGAATATCAACCTGCCACCAAATCGGCTCGATCACAGGCCATGGATCATCGCCGCAAATAAGTGCATAGTCGACATTAATATGGACTTGTTCCCATTTCATCAATAGAGCCGCTCGTTCGGTCGTGGACAATAAACGCGATTTCCCGCCACAGGCGCGATGCAATCGTCTCGCTCTCCCAGGTTGCTCTTAGCATAACCATTTTTGAAAAAGGAATCTAACTTCAGCACAAAAAGGTAGAACTGCTCTCCGCCCGGGCTTGCCCCGGCGGCTTAAAGCCGGCGGAGGCAATTCCAAAATGCCACGAAAGGTTTTTCGCCATCAAGATAGGGCGTAATCGGGTTCTCGTTCGAACTCGTTCCAGTGTTGCTTGAGTTTATCTGCCCATGGATCCCATGGAGCAAACCAATTCCAAAAGTCATCTGCTGAACTCGTTTCAGGTGATTCCATCAAGCTACCAAAAAGGGTTTCCATCGAATCTTCAAGACGCTCTACGGGGAACTCATATTCTTCCGATACCAAGTCCCAGAAGCAAACTTCCTCGATGTATTCGCCTGCGAACGAAGCGTCATCGATCGACTCAAACGAAGTAAAGACAACATTCAACGACGCCATCATCATCATCGCATCAGATGGCAAGATCCTACTGTCGCCGTCAACATCGAATCGACCTATCGCTTCATCTGAAACAGTCAGCAATTCCGAAGCGTCGTCGTCTGCGTATGCTCGATTGATATAGTTGATGATTTGCAAAACATCGATGGGGCAAATAATCCCGTCACCATTGGTGTCCATCGGATTACCGGTTTCGATGGATTCCAATGAAACTTGAGCGATCTCGTTATCGCTGTGGCGCAACTTTTCGCCACGAATGATTTCAATGGGAACTGGCTCCTCAATGGGAACTGGATTCGGCAGCGGTTCGGGATAACCCGCATTGAGTTCAATGCGCCAGTTCACTTGATCGAGGTCGCTCCAAGGCCGTTCTTCCACATATCGATTCGACAAAATGGTCAACGTTGAATCACTCGATCGATGGTAGGTCCAATCTGAACCGAGTGACAGCTTGTCGATAACTTTCAGTTTGCCTTGCTCATCGATCGTGCCGACGTGAATGGCGGTTTCCATACTCCAGTCCGACTGGGTCGTCATGCTTTCCCAAGAGAATAAGCCAAGCGATGGATCGAGCGAGCTGGGTTTATCGAATAAAGTATCAACGTCAAAAATTCGTTCATCGGTTATTTTTTTCTCCCGTAGATCCAGCACCACAATGGCACCCTGGGGTGGCGTTCTCACAACCATGGGCACGATTTTGGCATCACCGTCGAGCGGAATGGGAGTTACGGGTGTGAAACCGAATAATGCAAGATAACCATCATCTATCGAAATCGCTTGCTGAATATGCAATCGCTGCGACAACTCAATCGTGGTGAGGATTGGCTCAGAAGCATCGCGGATATCAAGGATTTTCACCTCAGCAGGAGCATCGTTCGACAGAAGCAAAATAGTTCCTTCATCGATCCAAAGCGCAGATCCAATAAACGAGTCTAGCGTGAACGAACCTGCTAACGAAATTCCATCGGCTTTGTTTTGAAACCAGTCCAAAGTCAACGTCTGCATCCAAGTGTCATCCGCGAGCAACGCTTGCGAAGCTCGAGTTACCAATAGCTGCGATTGATTGGGACTGATGCTGACCGCTTGGAGGTACTCCCAATCCGCTGATACATTCGTCAGCTCGCAGGAGGCGGTTTCTTGCAATCGCTTGTCGGTAAATGACCAGCGTCGCACGGTGGTCTGCCCGTCATCGGTCTCCATGAGGCCGCTCGGCGTGATCGTGATCAAGTCACCATCGCAGTAGGCAAGCGTCGATAGAGATTCCAGTTTTTCTTTAGCAAGCGTAAACCCCGTATCGCTCTCCACCAAATAGCCGAGTTCATAACTCAAGTCGCTTTCGTCCGTTTTGGGAAAGTGAGACCATGGCGCCGTTTCGAAAGCAATCGCATTGGGCAACTCAATCGCTTGAACGATAAAACCAGAGAGCCTATGTTCATAAACGACAGTTTGCGATGAAGTATCCAGTACGAGTATCTCGCTGGTCATGATATCCCCGATCCGAAATTCGGAACTCGAGGCGTTGTGATATTTATTCCCAATGACGACCACCTTATCACCCAATCGCAACATGCGATCCACTTGTAAGTCGATGCTCAGGGTGGCTGTTTCAATCACGCTACCATCGGCCTGCCGATTCAAGAGCAGCAGATCTGTCGATTGGTCCTGATAATCTGGAGAAGCGATCACCCAATGATCGTCGGTCTCGACTAGAAACGGACTCCCCATGATATCGACGCTACCTAGAACCAGCGGCGGAGACAGCGCGAAAGCAGTTTCGCAGTGTGGGAGCAGCAAGGCTTGCTCGTGGGCATCACTCGGAAAATCGGATGCGTTGTAGGTAGCTGATAAAGATGAATCTACGGCGAAGCTAATCTTCGACGAGTCTAATGGTAAATCGATAGCAAATAGACGGCGCAGTTCCAGCGTTTCGAATCGCAGATGACGACCCACCACGGTAAATTCCTTGTTCACTAGATTTACTGACCGCTAAAGTCGACGCATTCCGTAAAGGTATCGACCAGGGCCTGGCGAGGAGCCAAATCTTTTTGCAGCAGAATCGCGCAATAATCGCACGCTAGCATTTAGGGCCTATCGGAAAACAGAGAATACCCCCGTCGGGATAAGCCGATGGCGTTAGCTAAGATTTTGCCGTTTTGCCCCGCAAACACCGCCGCATCGGCTTCGGAACGAAGGTGTTACTTCAGCACACCGACTTCGATACGGGAGGGATGTAAATCGGAGCGAAGGATACCAATGGTGGCTTTTTCAAAATCCTCTGGCTTAGCGAAGTAGATATTGGGAATAAACTTTTGTGGGTTTCGATCGACCAGCGGAAACCAAGTGCTTTGAATTTGTATCATCATTCGATGTCCCGGTTTAAAGCGATGGAGCACATCGAGCAATTCGATGTCGATTTCGGTAGGTTGACCGGGAATAAAGGGTTCTGGTTTTTCGAACGAGTTGCGGAATCTGCCGCGCAGGACCTCGCTGCGGAGCATTCCTTGAAAATTGGGCTGGTCTGCGGGATTGGTGGAGTCTGGATGGACGTCGATCAGTTTGACAACAAAATCGGCATCGGTATTCGAATTGGTCGCCCACAGCTTAACGTTGATTGGGCCGGCGATGACGCAATCTTCCGTGAAAGGTTCGGTCTGATAGACCAAGACATCGGGCCGGCGAGCGGCGAAGCGTTGATCTTCGACCATGTATTCAATCGTCATACGCGAGGTGATGGTTTCTGTGTAGGGTACGGGTTTGGCTGGATCGCTGAGGTAGGAATCGCTACCATCTTTTTGTTGAGACTTGGCTGGGGAGAGCGAGTTTTTCTCATGGAAGTACCAAGTTTGAGTTTTTGTTTCTTGGGGTGGCCAATGGGAGAAAGTGCGCCAGGTATTAGAACCGGTTTCGAAAACTGTGGCTTCCGCAGGTGCTGGCAGATCGACATCCTTCAGATATTTTTCGAAAAAGGGTAATTCAATTTTTTCGCGATAATAGACGGCGGTCTTTGAACCGAAGGAAACAGGGCCAAGTTTATCGCCATCGGTGCTAGCCCAGCCACCATGATGCCATGGTCCAACGACCAACACATTATTGACATTTGGGTTTTGTGTTTCGACGCTATTGTACGTCTTGAAGGAGCCGTAAAGATCTTCAGCGTCGTACCAACCGGTGACCACCATCACGTGCGGTGACACTTTCTTCAGATGAGGCATGATGGCCCTCTTCTGCCAAAACTCATCCCGATTTGGATGAGCCATCATATCATTCCAAAAAGGAACTTCTCCATTGAGAAACTGCCGATTGATTTCTTCAATGGTTCCGGCCCGCAGAAATAATTCATATCCATCGAGGGTAGGAAGAACCTTTGGTGGTACACGCTCGGTGCTCGGACCGCGACGTTCTTGAGCGTTGTTGTTGAGCCAGCGGTACGCATGCGCAAGAAAGAAGGCTCCATTGTGCAAGAAGTCGTCGAAGTACCAATCACCTACAGGAGCTTGCGGCGATACGGCGATCAGCGCGGGATGCGAATCGATCATACCGGCAGAGCAATAGAAACCAGGATAAGAAATACCGTACATACCGACTCGACCATTATGATGGGGAACATTGTTGAGCAGCCATTCGATGGTGTCGAAAGTATCAGAGCTTTCGTCGATATCTTTGTTGGTTTGCTTAGTGGGATTGTGCGGAGTGACTTGTTCGAAGGTTCCCTCAGAGAGGAATCGGCCGCGGACATCTTGATTGACGAAGATGTATCCTGCTGCTGGAAAGAGGTTGCTTGGGCCGAGTGATGCCGGATATTTATCTGCACCGTAGGGAGAGCAAGAATAGGGAGTCCGTTTCATGAGAATCGGATATTTCTTGGATGTATCTCGAGGAACATATACGGCCGTATGCAGTTTGACTCCGTCACGCATCGGAATCATGTACTCATACTTCTGATACGCTTGTCGAATTGCATTTTCGGGCAGAGTCGCTTCTTGACCACGCAGGTAGTGCTGACTCAAGTTGACCGAACCGCCAGCAACGATCAAGACCAAGCTAAGAAGTACGCGGCTCGCGCGATAAAGCTTATTCATAGCGATTCCCAACTGTTATTTATCCAAGAATCTAGCAATTCAAAACTTCGAGTGGTCGGATATCGGATCCGGTCGGATATCGAACCAAAATGTAACCGATTCACAAGTCCTATTCCTACACCTCGCTGAAAGCCCCCCAAATTTTGCTCTCGAAATGGTTTCCCATTCCCTGCGCAACGACTGAGCCGGAGTTTGGTCCTGCAAAGCGTAATTGCCGAATTAGGGCTCTTTTGTATAGTAATGGTTTGGCATCATACGGTCCCTTTCTGACGATCGTAGCGGTGATCCACTGGAGGTTTCGATAGTGTCTTCAGTGGGTATCCATGGTACAATGCAGTTGTTCGTTCCCACCACTCAGACTGCAACCCGCATTCACTCCCCGAGTATCCCCCACCCCACGCAGGCAACCTATGGTTCGACGGCTTTTGCTATGGACCGAACTTGGCTGGCACAGTTCCACGTTCGACAACCAATCCCGAAGCTTGGCTACCAAGCTGCAGAGGATGCTGGGCAGCGTGATGATGCTGATCTGCGCGGCCACATCGGTCGTTCATGCTCAGGAACCGAGTGTTCCGCATTTCGAGTCGGACATCCGTCCCATTTTGCGCGAGTATTGTCTTGATTGTCACGGTGCGACCGAAAAGCTTGAGGGGGGACTGGACCTTCGCTTGGTGCGGTTCATGCAAATGGGAGGCGACTCGGGAGTTGCCATTGCGGGTAATGATCCTGAAAGCAGTTTGCTGTGGCAAAGAGTATCCAAAAATGAAATGCCTCCGGGTGAGGCGAAAGTAAGTCCAGAGAAAAAAGAAATCTTGCGACGTTGGCTCGTTGCCGGTGCTCCGACGCTGCGAGCCGAACCGGAGCAAATAGGTCCGGGCGTCCCACTCACCGAAGAGGAACGCAGTTACTGGGCCTATCAGCCAATCCGTCGACCGGCAATCACGCTCCGAACCGATTCGCGGGCACGAACGCAATTGGACAGCTTGATTGAAAATGCGATGCCCAGTGAGTTATCTTTCTCGCCCGATGCTTCGCGATTGACCCTGATTCGAAGAGTCTACATCGATTTGCTGGGTCTCTTGCCGACAGCAGAGGACGTTCGATTTTGGAGCGAGCATACCGAACCGAACTGGTATGAGCAGATGGTCGAGCGGGTGCTGCAATCGCCCGCTTACGGTGAGCGCTGGGCAAGGCATTGGTTGGATGCTGCTGGCTATGCGGATAGCGATGGTGTGACATTGGCCGATGCGGAGCGACCGTGGGCTTGGCAATATCGGGATTATGTTATTCGCTCACTGAATGACGATAAGCCGCTGGATCGTTTTATTGTTGAGCAACTTGCGGGGGATGAACTGGCTGGCGCACCACAGGGCGATTGGAGTGCGAACCAGATCGAGTGTTTGACGGCGACAGGCTTTCTGCGAATGGCTGCCGATGGAACCGGTAGTGGAGACAATTCACCTGAGTCGCGCAACCGCACCATTGCCGACACCCTGCAAATTGTGGGGAGTACGTTATTGGGTTCCAGTTTAAATTGCGCTCAGTGTCACGACCATCGATATGATCCGATATCCCATCGCGACTATTTTGCAATCCGGGCCATCTTTGAACCGGGGCTCGATTGGCAGAATTGGAAAACTCCCAACGAACGTTTAGTGTCTCTTTACACTGCCGCCGATCGTCAGCAAGCTGCCAGCTTGGAAGAAGAAGCGCAGACAATCGCCCAAGAAAAGAATGTGAAACAAACCGAGTACATGCAGAAGGCCCTCGAGCAGGAGCTGATGAAGTATGAAGAACCACTGCGAGGCGAACTCCGAACCGCTTATGAAACGCCTGGAGATAAGCGAACAGATCAACAAAAGATGTTGTTGGATAAAAATCCCAGCGTGAACATTTCGCCTGGAGTGCTCTATCAGTATCTTCCCGATGCGGCAGAGGATCTAAAAAAGTATGATGCTCGTATTGCGGAGGTTCGCACCAAGAAACCGATCGAAAAGTTTTTGCAAGTTTTAGCTGAGCCCGCCAATCATGCCGTAGTAACAAAATTATTTCATCGCGGCGATTTTAATCAGCCGATGCAGGAGATAAAGCCTGGCAAGCTAGCGGTGCTTGTGCCTGAAGGCGAGTCCACGACATTTGCGGATGATGATACAAGTATTCCCACGACCGGTCGGCGGTTGGCCTTCGCACGCTGGTTGACGCGATCGGATCAGCCCAATCCGCTGCTGGTTCGTTCCTTGGTCAATCGGGTGTGGATGCATCACTTCGGAAAAGGAATTGTGGCCACACCCGGTGATTTTGGCCGCTTAGGAAATACACCCTCGCATCCCGAAGTTTTGCAATGGTTGGCAACCGAACTTGTCGACAAGCAGTGGAGTTTGAAAGAGCTTCATCGAATGATTCTCACTTCGACCGTTTATCGTCAAAGCTCCGCGCGCCATAGTGTGGGCGATGCGGCGGACCCCGACAATTTGTTGTACTGGCGCAAACCGATCCAGCGATTGGATGCGGAAGTCGTTCGAGATGCGATGTTGCAAACCGCAAGCGAATTAAACCGCGCGATGTTCGGTGCGCCACTAGCCTTGATCGAAGATGATGCCGGTCAGGTAAGCATTGATCCCAATCAGCCTCGACGTAGCCTCTATGCGAAATGGCGAAGAACACAACCGGTTGCCTTGCTGCAGACGTTCGATGCACCCGTCATGGGCGTAAATTGCGATGTGCGGCCAGCATCAACGGTCGCGACGCAAGCTTTGATGTTGATGAATGGGGACTTCACCATCGCACAAGCTCAAAAGTTGGCGCAAATCACTCGACAAGTTGCGGCGCACTCCGAAATCGATCCGAAATGGCAAGGGGACTTGGCGGTCATCCAGCCGCCAGTTCCGACATGGCAGTATGGCACAGGGAATATTCATTATGAAAATGGCACCGTCGAATCTTTTCAGCCGTTGACGCATTTTACCGGTAGTCAATGGCAGACCAGTCCAACCCTGCCAGATCCACAGAACGGTTGGGTGCTGCTACACGCTCAGGGTGGCCATCCTGGAAATAAAAACTATCCCACGATTCGTCGCTGGATCGCACCCACCGCTGGAAACGTTTCGATCGAAGGAAGCCTAGGGCATGGAAGCGAGAATGGTGATGGTGTCGAAGCGATCATCCTGCATAAAGGGAGCATAGCGGGACGCTGGGCTGTGAAGCATGCTTCGGCGGCGACTCCTGTGGGTACTCTGCAGATCATGGCGGGAGACACCATCGATTTCGTCGTGCATTGCCGCGAGCATGAGACATCGGATTCCTTCACTTGGAATGTCGAAATCAAGTTGACGTCGCCCAACGGAGCCTCCGAAAATTTTGCAAGCGCAGCTGGTTTTCGTGGGCCGGCAGAAGATTACTCCAAACTGGCCGGCCAACTTCGCGCCGCTTGGCTCCAAGTTTATTTTCGTTCACCAACAGCGGATGAGATGGATCTTTTGATTCGGTTCGCTCAGCAACAGATACGCTTACTGCAGGACGAACCGCACAGAGTTCCCGCCGGCTCCACGGTATCACAACAAGTTCTCGTCAATGTCTGCCAAACGTTGCTGAACTCGAACGAATTTCTCTATGTTGATTAAAGACCTATGTTGATTAAAGACCTATGTTAATTAAAGACCTGTGTGGATTGAGGATGATATGATGGATACGCCGCAGCCTAATAGTCGTCGAGCTTGGTTAGCACAGGCTGGCATGGGCGTCGGGGCTCTAGCGCTTCAGTGGATGCTGACCGACGCGCAAGCGCAAGCCAAGCCTCCGGTATTGAAGGATAAGCCCTATAATGATCTGATGCCGCGGCCGACGCATTTTCCAGCGACAGCCAAAGCGATGATCTCGCTCTTTCAGCATGGTGGTCCATCTCACATGGACCTTACCGATCCGAAGCCGGAACTCACCAAGCGAAGTGGCACCGATTATCCGGGCGATGTTCATTTTTCTTTCGTGAATCAAGCGAGCAAGAAACTGCTGGGAACCCCATTTAAATTTTTTCATCGCGGTCAGTGCGGGATGGAACTCTCCGAGTTATTGCCGCATACCGGCGAAATAGCGGACGATATCTGCTTGATCCGCAGTATGCACACCGGCGCGAATGGTCATGAGGTATCGATTCGTTATTTTCATGGGGGAATACCGGGAATATTGGGGCGTCCTACGCTGGGTTCATGGATGGCCTACGCGCTCGGATCGGAAACTCAAGACCTACCAGCCTACATGGTGCTTACCGATCCAGGTGGACATCCGGTGGACGGCGTGACCAATTGGTCCAATGGATTTATGCCCGCTATGTTCCAGGGAACCGTACTGCGTCCGAAGGAACCGCGTATTTTCAATTTGCAGCCTCCACCGAATTTGGCTGGAACATCTCAAAGACAAAATCTCGATTTACTGCAATCGATCAACCAGCGACACCTGCAATCGCATCCCGGGGAAGCAGAATTAGAGGCTCGTATTGCCAGTTATGAACTTGCGGCCCGCATGCAACTTGCGGCAACGGATGCCTTAGATATCTCTAAAGAATCGGCGGCTACCTTGGCTCTGTATGGAATCGATCAACCAGAAACCCGCGAGTACGGAACGCGCTGCCTGCTCGCGCGACGATTGGTTGAACGCGGTGTGCGTTTTGTGCAGTTATTTCATGCAGGACAACCTTGGGACAATCATAGCGCGTTGAAACCGAGTCTCACTTCCATCTGCAAGAGAACCGATAAGCCTGTCGCCGGTTTGGTCAAGGACCTCAAGCAGCGAGGACTGCTCGATTCAACCCTGGTGCACTGGGGGGGCGAAATCGGGCGATTGCCGGTGACTCAGCAGCACGGTACTCCGGGACAAGAAGGACGCGACCACAATGGTCAGGGATTCAGCATCTGGCTGGCCGGCGGTGGAATTCGCGGCGGTATGGCTTATGGAGCTACCGATGAGTTTGGACATAAAGCGGTCGAAAATGTGGTGACCCCAAACGATTTTCAAGCGACGATCATGCATCTTTTTGGCTTACAATGGGATAAAATCTTCTACCCTTACAACAATCAAAAGCAGATCATCACCGCTCAGCGGGCAGCGCGAGTCGTTCGCGAAATCGTATCGTAAGTCCAAACGTAACATCTTCGGTAGATTTAAGGTTAAAGCCATGCAAAATGGTTTCAGCAAAGTGACGAATGACTACCGAAGAGGGCTCCTTTTCGCTATGGTTCTCGCTTTGCCAATCGGCTGGACTAACGCAGACCTGCGCGCCGATGAACGCCAAACGTTTCTTCAAGAGCATTGTTTGGAATGTCACGCAGGAGAATCGCCCGAGGGTGGTTTGAGTCTCGAATCCCTGCAGTTTGAATTGGACACGCCAGCAAACTTTGAAAAATGGGTTCGGATCTATGATCGAGTGATTGCCGGTGAGATGCCTCCGCAGTCGAACGGTAAAGCGGCCCAGCACTCTTATCTCACGACGTTGTATGCCAAGCTCCGTGCGGCGCATCAAGCTCACAAGGGAACCGTATTTCGAAGGCTCAACCGGCAGGAATATCAAAACACGATCAACGATTTGCTCGGTACCCATCTCAAATTGGCCGAGAGACTTCCCGAGGATACCGAGAGGAACGAGTTCAATAATATCGGTGAATCGCTCGGAATCTCCATGGTGCAGATGCAGCAGTACATCGACTGTGCAACGCTTGCGCTAGAGGAAGTGGACCGGCAGGTGAGCCGCGAATTGGAACCGACGAAAGTTGTGGCAAGTTATGCCAATACACAAAACGGCGAGCAATGGCTTGGCAAAGTTTGGTTGAAACGCGATGACGGAGCTGTAGTCTTTTTCAAAAACTATGGTTATCCCACCGGTATGCTTCGAGAAGCTGCCACGCAAAAAGATGGTTACTATAGAGTTCGCGTGAAGGGCTATGCCTATCAAAGCGACAAGCCGATCACGTTTTCCATAGGAGCAACGACGTTCGCTCGCGGTCTTGAGCAACCCACCTTTGGTTTTTATTCGATGCCACCAGGGGAGCCGACAACGATCGAAGTCATCACATGGATTCCCGCACGATATATGATTGAACTGACCGTCTATGGCATCACGGACCGTTTTGCACTGAAGTCCACGCCGGTCGCAGAATACACAGGGGCAGGTTTAGCGATCCACGATATCGAATTGGAAGGCCCGTTACCCATCGCCACGAATCGAAACGTTCGAGCGGAACTCTATGCGGGATTGCAGCGAGAAGAGATTGCGCCCCGCAACCCGCGTGAACGAAATCGAATCGATTATCTTCCCAAATTCGATCTGAGGCTCAGCGAGGGGCGCGAGGAGGTTCGGGTCGCGCTGCGACGTTTGGCAGAACAAGCCTATCGACGACCTGTCTCGATAGAAGAGATCGTTCCCTACTTCGATTTGTTTGAACAAGAATTAAACAAGCAAGTGACTGTCGATGAGGCGCTGCGCACAGCGCTGGTAGCCATTCTCTGCTCGCCCGATTTTCTCTATCTGCGTGAGAAGGGACGCCAATTAAATGACTTTGAAGTTGCGAATCGGCTATCTTATTTTTTACATCGAACAGCGCCTGATTCCACCTTGCTTGGTTTGGCTCAAACCGGAAAGCTCAATACAGACCGGGAACTCACCAGCCAAGTCGAGCGTCTCATCGAGGACCCGAAATTTGACCGTTTTATCGCCGATTTTAGCCAGAGTTGGTTACAGCTCGCGGACATCAACTTTACCAACCCGGATGGAAAGTTGTATCCCGAGTACGATGCTTATTTGCAATGGTCGTTTTTAGCGGAAACACAAGCCTACCTCCGATACCTTATCGAGGCTAATCGCGATGTAAGCGAGATGGTCGATAGTCGCTACGCGATGCTGAACGAACGACTTGCCGAACATTACAGCCAGGATGGCATCGCAGGTCCAGAGATTCGCAAAGTCGATTTGCCACCGGACTCCGTACGGGGAGGACTGCTCTCGCAAGGTGCCATACTAAAAGTCTCTGCCAATGGAACCAATACCTCTCCGGTCGTTCGCGGCGCTTGGGTTACCGAACGCATCATGGGTCTAGAGGTGCCTCCACCGCCACCCGGGATTCCAGGGGTTGAGCCCGATATTCGCGGAGCCTCAACGCTGCGTGAATTGCTGGATAAACATCGCAGTCTCGATTCGTGCAATGGTTGCCATCGCGTCCTAGATCCTCCAGGCTTCGCCCTGGAATGTTTCGATCCTATTGGAGGCTATCGCGATCAATTTAGAACAACCGATTTAGGTGAGCGCGTGATCAAGGAAATACTGGGTAGAAAAGTGCAGTACAAACTAGGACCAAAAGTGGATTCATCCGGTGTGTTACCCAGTGGTGAGCGCTTTGCAAATTATGTCGAATTTCGCAGACGGCTCGCCGAAAACCGCCAGCAACTCGCCCGAGCCTTGACAACCAAATTACTCACATTCGCAACCGGACGCGAAATGGGATTCTCGGATCGAGAGACCATCGACAAAATTGCGACAGAATCAATCGAGTCTGGCAAAGGTATTCGTGATATATTCAAGTCGGTAGTGAGCAGCGAAATCTTCCGCAGCAAATAAACGATTATCGCTGGTGAGTTGCTTGCACGACACACCCTGATACAACCTGCAAAGACAATAGACGATTTAGGTAAGTGAGCAAGGTAGAAACCGATGCGAAAAAAGAATCAGCGAAATGCGGCAGCCCGAGTCACTCGTCCTGTCTTGTCGCGTCGATATTTCCTGCAGGGTTTTGGCGCGGCAGCGATCAGTCTGCCGTTGCTCGAGGCGATGTGCCCGACGATGTACCGAAGAGCGGAAGCTGCCGAGGCGCAGTCGCCAAAGCGTTTTGTGGCCGCTTGCGCTACGCTGGGGTTCCACACGCCATTTCTCAATCCGAGTCAAGCTGGGGCTGATTACGAGTTGACACCCTATCTGAAAATTTTGGAGAAGCATCGCGACTATTTCACGGTGTTCTCTGGAATGTCGCATCCAGAGCAGCAAGGAGATAGCGGACATGCCTCAGAAATGACTTGGTTAACATCGGCCCAGCGTCCAGGTTTAGCTGGATTTCGCAATACGGTGTCCTTGGATCAGTATTTTGCAGAAAAGTTTGGCGCGGAGACCCGCTACCCAAGTTTGGTTCTCTCGACCAGTGGCCGTTCGATGTCTTGGACAGCCAGCGGAGTTGAGATACCGGGCGAGACATCTCCCCTGCGATTGTTTCGCGCACTATTTATGACAGGTTCACCGGCAGAGGTCGCTCAAGAAATGCGAAAGCTCGAGCGTGGACGCAGTATCCTAGATACGGTTCGCGATCAAGCGAAGAAGCTGGAACGCGAGGTAGGAGCGAAAGATCGCAATAAGCTAGATGAATATTTGTCGGCTGTAAGAGATTTAGAAAGTCGTCTGCAGATATCGGAAGGCTGGGTGAATAAACCCAAACCAACGACCGATGCCAAAGAGCCGCGAGATATCGCAGATCGTAATGACGCGATTGGCAAGCAGAGATTGATGTATGATATGATCGCGCTGGCGTTGCAAAGCGATTCGACCCGCAACATTACGTTTCAGTTGAGTGGGATGAATGCGGTGCCGACGATCGATGGTGTTAAGAATGATTGGCATAACCTCTCGCATCATGGTAAAGACCCGGAGAAGATCGCGGAGTTGCAGGTGATTGAGCAAGCGGAGTTTACTGCCTTTGAAGAGTTCCTGAGCACGATGCGATCTATCGAAGAGAACGGTCGGCCACTCTTAGATCAGACGGCCATTTTATTTGGATCGAATCTTGGAAATGCGAGCAGTCATGATTGGCACAATGTGCCTACGATTGTCGCGGGAGGGGCGTTCCGGCATGGAAAGCATTTAGCCTTTGATGAGAAAAACAATATCCCCTTGGCGAATTTATTCGTATCGCTCGGGCTGCACATGGGTTTAGAGATGGATCGATTTGGAACGAGCACCCGTGGTGGTGTGAGCGGATTTGAAGTTTTAGGTTCATAAAATAGTTTTCGCCATAGCGTGACGCCGCAGTTGTTGGATCGATTGGCAAAAAATAAAAAGATTGAAATCTCATGCTGAAATATCGACCTATCTTGGGATGGCTCTTCTCGGTTGCATGTTTTGTTTTCCCACTCTCTGCACAGCAACCACCGTATGATACGTACCCCGAGGCAAAGCC
>Ga0169931_10001641_pt1 | contig 36825 bp, 32 predicted proteins | sample Kivu_15m_20L_FD_129675 | JGI IMG/M metagenome (GOLD analysis project Ga0169931, IMG submission 129675) | Freshwater microbial communities from Lake Kivu, Western Province, Rwanda to study Microbial Dark Matter (Phase II) - Kivu_15m_20L... | ecosystem: Environmental > Aquatic > Freshwater > Lake...
CGCGTCGCTCGCGCCCCATGGTAAGGGCGCGATGCTCGCGCCCAAAAAAGTCCTCCTCGCCACCGTGAAAGGCGACGTCCACGACATCGGCAAGAACATCGTCGGCGTGGTCATGGCCTGCAACAACTACGAGGTCATCGATATGGGCGTGATGGTGCCCCGCGAGAAGATCCTCGACGAGGCCCGGCGCCTGGATGTGGACGCCATCGGCCTGAGCGGCCTCATCACACCATCCCTCGACGAGATGGTGGAAGTGGCCAAGGAGATGGAACGCCAAGGCTTCAGCATCCCCCTGCTCATCGGCGGTGCCACGACCTCGCGCATGCACACCGCGGTGAAGATCGCGCCCCATTATTCGGGTCCCGTCGTGCACGTGCTCGATGCCTCCCGCAGCGTGCCGGTGGTCGGCAAGCTCACCTCCGACGCCGAACAGAAAACCACCTTCCTGGCCGAGGTTTCCGCCGATTACGTCAAGCTCCGAGAGGAGCAGCTCCATAAGATGCGGAAGACGGACCTCCTGCCCATCGCCGAGGCCCGCGCCAACAAGGCGGTATTGGCCTTCACGCCGGAGACGGTACCGGCGCCGCGCCATACGGGCGTATTTCCGATTTCGGATGTGGATGTGGATGCCTTGAGGCCCTTCATCGATTGGAATCCCTTCTTCATCACCTGGCAGCTTACCGGGAAATACCCGGCCATTTTTGACGATCCGGTGGTCGGGACGGAGGCGCGGAAGATCTACGAGGAGGCGCAGGCCATGCTGGATGTGGTCGCCGCGGACCCCGACACCACCATCCGGGGCGTGGTCGGTCTTTTCCCCGCCGAGGCGGATGGGGATGACATCCGCGTCTATGCGGATGCGGGTCGGAAACAGGTGAAGGGTGTCATCCACACCCTACGGCAGCAATCCCGCAAACGCGACGGGCAGCCCAACCGTGCCTTGGCCGATTACATCGCCCCGGAGGGCGCCGGTGTGGCGGACCATGTCGGGGCCTTCGCTGTGAGCATCGGTGTCGAAAAACGCATCCGTGCTTATGAGCAGGCCGGCGACGATTACAGCGCCATCCTCCTCAAAGCCGTGGCCGACCGTCTGGCGGAAGCCTTCGCCGAGTATCTGCATCGCCGCGTGCGCACCGAGATCTGGGCCTATGCGCCGGATGAAAGCTTGAGCAACGACGAGCTGATCAAGGAAGCGTACCGAGGCATCCGTCCGGCGCCGGGATATCCGGCCTGCCCGGACCATACCGGGAAACCTTTCCTCTTCGAGTTGGTTGAGGCCACCATGCACACCGGCATCACCCTTACCGAATCCTTGGCCATGGATCCGCCGCCCTCCGTTTGCGGCTGGTATTTCGCGCATGCGGAGGCCGCCTATTTCCGGCTCGGTGAGATCGGCCGCGACCAGGTCGCCGAGTATGCCGCACGAAAACATTCGGAAATCGGCGACTGTGAGAAATGGTTGGGACCGGTTTTGGGTTATGTTCCCTGACCATGCGCTACACCGAAATCACCCATGACATCCGCGTGATCGTGCTTCCGGCCTATGTGGAGCAGGAATCCGATCCGATCGCCTTCCGCCATGTGTTCACCTACACGGTGACCATCGAAAACCGGAGCGGCGAGCCGGTGCAGCTCATGCGTCGCCATTGGTTCATCCGCGACTCGAACGGCGAAGAACATGAGGTGAAGGGGGATGGCGTGATCGGCAAACAGCCGGTTATCCAACCGGGAACCTCGCACACCTACAGCAGCTTCTGCGTGCTGAAGAGTTTCAAAGGGTCGATGGAAGGGTACTACGAGATGGTCCGGATGGACGGGTCCGTCTTATATGTGAACATCCCGCGTTTCCGACTGAACGCGCATTCCTTGAATTGAACTTATTTCGGGAGCAGTCCGTCGATCGCCGCGCGGAGTTGCGGGTCGGCGGGTGTCACCCGGCTGCGGAACCGGCGGGAGAGGGTGCCATCGGGAGCGATGAGGAACTTCTCGAAATTCCAATTGATGTCGCCTTTGAAATCGGGGTTTTCGGCCGAGGTCAGCATCTTGAACAAGGGATGCATATCGCCACCTTTCACGGAAACCTTCGACATCATCGGGAATTTGACGCCGTAGTTGACTTCGCAGAATTCGGCGATCTCGTCGTTGGAACCGGGTTCTTGCGACATGAAGTCGTTCGCCGGGAATCCGATGATCACCAGGCCCTTGCCGCTGTAGCGGGTATGCAGATCCTGGAGTTCCTTGTATTGCGGGGTGAACCCGCATTTGGAGGCGGTATTGACCACAAGCACCACCTTACCTTTGAAATCGGCCAGATTCACATTGCGGCCGCGGATATCCTGGACCGTGAACGAATGGATGGATGCCGGATTGAGGGAGGTCGCGAGCGAGGTCATGGCGGTCAACAGAAGGATGAGGAATTTCATTGTATTTTCTCCGTATGGGATATTCCCGAAACCAACCCGCCGCACGATTTCGTTCCAGGCTCGTGCGGATGACGCTCGCATGGGCCGTTCTGATGCCCGCCACCGCGAACGCGCAGATGTTTTCGGTCGGAGCCGCCCGCGATCGGGTCGATAAGCCCGATGTGGCCGTTCACTCGGGCGTGGAATGGATGGATTTCCGCTATCAGGGACCCATCCCCCGGGATGCGGCCTATCCGGATTATGCGTTCCAAGCTCCGCTCTTGCGGCTGCAGGCCGAGGCCGGCGACCTGGCCATCCATGCCGTTTTCGGCCGCGACATGCGGGGAATCCAACTCTCCTACACCGAACTCGGCGCGGAACTGGGTTCCGATTATACGGTCTGGCGCAATCGCCGGGTGGCTGTCGGCTTCCCGCTCCGCTTGAACACGACCTATGCCCTGGTGCGCAGCCGGGAAAGCCGGACGGTTGCCGCTGAGTTCAATCAGAGCACGGTCGGTGTCGGAACCGGATTCTTCGCTCAGGCGCGCCTGGGCCGGTCGCTCCGTCTGCGGAGCGAGGCCGACGCCGGTTTCGGATTCGTGGCCAACGGCATCAATTCGGATGGCGGTACCATGCGCTCGGCCCGTTGGTCGAGCCGTGTGCATGTCGACGGGCTGTTCTCCCGCGTCGGCCTCGGCGCAGGGGTCGATGTCCGGACCCGTACCTATGCCTTGGACATCCGGTCTCTGGAGTACCGGGCGACCAGCGTCGCCATCACGGGCGCCATCACCTTCTGAGATGAGATCCGATACCCTGCTCGTGGAGTTGGAGGATCTGATGCCTCGCTTCGGGTACCGCATCCGGAAGGAAAAGGGCAATTTCCGCGGTGGAAGTTGCGTGATGGAAGGGGAGAAACTGATCATGGTGAACCGGAACCTGCCGCTTGACACCCAAATCGCCTCCTTGGCCCGCCTCATCCATGGGATGGACCATGCCTCCCTGTTCATCAAGCCTCAGGTGAGGCAGGCCTTGGAGGAGATCTGGGCGCGTTATGCCGACCGTACCGAACCGGGCTTGGACTTCGACGGCGAGCCATGAACCCGCTCATCCTGACGTTTCTCGGCACCGGCACCAGCATGGGCGTACCCGTGGCGGGTGGGTTCGGAAGCGAACAGGCCACCGGCGATCCCCGCGATGAGCGGTATCGCACCTCGGCCTGGATACGATCCGAAACCACGAGCGTGGTGATCGACATCGGTCCGGAGTTCCGCTTGCAATCTCTGCGCAGCGGCATCCGCTCGATCGATACGGTGCTGATCACACACGAACACACCGACCACATCGGCGGTCTCGACGATCTCCGCTCCTTCATGTACACGACCGGTGGTCCGGTTTCCGTCATGGCGCATCCGCGCACCGCCGCCGACATCCGCACCCGATTCCACTACATGTTCGAGCCGGGCAAGACGCCGGGCTCGCTGGACATCGATTTTCTTCCCGTGGAGGCCTTCACCCTCGGCGACATCCGCATCACGCCCATACCGGTCGCGCACGGCGCGATGGAGATACTGGCCTACCGCTTGAATGATATCGTGTATGTGACCGACGCGAACGCGATCGGCGATGAAGCCTTGGAGTTGATGGCGGATGCCGAAATCCTGGTGCTGAACGCCTTGCGATGGAAACCGGCGCACCCCACGCATTTCACGGTTCCGGAGGCGGTGGACGTGGCCCGGCGCATCGGCGCGCGCCGCACCTATTTCGTCCATATGTCCACAGCGGTACGCCACGCCGAGGTGCAGGCGCTGCTTCCGGCGGGCATGATGCTCGCCTATGACCAGCTCGAGGTCATCTCAGGGAATCGTACGTCGACCCCTTGATCGCGTCGACCACCTTTTTCACGTCCTGAGCGGCCTCCAGGCGGCACACGAGAAGCGTGTCGTCGGTCTCCACCACCGCCACGCCATCCAGCCCGACCATGGCCGCGAACCGCTTTCCGGTGGTCTTGGCATAGCAGTTGGCCGAATCCATGAACAGGGCGTGGTCGCCTTGGCTGGCATTTCCGTTCGCGTCCTTTTCCGCCAACTCGTAAACGGCCATCCAGCTGCCCACATCACTCCAGCCGAACTCACCCGGCACCACGTGCACCATATCGGCCTTCTCCATGATGCCGTAATCGATCGAAATGCTGTTGGCCGATCGGTAGAACGCATCGACGCCGCTTTTGAACCCCGCATCGGAACGCACGGGAACGGTTCGGGCCAGGGCCGTCATCTCCGGAAGGTGTGTCGTAAACGCCCGTAGCACAGTCTCCGCCCTCCAGATGAACATGCCGCTGTTCCATAGGAAATCCCCCGATTGAAGGAAGCGGATGGCGGTGTGGATGTCCGGTTTCTCGGCGAAGGATTTCACCTGGTGCACGGGCCTGGCCAGGGTTCGGTCCACATCGGTGTCCGCCGTTTGGATGTAGCCGTAGCCGGTTTCCGGACGATGCGGCGTGATGCCCACCGTCACCAGGTTCGGACCGTTCTCGGCCTTGTCCAGGGCGGTTTCCAGGATGCGGCGGAATTCGTCCGGATTCTGGATGTGATGGTCGGCAGGCAAGACGACCATGCTCGCGTCCGGGTCTTCCCGATGCAGCACGGACGCCGCCAAGGCCACGCACGGTGCCGTGTTCTTGGCCACGACTTCGCCGATCACATTCGCTTCCGGAAGTTCGGGCAACTGCTCCCGCACCAATCCCACATAGGCGTCGTTCGTGATCACGAGGATGCGGGACGGGTCGATCAAGGGCCGGATTCGGTCCACCGTCGTTTGGATCATGCTCCGCTCCCCGATCAGATTGAGAAACTGCTTGGGTTTGGCCAGCCTGGAACTGGGCCAGAACCGGGTGCCGACGCCGCCGGCCATGATGAGGGCATACCGCATACCTGTCTCCTGATGTGGGTGGGTCGCTAAGGTAGCGACTTTTCCTCAGATCGGAACCCGGTCGGCGTTCTGCACGGTGAAGCTGAAGGTCGATCCCTTGCCTACGACGCTTTCAATCAGCAATTGCTCGTGATGCGCCTCGATGATGTGCTTGACAATGGCCAAGCCCAGCCCCGACCCTCCCTGCTCGCGGGCCCGTGATTTCTCCGTTCGGAAAAACCGCTCCGTAACCCGGGTCAGATACTGCGGCTCGATGCCCATTCCCGTGTCTTTGACAGAGACCTGCAACTTCGCCGGGTTTTTCGGCCAGGTCTTCACACCGACCAGCACATGCCCGTCCGGAATGTTGTACTTGATGGCGTTCTCGATGAGATTCACCAACACCTGCTTGAGCTGGTTGCGGTCCGCCATCACGCGGATGCCCGCATCGAAGTCCTGCAGGATGATGCGGATCCCCTCCTGTTGCGCCTTCAACTGAAGGCTGTCGATCACCTGCGCCACCGTCTCCCGCAAGAGGACCGACTCGATCCTGGATTGGATGTCACCACTTTCGATGCGGGATATCTCCAACAGATCCTGCGTGAGCTCGGTGAGGCGGTCCACATTGCCCATGGCCCTCTCCAGAAAGCGCCGGTTCACGGCCGGATCTTCCAAGGCTCCGTTCAGAAGGGTTTCGAGGTACCCTTGAACCGCGAAAATGGGCGTTTTCAACTCGTGGGAGATGTCGCCGATGAACTCCTTTCGGTAATGCTCCAAGCGCGTGAGACGCTGCAACTCGTTCTCGACCGTACGGGCCGTGTCGCGCGCCTCCATCACCAGGTCGTCAAGCTCGTCTTTGCGGCGGTACCGCTCATCCGGCTCATCGAAGCGGCGCTCGGCGATGTCGTTCAACTCACCCGTGATGCGCTCGAACCGCCGCCGCAGCAGGCGTCCGGACTGCCAGTATGCGACCACTCCGACCACGACCGTCGCGTAAAAGGCCAGCAGCAAGGCCTCACCGGTGGGCTGGCTCACTCGGAACACAACGTAGGAGGCCGCGAACACCCACGCCGCCACACGGACCGACAAACGGAACCCCAGTTCGAAAAACGGTTTCATTCCTTGAAACGGTAGCCGACGCCCTTCACCGTTTCAATATACGTTTCACCCAGTTTTTCCCGGATCTTGCGGATGTGCACATCCACCGTGCGATCGATCACATAGACGTCGGGTCCCCAGATCTCATTGAGCAAGGTCTGCCGATCTATCACTTTGCCCCGCCGCCCCGCCAGGAAGAACAACACCTCGAACTCCTTGCGAGGCAGTTGGAACTCCTCGCCGGCCCGACTCACGACATACCGCTCCCTGTTGATGACCAGGTCGTGCGCTTGCACCTCCGTGCCGGTATCGACCGTGTCGGTGGACCGTCTCAGCACGCTGCGGATCCGGCTGACCAACTTCGCCGTGCTGATGGGTTTGGGCAGGAAGTCGTCCGCACCGATGTCCAGCCCCTCGATCTCGGTCTCCTCATCGGCGCGGGCCGTCAGGAAGATGACCGGTACGGCACGCAGATCCGGTTCATCCTTCATCGCCCTCAACACGTCCGTACCCGTCATGCGCGGCATCATGATATCCAACAGCACCAGATCCGGATGGTGTTTGCGGGCCAAACGCAGACCTTCGGCTCCGTTCTCCGCTTTCAAGACGTTGTAACCCTCCCGCTTGAGGTTGTACTCGATCAGCTCGAGAAGGTCCGCTTCATCGTCGACGATGAGGATCGTTTCTTTTGGCACATCCAATGTTAGGCCCCCATTGTTACCGGAGTGTTACCATCCGCAGACCGCGTTTGACCAGCTCCCCGGCGTTCCGTACGTCGGCACCGTCCTGGATCGCCCCGGCGATGGCCTTCTCCGCCTCGACCCGCTTGTAGCCCAGGGCCTCCAGGGCCGCCACGGCTTCCGATCGGGCGTCGGCGTCCGACCCCGGCGGGATGCCGCCATCGGAACCGGCACCCATCCGGTCTCGGAGCTCGAGCACGATGCGCTCGGCCGTCTTCCGACCGATACCCGGAATGCGCGAGAGAGTGGCCAGGTCTTGCGTCACAATGGCCTTTGATATGCCGGCTTCGTCCAATCCCGAAAGAACGGTGAGCGCCAACTTGGGTCCGACACCCTTCACGGTGATCAGCAGCTCGAACAAACGCTTTTCCTGCGCACGCACGAATCCGAACAGCCGTTGGTCCGATTCCGTGAACTGATGGTGGATGTGAAGCCGCACAAGCGATCCGACCGTTGGCAGTTCGGCGCTGCAGCTCACGCTCACACCCACCTCGTATCCGATACCACCGGTTTCGATGACCACGGCGTTGGCGCGTTTGTCGGCGAGGATCCCGTTCAGTGAGATGATCATGGTCGGATGCGTTTCGGGTTTTGACGGGCGAATTCGGCCCACGGGTCTTTGGCGCCGCGCCGCGATACGGGTCGGGCGACATCCGACCGTACGATCTCCGGGCGGCGGACGGAATGGCACCACGCCACCGCCAAGGCATCGGTGGCATCTTTCGGCAGATTCGAGATGTCGACCTTCAGCACCGCTCCGATCATGCGGGCCACCTGCTCCTTGCTGGCATTGCCGTTGCCGGTGATGGATTTCTTAACCGCTTTCGGATAATACTCGGTGACGGGAAGGTCCAGGTTGATGGCCGCCAACATCGCCGCGGCCTGCGCGCGACCCAATTTCAAGAGTGCCAAGGGGTCCTTGCCGTAAACGGGCGTCTCGATGGCGCAACTTGCGGCGCCCCAACGGCGGATCACCGCCTGCACCGTATCGTAGATCTCGGAGATGCGGTCGGCATGGTCGTTCAAGGAGGCGGTATGCAAGACATCCACGAACAGGATCTCATGACCCCTCACGACGGCCAGACCCGTATGCCGTGAACCGGGATCGACACCAAGGACGATCTCGTCCGGTCGCGTCATTCCGGGTTCTCGGCGGCGTACAGACGGGCCAGATCCTCCATCAGCTCCTCGGAGATGCCGTTGCTGGAGAAGCCGCCGTCATGGAAGAGGTTCTGCATGGTCACCTTCCGGGTCAGATCCGAGAACATCACGACGCAGTAATCGGCGCACTCATCGGCCGAAGGGTTGCCCAGGGGCGACAGCTTCTCCGCGAAATCGAACATGCCGTCGAAACCCTTGATGCCGGTTCCGGCGGAGGTCTTGGTCGGCCCCTGCGAGATGGTGTTCACCCGGATGCCTTTTTTGCCGAGGCGGCTGCCGTAGTTCCGCGCGATGCTCTCCAGGAGCGCCTTCGCATCGTTCATGTCGGAATACTTCGAGAAGATGCGCTGCGCCCCGATGTAGCTCAGGGCCACCACCGAACCGCCATCGTTGATCATGTCATGCGCATGGTGCGCATGATGCAGCACGCGGTGAAGGGAGACCGCCGAGATGTCGAGCGTCTGTTGCAGGAATCTGTAGTCGAGGTCTTCGTAATCGCGCTTCTTCCGGATGTTCGGCGACATCCCGACCGCATGGAGGATGAAGTCGATTTTGCCGAAACGCTCCTTGACCTGGCGCATCAGGGCATCCACCTCCTCGTCGTTGGAGACGTCGCAAGGGATGATGGGCGCACCGGTGGACTCTCCCAACGCGTTGAGTTGACCCAGACGCAGTGCGATCGGGGCATTGGTCAGCGCGAACGCCGCGCCTTCACGGTGGCAGGCCAAGGCCACGCGCCACGCGATGCTGCGCTCATCGAGCGCGCCGAAGATGATGCCTTTCTTTCCCTGTAATAATCCGTAACCCATGCGAAACCTGGTTGATGCGGTGTGGAACGGTCATCCGACCGATGTGCATCAAGGATAGCGAGTTTGACGCTCACTTTCCAAACGGCGGGGCGGTTGATAATCGGTGGAAAAAGCGGTACTATTGGTCCTCTTTGCAACCAATTATTCGTAATTAAACGCAAACCCGTCATGTTCGACGACCTCTCCGGCAGGTTGAATGCCGTCATACGATCCGTTTCCGGCCAGTCCCGCATCCGCGATGTGAACATCGCGGACACCGTCCGTGAGATCCGCCGCGCCCTTCTGGACGCCGATGTGAACCTGGATGTGGCCAAGGAATTCACCCGCCGGGTGAAGGAGCAGGCCGAGGGTGCGGATGTCCTGAGCGCCGTGTCTCCGGGCCAGATGTTCACGAAGATCCTGTACGACGAGCTCGTGCGGGCGCTCGGCTCCACCAAGGAAGACATCCGGCTGGCCAACGTGCCGCCCACGGTGATCCTGATCGCGGGTCTGCAAGGTTCCGGCAAGACCACCTTCGCCGGCAAATTGGCGAAGTACTTCAAGGACAAGAAACAGACGCCGATGCTGGCCGCCGCCGACGTGTACCGCCCGGCCGCTGTGGACCAGCTCAAGACCCTGGCCGCCTCCATCCAGGTGCCGGTGTACAGCATCCCTGAGAAAGATGCCGTGCGCGTGGCCAAGGAGGCTTATGACGCCGCCCGCAAGGCCGCCTGCAGTGTCCTCATCGTGGACACCGCCGGCCGCCTGCACGTGGATGACGACATGATGGCGGAAGTGGCCCGCATCAAGGAGGTCCTCAAACCGAACGAGATCCTGTTCGTGGTCGATTCCATGACCGGCCAGGATGCCGTCAACACGGCCAAGGCCTTCAACGAGCGGATCGACTTCGACGGCGTGGTGCTCACCAAGCTGGATGGCGACACCCGCGGCGGCGCGGCGCTCTCCATCCGCCACGTGGTCGAGAAGCCCATCAAATTCGTCTCCACCGGCGAGAAGCTGGACGCCCTGTCCGAGTTCCATCCCGACCGGATGGCCCAGCGGATCCTGGGCATGGGCGACGTCGTGTCGCTCGTGGAGAAGGCCCAGAGCCAGTTCGACGAGAAGCAGGCGCAGCAGCTCCGCAAAAAGCTGTCCACCAATGCGTTCACCCTCGACGACTTCTACGCGCAGATGCAGCAGATCAAGAAGATGGGGTCCATGAAAGACCTGGTCGGCATGATTCCGGGCATGAGCGCCGCCACGAAGAACCTGGAGATGGACGACAACATGCTCAAGCCCATCGAGGCCATCATCCAATCGATGACGCCGCTGGAGCGCGAGAAACCAGAGATGTTGAACGCCAGCCGGCGCCGGCGGATCGCCGATGGCAGCGGCACCTCCGTACGCGAGGTGAACGAGTTGCTGAAGAACTTCGACAACATGAAGAAAATGATGCGCAGCCTCTCCGGATCGGGGGGCATGGGACGTGCCATGCAGATGATGCGCCAGAATCCCGGACTGCGCCGACGCTGACCGATCCACATACACACAACCATCCAAAAGAGGTATAACCCTTGGTAAGACTACGTTTGCAACGCCATGGCCGGAAAAAGCGGCCGTACTACCACCTGGTGGCGGCGGATATCCGCGCGCGTCGTGACGGACGGATCATCGAAGATCTGGGCCGTTACAACCCCGTGACCGCCCCGACCGTGGTGACCCTGAACACGGAGCGTGTGATCTACTGGCTTCAGAACGGAGCCCAGCCCACCGACACCGTGCGCAGCATCCTGAAAAAAGAAGGCATCTTCTACCGCCTCCACCTGATGGGCTGGGGCAAGAGCGCCGAAGAGATCGAGGCGACCCTCGCCGATTGGAAGGCCGATAAGACCGCGACCAAGGGCGTGGAGAAATCACGTGCCGAGGTGCGCCGCGCCGCCTTGAAGGCCGAGGAGTCTGTGGTGAAGAAGGCGGAAGCCAGTGCCGCCGAAGCCAAGGCGAAAGCCGCGGAAGAAGCCGCGAAGGCGCCGGTCGTCGTGGAGGAGGAAGCTCCTGCTGTTGAAGCCGCCGCCGAAGCCGCTCCTGCGGAAGAGGCTCCTGCCACCGAAGAGGTCGTGGCCGAGGCCGAAGCGGCGCCTGCTGAAGAGGCTCCCGCCGCCGCCGAAGAAGAAAAAGCCCCCGAGGCCTGATCCGAGCCCCGTCTCCTGCCCATGACCCACGCCCACACCCGGATCGCGACGATTCTGAGGGCCCACGGGACCGCGGGCGAGGTGGCGGTCGGACCGGAAATCGACGCCGATCTCTTTGATGAAGGTCGCATCCTGTATGCGCCCGACCCGGTGGCGGGATGGATGCCCTTGCGTATCCTCTCCTCGCGCCGCGTCATCAAAAGCGGTCGGCCCCTGTTCTTTGTCATCTTTGCAACCATCACAACCCGCAACCAGGCCGAAGCCTTGCGCGGCAAGACGCTCCACATCCCGACGGACCAGATGCCGGACCTCCCCGAAGAGGATCCCGATCTGACCGGATACCGGGTCGAAGACGCCGACGGCACGCGCATCGGAACCGTTCTGGACCTGCTCGACAGCCCCGCGCATCCCCTTCTCGAGGTGAAAGACGACCGCGGACGGTTCCTGATACCGTTCGTGGAGGCCTACATCCTCGGGATCGACGATGACGAAGGCGTGGTCACGGTGGCCGATGTGGATGCCTTGAGGAGTCTCTGAATCATGCGGATCGACCTGATCTCCGCGGTTCCCGACCTTCTGCGCAGTCCACTGGAGCACAGCATCGTGAAACGCGCCCGGCAAGGGGGCTTCCTGGAGGTGCACATCCACAACCTGCGCGACCACAGCCACGACAGGCATCGCAAGATCGATGACACGTCCTTCGGCGGTGGGGCCGGCATGGTGATGCAGGCGCCGCCGATCTTCGAGTGCATCGAAGGTCTGTTGGCGGAGCGGTCGTACGACCGCGTGATCTTCCCGACGCCCGATGGCGCGCCCTTCAGACAGGACGACGCCAACCGGATGTCGATGGAAGGCAACCTGATCATCCTCTGCGGCCATTACAAAGGGGTGGACCACCGGGTCCGTGAAACGCTGATCACCCATGAATACAGCATCGGCGATGTGGTGCTGTCCGGCGGCGAGCTACCGGCCCTCATGATCGTGGACGCCATCGCCCGGCTCATACCGGGCGTTCTGGGCGATGCCGAAAGCGCCTTGGAGGATTCCTTCATGGACGGCCTTCTCGGCTACCCGGTGTACACGCGGCCCGAGGAATACCGCGGCATGCGGGTTCCGGAGGTGCTCACGAGCGGACATCATGCGAAGATCGGCCGATGGCGGCACGAACAGGCACTGGCCCGGACGAAAGACCGGCGACCCGACCTATACAACTTGTATCTGAACGAACAACCCAACCCTGGAAACGACCATGGATAAACTGACCCTCGTAGAGCAGACCCAGGTGCACGACAACCTGCCTCCCTTCAATGTGGGAGACACGGTGAACATCCACTATACCGTACGTGAAGGCGACAAAGAGCGCGTTCAGCAGTACGAAGGTGTGGTGATCGGCATCCGCGGCTCCGGCGCGAACAAAACCTTCACGGTGCGCAAAATCTCCAACAACGTCGGCGTGGAGCGCATCTTCCCCTTCTACACCCCCTTCATCTCGAAGATGGAAGTGAAGAAGGAGGGCAAGGTGCGTCGTGCGAAGCTGTATTACCTGCGCGATCTGCGCGGTAAGGCCGCCCGTATCAAAGACAAAAAGTGAGCCTGTCGAAAGCCCCGGCGGTTCGCCGTCCGGGGCTTTTTTTGTAGCTTGACGGCATGTCCGACACCTACAAAGCGCTGACCCGGAAATACCGGCCGCGCACCTTCGACGACATCGTCTCGCAACGCCATGTCAGCGAAACCCTGGCCAATGCGATCGACCAGAAGCGGCTCAACCACGCCTATCTGTTCACGGGCCCGCGCGGTGTCGGCAAGACCACGATGGCCCGGGTTCTGGCCAGGAAGATCAACGGCATCGACGACTCGGTCGATGGCGAACTGCTCGGCCAGACGCTGGACATCATCGAGATCGACGCCGCCTCCAACAACGGCGTGGACGATGTGCATCGCGTTCGCGACGCCGTGCGCGTGCCGCCTCAGACCGGCACCTACAAGGTGTTCATCATCGACGAGGTGCACATGCTCTCCAAACCGGCCTTCAACGCCCTGCTGAAGACCCTCGAAGAGCCTCCTTCCTACATCATCTTCATCTTCGCGACCACCGAGCCCCACAAGGTGTTGCCGACGGTGCTCTCGCGTTGCCAACGCTTCGATTTCCGGCGCATCAAGGTGGCGGAGATCGTGGAGCGGCTCCGGCATATCTGCCATGAGGAAGGCATCACGGCGGATGACGAATCCTTGCATGTGATCGCCGCCAAGGCGGACGGCGCCCTGCGCGACGCCCTCAGCCTGATGGACCAGGCCATCGCCTTCTGCGGCACCACCATCACCCACGAGGCGCTCACACGGGCTCTGAACATCGTGGGGGTTGACACGCTGTTCACCATCCTTCACGGTATCCGACAACAGGATGCCGCCTCGGTGCTCCGCACCTTGGACGACCTGCTCGTGAACGGCAACGATCTTCAGGAACTGCTGGTTTCGTTCACGGAGATCCTGCGCAACCTGTACATGGTCAAGGATGCGAAGACGCTGTATCTGGTGGAAGTCACCGACGATACGCTCCGCCGCCTGAAGGAGACCGCCGCCGCCTTCTCGGAGGAGGACATCCTGCGGATGATGCACCTCGTGACCGAGACCCAGTTCAAGATCCGGGAAGCGCCCCAACCGCGGGTGCAGACCGAACTGATGCTGCTCAAACTGGCCACGATGCCCAAGGCCGAGGGCTTGAACGCCTTGCTCGCGGCGGTGAAGGACATGGGCGCGTCCGCCCCGGCGGGCGGTCCGGCATCCGGTCCGGCATCCGGTCCGGCACGTGGGTCGACATCCGGTCCGGCATCCGGTCCGGCATCCGGTCCGACACGTGGGTCGGACCCTACGTCATCCCCGGCGCCGGTTTATGGTTCGCCAGCCATCAAACGCCCGGTGAACGCCTTGCATGCGGTGGATTTGGAACGCGCCGAGACGATGGCGCCCGAGTCGGGCATGGCCTTGGTGACCGAGACGGAGGCGTGGGTCGAGTCGGAACCCGATGCCGATGCCTCTCCCCTGTATCTGCACCATATCCAAGCGAAGTGGAACGATTACCAGAACGAGGTGCGCGGCACCTGCAAAATGACCGTGGCGCACAGCCTGGTCCGCAGTCGACCGACCCACATTCAAGGCGAGCTGTTGACGCTCGAGTGCGATGACGAGTTCACGCTGGCCATGCTCACAAGCAATCAACGCGAGCTGGTGGCCTGTTGGACGCCGGTGATCGGCCGCATGCTGTCCTTGGAGTTCACGCTCAATGAACGACGTCCCAAAACAGCGCCCACGGATCCCTTCGAAACCTTCCGCCGCTTGCAGCAAGAGGATCCGAAACTGAAGATGATCGTGGACCTGCTCGGCGCCGAATTGGACCTGTGATGCAACTTACGTCCGAAACCTTGGAACGGGCCATCGAGCACCTGGCCAAACTGCCGGGTGTGGGACGCAAATCCGCGCAGCGCTTGGCCATGCACCTCTTGAAGCAGAGCGATGAACAGGTGTTGGGGCTGGCATCGGCATTGGCGGACCTCAAGAAGAACATCCGCTATTGCACGGTCTGTTTCACGGTGACCGATCACGACCTGTGTCCGATCTGCGCATCGGCGAAGCGCAACACCGGCACCGTATGCGTGGTGGAGGAGCCAAAAGACGTGTATGCCATCGAGAAAACGGGCGAGTTCCATGGCCGTTACCACGTGCTGGGCGGGGTGATGTCGCCCTTGGAGAACATCGGTCCGAACGATGTTCGCATCACCGAGTTGATCGGCCGCATATCGGGCAGCGAGGGCGTGAAGGAGGTCATCCTGGCCCTGAATCCGGATGCGGAAGGCGAAGCCACCAGCTATTACTTGAACCGATTGTTGACGCCCTTGGGTGTGGCGGTGACGCGCATCGCCTATGGTGTGCCCATGGGCACCGAACTGGAGTATATCGACGAAGCGACCTTGGGGAGGGCCTTGGCGGGAAGAAGAGGGTTTTAGGCACTATTGCACATAAAATGTGCGATACGTATCATGTGCATATGAGTGGCAATATCACGTTGCGGCTGGATGAGAAAATCCTGAAGAGGGTCAAGCACCTGGCTGTCGATCGGGACCAATCGGTATCCGCCTGGGTCGGAGACTTGGTTACCCGCACCGTTACCGAATTGGATTCGTTCGAGGCTAATCGTCGGAAAGCCTTGAAAGACCTTTCAAAACCGGTGCTTGTGAAGAAAGGTCCCATGGGTCGGGATGAAGCTCATGAACGCTGAGATCTTCGTCGATACCAACATCCTTTTTTATGCGATAACGGACCATCCGGACCCGAGGCATGCTCTGGCCCGGGAAAAGGTGCGATGGTTGTGGGAAGAGCCCGGTCGTGCCGCCATCAGTGTGCAGGTATTGCAGGAACTGCATGTGAACCTGGTCCGCAAAGCGGGTATGAGCGATTCGGAATCGGCGAAACGGGTTCAACAATACCTGGCCTGGAGAGTGGTTGATAACGACCGAACCTTGCTATCGGTCTCGTTCGAGGTCCAAACAACATGGAAGCTGAGCTATTGGGACAGTCTGATCGTGGCGGCGGCATGGAGATCCGGGGCGTCCGTATTGTGGACCGAAGACCTTCAGGATGGGCTTCAGATCGGATCCCTGCGTATCGAGAATCCGCTCCGGGCATAGTCCTATATTCCGCCATGCGTACACCATTCCTGCTTGTGTTTTGGCTGATGGCGACCACTCTGAACGCCCAGCACCTTCCCGCATACACCTTGCACGCCAAAGACGGCTCGGCCGTGACCTTCGGTGACGTGCTGGCCGCCGCCCGTGAAGCGGATCTCATCTTCTTCGGGGAACATCACAACAACCCCATCCATCATTGGCTGCAGTTGGAGTTGGTGAAGGCACTTGCCGATGATCCGTTGACCCGATTGGTCGTGGGGATGGAGATGTTCGAAGCCGACCAGCAGATCTTGTTGGATGAGTATGCGGCGGGACACATCTCCCGGAACAGTTTCGAGTCGGAGGCGCGGATCTGGACCAATTACAAGACCGATTACCGACCCATCGTGGAATTCGCGAAGGGTGCGGGCGTACCGGTCGTGGCCACGAATATTCCGCGCCGCTATGCGTCGATGGTGTATTCGAAGGGGCTCGCCTCCTTGGACGGATTGAGCGATGAGGCCAAGGCCTGGATCGCGCCCTTGCCCATCGAGGTGGATCTGACCTTGCCGGGTTATGCGGAGATCTCGAAGGCCGCGGGCGGCCATGGCGGGGCGAACCTGCCGACCTCCCAAGCGGTGAAAGATGCCACCATGGCACATTTCACATTACGCAACCTCTTGCCAGGCAGTCGCTTTCTGCATCTGAACGGCGCTTATCATTCTGATAACGGCGAGGGAATCATCTGGTATGTGAAGCGGCAGCGGGGCGATCTGCGCATCCTCACGATCACGGCTCAGGAAGGCGAGGCGCCGGAATTCACGAAAGCCGATTTCACCATTGTGACACCGGCGGGGTTTACAAAGACGCATTGAGGCCATGACCGACCTCCTCATCCTCCTGTTCGCCATTACGGCCGACGGTGGCGCCGATGACCGCGCCTTGTCCGAGCGCATCGCCACGGGCGATCCTCTCGCCTTCCGCGCCTTCTATGAACGCCATCACGCGGCTCTGGCCCGATATCTCCGCCGCCGGGGCTTGTCGGTGGCCGAGACGGAAGACATCCTGCAGCAGGCCTTCATCACGATCTGGGAGAAACGCGCCACGATCCGGCCCGACCTGCCCTTGCGCGGGTATCTGTTCCGGATCGGGTTGAGCCGTGCCCGGAACCGTTTCCGCGACACGGCCAAGTTCACGACCTTCGAGCTTCGGACGGATGACATCGAAGACGCCTCACCCGACGAGTTGCACCGGCGCGAGCTGATGGATGCCCTTCACGCGGCCATCTCCTCCTTGCCGGAGAAGCGCCGCGAGGTCTTCGAGCTGTGCTATCTGCAGGAATTCAGCTACAAGGAAGCGGCCGAGACCCTGGACATCAGCCAGAAGACGGTGGAGAACCACATGGGACTGGCGCTCAAGGAGTTGAGGGTCAAGCTATCGAAGTGGGTCTGAGCCTGGCCTGGTGGCGTGCGCATAAAAAAAACGGACAACCGGTGTGGCCGGATGTCCGTTTTCTGGTTCGTCGGGGCGACAAGATTTGAACTTGCGACCCCTTGCACCCCATGCAAGTGCGCTACCGGGCTGCGCTACGCCCCGAACTCGTCGTAAATTACGGAAAAGCGCGCACGCGTGAAATGAAAGAGTTCCAGACTCGTTAGGAACCGGATACCCACCCACGTCCATGATGTCTAGTCGACGAGATTTTCTAAAACAGGCCTCCGCCTTGGCATTGGCCTTCGGTCTCCCGTCAGGCGCCTTGTTCGCCAGCGGCACCCGTTTCACCGCCATCCGCCGGAACGTCGGGATGTACAGCAACAGCGGCGGCACGATCGGGTGGCTGATCAACGACAGCGCCACGGTCGTCGTGGATTCCCAATACCCGGATCCGGCGGCCGATGCGCTGAAGGGGTTCCGTGAACGGCGCGACGCTCCGGTCGATGTCCTGTTCAACACCCACCATCATGGCGACCACACCGGCGGAAATGGTGTGATGCAGGCCAAGACCATCATCGCGCATGACCGTGTTCCGGATCTGCAACGGCAGCAGAACGCCCGGATCGCACCGGTCGTGGCCGATCAGACGTTCAGCCGCGAATGGACCGATACCTTTGGCGACGAGACCGTGACAGCCCGCCATTTCGGGGCGGCCCACACCGGCGGGGATTCCATCATCCACTTCGAGAACGCCAATGTGGCCCATATGGGCGATTTGGTCTTCAACCGAGTGTATCCGTTCATCGACCGGGCGGGAGGGGCGTCCATATCCGGATGGGTGAGGGTGCTCGATACCGCCATCCGCTCCTTCGATACCGAGACGGTCCTGCTGTTCGGTCATGGAAACCCAAATTTCGGTGTGCAAGGCAACCGGGCCGACCTGCTTGTCATGAAGGCCTACCTGCAGGCCTTGCTCGACCACACGGCGCGGGGGCTCCGAACCGGGAACAACCGCGAGGTGATCACCTCGGAAGTGCAACTGCCGGGGTTCGAAGACTTCATCAGTTTCGGACCGCGTTTGTCGCTCATGGCCAATCTCAACGCCGCCTTCGACGAGCTTTCGACTCAATGACCGGCGCCGCTTCCGTATCCGCGGGGGTCTGCCGCGGCCTCGATGCTTCCGTCCCGATTCACGAAGAGGATATGGGCCTTCGAGGAAAAAGGACCGCTTTCCACGGTGTGCCCCATCATCCGCAACCGGTAGCGCGTGTCCTCATCCAGGAACCCACGGTCGGCGGTGATGCGGTCGGGTAGATGCTGGTGGTGGAACCGGCCGAACGCGATGGCATCGGCGGCGGATTGCCCATAGACCACGCCGTTCAGGAAGATTTGGACCACAGCGGTGATGATGCGGGGTCCGCCGGCGGCTCCAAGCACCATCCGCACATGGCCGTTCATTTCCACAATGGTCGGAGACATGCTGCTGAGCATGCGTTTGCCGGGCGCGACGGCGTTGGCCTCGGTTCCGACCAGGCCAAACAGGTTCGGCACGCCCGGTTGGATGGAGAAATCGTCCATTTCGTTGTTCAGTAGGAAGCCGCCTCCCGCCACCTCCACATAGCTGCCATAGGATCCGTTCAGGGTTGTGGTGACGGCGACTGCCATGCCGTCCGCGTCGATCACGGAATAGTGGGTCGTTTCGGCCGGTTCCGGCGCTCCGGCGGAGATGTCGGCGCTTTGTGAGGCATGACCGGCATCGAAATCCGACCATCGGTCCGCCAGATAGCCGGGCTGAAGCAGGCCGGTCATCGGCACAGCCACGAAATCCGGATCGCCGAGATGCTGGTTGCGGTCTGCGAACGAACGCCGAAAGGCCTCGGTAAGCAGATGGACGGTGCCCACCGAACCCTGACCCAGCTCGGACAGATCGTAGGGATCGATGAATCGGAGAACCTGCGGAATCACGACCGCTCCGCTGGATGGAAGGGGCATCTGATGCAGGGTATGGCCACGCCACTCGGTGGACATCGGTGTTCGCCAGATGGCGCGGTAGGCCGACAGGTCGTCCGTTGTGAGGATGCCGCCCAGGCGTCGCATGGTGGCATCGATCAGGCTGGCTGTTCGGCCGGTGTAGAATTCCTGCGGACCCTCGTCGGCGATTCGTTTCAGTGTTTGGGCCAGGTCGGGCTGACGGAACAGGTCGCCTTCGACCCAAGCCGATCCGTCCGCTTTGAGGAAGGAGGAGGCGCCATGTTCCCGAAGCCGGTTTGCGGCCGCGTTCAGGGATGACGCCAGACCCGCCGGGACCACATACCCGTCGCTGGCCGTCCGGATGGCCGGGGCAAGCAGGTCGCGCCAAGGCATGGACCCGTAACGGCCGTGGGCTTCCGCCATGCCCTTGACGGAACCGGGTACCCCTGAGGCCAAGGATCCGCGCTGGCTCCAATCGGTACGCCCGGTTCCCGTCGAGTCCAGATACATGTCTCGATGCGCCCGAAGAGGAGCCATTTCCCGGAAGTCCAATGCCGCGACCTCTCCCGAAGCGGTTCGCACGAGCAGAAACCCGCCGCCGCCCAGATTGCCGGCTTCGGGGTAGGTCACCGCCAACATGAAGAAGGTCGCGACGGCGGCGTCCACGGCATTGCCACCGCGGGCCATCACATCGGCCCCGACCTGGCTGGCCATGGGATCCGCGCTGACCACCGCGGCTTTTTGGAAGGTCTGCGCGGTGGCGGCAAAGGGCGCAAGGACCGGGAGCAGAATCAGTATGTATTTAGTAATCATATGTCCATTGGATATCGATTCCGGATTTCCGTCGGTCGCTGCCGGTCAGCACCACATTCAGATTCTGTCTCAAGGCATATTCCATGATGACCTGGCTGTCTGGCGTGCTCCCGAACTCCTGCAATATCGCGATGAAAAGTCGGTCGTTCACAAATGATCCCGCCTTGATGGTCATGCCGCTGTTGCCGCTGCTTCGCGCGTTGTCGATCTGGACGACATCCAAGCCAAGCGCGCCGGCGGCGAATTCGCCCACGCGGTCGGCGAGAAGGTCCACAGCCATGGTGCCGAGACTGCCTTGGTTGGTCATGCTTTGCTCCCAGGACATCAGGGCGTTGAATGGTCGGTTGAAGAGGGTGTAGCTGACCATGTCTTGCAACTCCATATGGGGCTCGCTCTCGTAACCGAACGTGGGGTCCGTCACGGTGCCTCCGATGCGGTAGCGGATCGTGATGTCGTTCGGCGGGCGGAGGACGTAGGCCGTTCGAATATCCAGGGCTGGATTCAGCGGATCGCCATGGAAAACAAGTTCGCCCGTTTCCAATGTGAAACGCTTCCCGAGCTGGCTCAGGTGGCCTTGGCGCGTTCCCATCGTTCCGAACACCATCGCATCCGTGCCGGGAGATTTCACCAACTGCAGGTCTCCCTTGAGCTCCATCTGCATTTCAGGACCGGATCGGTTGCGGAACCAGACATTGCGATCCGTCCGGATCCGCATGTCGAGCGTCAGTTGGCGGTACAGGTCCAGACCATCCAGCCAGGAGGGGGACTCATCGTCCAACCGAACCGTCTCCACCTTCAGCTCACCGAACTCCTCCAGATGGATGGAGCCTCGTTCCAAGGTGATGAGGCCGGTCGCGGTCGCGGCTTCCGGTGTTCCGGAAACCGTGGCTTGGATGCTGCTGACCAAATCCAGGTTCCGTGTGTCGGCCACGCGAAGGTTCTGTCCGGTTACGGACACGTCGAAGGACCCGGGCGCCAGACCGTTCATGGCCAGCCATCCGCTCGCTTCGAGGCGGCCATTGCTGTTTGCCCGTAGATGGACCAGTTCGATGCGTCCCGGGGTGAACCGCGTCTCGGCGGTGATGTCGCGCACGGTGATGTTCTGGGTCGGAAGGTAAACCGAACCGTTCCCAAGCCGCAGGCCACCGTCGAGTCGAGGGGTTTCCCAGGTACCAGCGATGTGGATGTCGCCATCAAGACGACCCGCCAAACGGCGTGCCACTTCCGGATCGAGTACGCGGTTGAAGGCTTCGAGATCGAAGGAGCGGGTGCTCAACCGGATCCGGAGCGGTTGATCGGACACATCCAATGGACGGAATGTGCGCATGTCCAACGCGAACGGGATGGCTCCCTCCATGTTCAGCGCGGTTTGATTGAGGCTGCGCCACTCGGAGGTCAGATCGAGTTGGCGGGCTTCAGCCGAATAGGACCAAGCCAAACCGAGCGAATCGATGGACACGCCGGCCAACGAGCCGCGCAGCAGATCCAGGCGACCATTGAACTCCGGTTGGCCTGCGGTGCCACCCAGGGTCGCCGCCGCGATCAGGCTTCCGGTGAAGACCTGTCCATCCGAGATGGTGGATGGATGCATGCGGAATTCTCCCGACACGCGTTCGTCGAAGAAGGACGGATGGATCCGATCCGGATCTTCGAAGCGGAAGGGAACCGAACCGGCGAATTCCAGCCAAACGTCGTTTTTCCGATGCGCGGAGCCGGTGATGGTGAGCCGTTGGTCGGCCAATGAGGCCTGCACGACCAGGCTATCGGCGTCCACGTCTCGCACCTTCATGTCGGACAGCCGCAAACGGGTGTCGATGCGTGGCAGGCCATCCCGGAAGGCCGCATCGAAACGGATGGCGGCGCGCCCGGAGACCGGCACATCCGCCGGGAGCCAGGCGCGAATCTGCGTGAGATCCGCTTCCAGGATGAGTCCGGAGGCATCGACCGATGTTCCATCCGAGACCACATCAAGTTGAGCCCGGACCCCCGACTCGCCGGCCACATCGAACCCGGACAGACCCCAGCCGGTCGGCGAATAGACGGCTTGGAACGGTTGCTGAAGATGGTATGGCTTGTCATCCAAACGGATGTCAAGTTGCTCGCCGCTTACGGCCAGGGTCTGGTTCACCCAGTTGGCCGATCCATGATGCCGCACCGACAGCGGTCGTTCGAAATCGGCTTCCAGTCGGTACCGGCCGGCAAACCCGTCCGATCCCATCACCGCCTTCAATCGCAGGTCCGCATGCCGGATGATGGGGTCGGTATGCCCAAACTGTTCCACACGAATGCCCAGGTCCAGAGCCGGCTGGGCCATCCAGTCGACCACGGCCTCGCCGATTATCGGCCCCGTCGTGAATCCATCGATCCGGGCGGCGTCGATCCGAAGGGTGCCGCGCAGTTGATGCGAGCGGTCGGAGCCACGCTCCATGCGCGCACGCACCACGCCCGATGCCTGCAATGTGTCCACCCCGATGAAGGAGGCAAGGGGTTGCAGATCGATGAGGCGGATTTCGGCGTCGAGACGGTTGTCCGCCAGGGTGTTCTCCGCATAGGCGTACCGTGCGCTGAGCTGACCGTCGATGATGGCGGAGCGTATGCGGGCGTCGTGAATGGTCAGTTGGTCATGACCGACCAAGGCGTTGACACTCAGTTCCTGAATGGGCGCTCGGTTGAGCGTGGATTGGCGGACCTCCAAGCGGGCGCTGAACCGCCGGAATTGCCCTTCCGCGTCGAAGGTGGCGTTCAAGGAACTGGGAAGCTGCTTGAAACCGGTGATATCGCGCAGGTCGAACGCCGTGGTTTCCGCCGACAATCGGAAAGCGGATTCCGGTCGCCAACCGTTGCTGCGGAGGGCGATCCGGACGGGCACGCGGTTGACGAGGATGCGCCCGTCCGCGCTGAAGGCGTTGGCGTCCAGTCGGATCTGGCTTTCGAACGATCGGACATGCTGGTCCCCGACCTGTATTCCGTCGATGCCGACGGTGCCTGTCAGCGACATGGAATCGAGATCATGCAGGGGCGCCTGCCCGCTGAGCATGGCCTGGACGGATCCGATCTGCGGGAGATCCGGATCATGGAACAATCGGGACAGGTCCAACCCATTCGAGCGGAAGCGGATGTCGCGCAGGATGGGACCAGGGCGCATATCCCCCTTCAGATCAATCTCGACCTGTCGGATACCCTCCGACGCCATGTTCGCATGTAGAACGAACCGACGGTCTGCGACCGCGCCGAGGATGGACGCCGAAGCGAGCAGGGTGAGCCCGTTCAGATACCGGATGCCGTCGACATGGACGGTGGCGTCGACGAGCCGGAAGGAACGGAGTCGGAAGGAACCGTTCGGCCAATCGGAGGATCCGGAATCCGATGAGGTCGGTTCCGAAGTGCGCATGGACGCCTGGAGGCCATGGATGTGCAGATGCCGAATATCGATCGAACGTGTGAGCAGCGGCCACACGGAGTACCGGACCCGCAGGGTATCGATCCGGATGTCCGAGGCGGAATCGGCATACGCGATTCCGACGATGTCCAGATGTGTCCACGCATCCCCGGCGATGTGGTCGATGCGAAGGCCGGGAACGGCCGAAACGGCTTCGAAACGGATCCGCTCCAACATCCACCCGCTTCGAAGCGTCAGGCGAAGGCCTGCGACGGCGAGAAGGGCGATCAGGAGCGTGATAAGGGCCGCGCGTGTCTTCAAAACGCTTGTCCGATGCTGAAATGGAGTCCCCATCGGCCAAGATAGGCCGTATCCAGGTCGGACCGGGTGGGGTTCAGTTTGTACCCGACATCCAAGCGGATGGGACCGACGGGTGTCGAATAACGGATGCCGGCTCCAGCCGCATAGGCCAGGTCATCGACGTCCGCGTCTCGTGGGTGGCGCCAGACTTGGCCGCCATCGAGGAACAGGTTGAGGCCGAATCCGTTGAGGACACCCGACAGATCCTGCCTCCACTCGGTGTTGAATCCGATCAACGCGCGCCCGCCTTCCGGCACCAACCCGTTCTCGCTCCTGCGTTTGGGCCCCAGTTGCCATCGGTCGTACCCGCGCACGCTGTTCGTGCCACCGAGATAGAACCGCACATTGGCCGGGAGCCGGTCGAGTTCTTCGGCGAAGATGACACCGGTTTCCGCACGGAAGGCCAACTGCGTGGCGGCGGTCGGGTTGACATACCGTCGGATGTCAAGCGACGCTTTTTGGAAGGAGACGGTGCCGAGTCCGAAAAGACCCGAATGTTCGGCATAGGGACGGACCGACCACCCTTCATTCCGCTCGAATGGAGACTGTTGGTAATTGGCCGTGAGTTGCATCGAGGACTGGTTGTACAGGAGGGTGCTGTCTTTCAGAGTGAGGGTCGCGGATTTGAGGAATTCCTCGTTCCGCGTCAGTTCATAGGTCAGGGATCCGGCCAAACGCTGGCTGTACCGGTACAGGAAACTGTTGGAGGCGCCACCCCGGTAGAGCACATACCCCTTCTCATCCACGCGCTGGGCGAAAGGCGAGAAGAGATAGGAGCTTCGTGTGTTGAAGACATAGGGAACGAGGTAATCCACATTCAACCGTTGCTCCAGGAACGACGCCCGGGCGGATACGGAAAAACGATGCGCGTTGCCGAAGGGGTTGCGATGGGTCCAGGTGGCATTCCCCCGAAGATATTCCTCGCTGCCCACACCCAGTGCCGCAGTGACGCTGCGCAGGGGCTGCTCCCGCACGCGGATCACGATGTTCACGGTGGAGTCGGCCATCTGCGGCGGCACGCTGACCGTGGCGAATCGGAACAGGTGGTGGTTGAACAGCTCCTGTTGCGCCTGACCCAACCGCACGTGGCTGAACCGGTCGCCGCGGGTCAGTCCCGATTCCCTCCGGACCAAGCCGGCGGTGACCGAACGCTGACCGTCCACGCGGATGCTGTCGATGTAGGCCAAGGGGCCCGGGGTCAGGATGACCCGGATGCGCGCGGAGTCGGCCGACACCGATACCTTGGCGAAGGCATACCCCAGGTTTTGCAGGGCGTTCCGGAAACGACCTTCCGTTTCGGGTAGGGAGATGGATTCCAAGCGGCTACCGGGTTGCAGCGGTTGACGGTTGCGGACGCTCCTGAACGCGCGTTGGGCCTCGATCCCGGCACCTTGATCCGGATCCGACCAATCCAGGACCACATCGGAGACCGCGATCGGGTTTCCTTCCAGGATGGTGAATCGGATGATGCGCTGACGGGACGTCCGGCCTGTTCGGACGTCCGTCGTCACGGTGACGTCCGGAAAACCGCGGCGTTGGTAATAGCGCTGGAGGCGGATGGCATCGCGTCGCACATCGGCCTCATCGAACGGAAATCCGTCCCGTTCACCGACCCCGACCGCCTCCGCGAAACTGCGGTCCCGGTTGGCGACCACCGTTCGGAGGATGATGGCGTTGAAGGCGCGGTTGCCGCGGAACTCAATCCGCTGCACGATGACGGATTCCGGCTTTTCGGAAGCCGGAAGGGCTAGGGCCGCCATCACGAACCAGATCAAGGCCAGCATCTGCATAAGCGAAAAAGATAGGGAATGGGGGAACGATTGAACCTACGGATTCCGTATGGTATCGGATGAAACAACGGATTCTGATCATCGGCGCCGGGTTCGGCGGACTCTCCGTGGCCAAGTCACTCGGTCAAGCGGATGCGGAGCTTGTGGTGGTCGACCGGACCAACCACCATCTCTTCCAACCGCTCCTCTACCAGGTGGCGACGGCCGCATTGTCTCCTGGAGACATCGCCGTCCCGATCCGGGGTATCCTGTCCAAGCAGGCCAATGTCACGGTTGTGATGGGAGAGGTGGTCGGTATCGACCGTGAGCGAAAGGCCGTCGCCTTGGATGACGGCCGTACGTTCACCTATGACGATCTCGTCATCGCGACCGGTTCCCGGCATCATTATTTCGGGCAAGATGCATGGGAGGCGCACAGCACCGGCCTGAAGACCCTGGCCGACGCCCTGAGCATCCGTGAGCAACTGCTTCGGAGCTTCGAGAAGGCGGAATCGCTTCCACCGGAAGAGGCCATCCCCTATCTGAATTTCGTCGTTGTGGGTGGCGGGCCGACCGGTGTGGAACTGGCCGGTGCGATCTCCGAAATCAGCCGGAAAACCATGCTCGGTGATTTCAAGCGCATCAAGCCTGGCATGGTCCATGTGTACCTGATCGAGGCGATGCCGGCTGTTCTGGGAGCGTATTCATCCAATCTGTCCGAATCCGCGCGTGCCGCCTTGGAGCAGATCGGGGTGAAGGTGCTGACCAACACACGTGTGCGGCAGATCGATGCGACGGGGGTGTCCACGATCAACGGCTTCATACCGAGCCACACCATCATCTGGGCGGCCGGAAACCAAGCCTCACCCGTGGTGCGGATGCTGGGCGTGGAAACCGACCGGATGGGCCGCGCGATGGTGGGTCCGAATCTGCACCTGCCTGACGACCGGCATGTCTTCGTGATCGGAGACGCCGCCCATGTGCCCTTTGGTACCACCGCGGTGCCGGGAGTGGCCCAAGGAGCCATGCAGATGGGTCGGCATGTGGCCAAGGTGCTCACCGCCCGTCTGAAGGGGCGTCCCGATCCGATGCCGTTCCAGTACAGGGATCTCGGCAACATGGCCACCATCGGCCGGGCGAAGGCCATCGCCGACATCCAGGGCGTCGAATTCAGCGGAACGATGGCGTGGCTGCTTTGGTCGGTGATCCACGTGGCGCAACTGATCAGCTTCCGCAACCGCTTCCGCGTGATGGTGGAATGGTTCTGGTACTACGTCACGTTCAAAGGCGGATTCCGGCTGATAACGGGCGTTCGGAGAAGTGGCGCAGGTGTGTAGATTACGGGATGTCACTTTTCTTCGCTCTCCTGCTGGCCGTACAACCGCCGGCCGACATCCGCTTCACCATCCTGCATACGAACGACGAGCATTCGGCCTTCGTGCCTGTGCCGGCGCTCGCACCGGACATCTCGAGAGGTGGCATGGCTCGCCTGGCGACGGCCATCCGCCGGTACCGTGAACGGAACGCGGCTGCGGGCGAGCCGCTCATCCTGGTTTCCAGCGGTGATTTTTCGACCGGCACACCCTTCAACTGGCTCACATTCGGCGGAATGTCGCCCGAGCTCCAATTCATGCTCGACCTGCAGTACGACCTGGTCGTGCTGGGAAACCACGAGTTCGATTACGGTCCGGGTGCGCTGGCCGATTATCTCTCCCGGCTGGGGTACCCGGCACGGGCGGCGGATCTGCCGGTCCTCTCGGCCAATATCCGGATTCCGGATGAACATCCCTTGGCCGGAACGGGCATCACCGGTACGCACGTGGTGACCGTGGCGGAGGGGGTGAGGGTCGGATTCATCGGAATCATGGGCATGGAGGCCGCGGATGTGGCTCCCTTCAAGGATCCGGTCACATTCGCGGACGCCATCGAGACGGCACGTGCCGAAGCCGCCCGACTGAAGGCGGACGGCGTGACCCTGGTGGTGGCGGTCACCCATTCCGGTGTGCTGGAAGACCGACAACTGGCCGAGGCCGTGCCCGATATCGCCCTCATCGTGGGCGGTCATTCGCACACCCTGATCGAGGCACCCATCCGGGTCGGCGAGACCCTCATCGTGCAGGCCGGTTCCTCATTGTCGCATCTCGGCGTGTTGGACGTGTCGATGGATGCCGCCACCGGGCGCATCCGCTTGATGAACGGAGAGCGTGCCGAACCCTACGTGGTGCCCTTGGACGCCAGCGTGGCGTCCGATCCGACCGTGAAGGCGCGTGTCGACGCCTATACGGTCGAACTCGACCGATTGCTGACGGAATGGTCCGGCGGGCGTATCACGGCAACCATGCAGGTGCTCGCAGTCGCCGGATACGACCTGCCGAACACGCCTGAGTTGCAGGAAACGCCCATGGGCAATTTCGTGACCGATGCCATGCGCTTGGGTGTGGAGGAGGCGACCGGCGCGCCGGTGGATGTCGCGTTTTTGGCGAATGGCGTGATCCGGGGGGCCGTTGCCGCCGGACCGGTGCCGTTCTACGACATCGCATCGCATACGGGGCTCGGCTCGGGACCCGATTCCACGCCAGGCTACCCGCTGGTATCGGTGTATCTGACCGGTACGGAGCTGCGCCGCGTCCTGGAGATCACCCTGCTTCTGTCCCACCTCCGAGGCGACATGTACTACCTGCAGGTCTCCGGCTTGCGGTATGAATACGATATCGACCGGATGATCTGGGGCCGCATACCGTTCTCGGGCACGCCGGTTCCGGCCACGAAGGCGGTCTTGAACGCCTGGCGCCTCACACCGGAGGGCGAGGTGCCGCTCGAATGGGATGACGACCGCCTCTACCATGTCGTCTCCGATTATTACAACGCCTCGTTCCTTCCCTTCGTCGGGTCCGTTCTACCCCAATTGAAGCTGGCGTTCAAGGACGGGTCCGGAAATCCGGCCGACATCGACGACCGCATCGTCTTCCGGGATGGCAGACCCTACAAGGTATGGCAGGCGGTGGCGGAGCATGCCATGCGGGAACCGACGGTTCCGGCGCCCTATGCGAGGACCTTCCAGAGGCAGATTCCGGTGGATGGCCCTTCGCTATGGCGACGACCGCTGACCATCGCCGGCTTGCTGGCTGGCTTCGTTCTGGCCATGGTCGCGTTCCGGGCGCGCCGCCGCCGACTCCGACAAGGCGTGGTTGTTCTGGTTCTGATCAGTCTGTGGGCATGGCCGGCCTCGGCCCAACATACGACGGTCATCCGACGAGTCGAACCCCTTTTGAATGATCCGAAATGGGAGCGCAGCACCTGGGGCATCGCGGTGATGGACCTCGGGAGCGGCGCCTGGGTTTTCCGGGAGAATGCCCAGAAGCTGCTGATGCCGGCATCCAACACGAAACTCTTCACATCGGCCGCGGCCTTGGAGATGCTCGGTCCGGACCACCGGTACTCGACCGCACTCACCTTCACCGGCTCGGACCTCGTGGTGACCGGTGGCGGCGATCCGGTTCTGGGTGGGCGGTTCACGGACGGCGACCGGACACGAATCTTCCGACAGTGGGCCGATTCCCTGAAAGCGGCGGGTATCACGAGGATCTCGGGTCGTGTGTTGGCGGATGTGTCTCGTTACGACGATGTCCGCCTGGGCCGATCCTGGAGTTGGGATTACACGACGTATTGGTTCGCCGCGGAACTGTCGGCCTTGAATTTCAATGACAACTGCGTGGATCTGGTGATTGTGGGCGGACGTCCGGGTGAGCCGGCCACCATCACCTGGGAGCCCTTCAACACGGATTATGTGCAGGTGGTCAACAAGACCATGACGGTTCGACGCGGGGAAGCGACGTCGACATCGTATGACCGACCATGGGCAACGAACGTCATCACAGTCGGCAACCGGATCGCGGCGGGAGATACCGTGCGGTATTCGGTGGCGGTGCATCAGCCGGCCCTGTATGCGGCGCACGTGTTGCGGCAAGTGCTGATCCGGGCCGGCATCTCGGTGGAGGGTGGCGTCGGATTCGCGGAGGGGCCGGCCCAGGGTCGGGTGGTGGCCCGTCACCGATCGCCCGCCTTGCGCGACGTCGTGCGCGTGATCAACAAACGCAGTCAGAACCTGTATGCCGATGCGGTCATGAAGGAGCTCGCCTTGAGCGATTCGGTGGCGGTGGGCTCCCATGCGGAGGGCATCGCGCGTGCCTACCACGTGTATGCGACCGCGGGTATCGACACGACGGCGATGCGGCAGGCCGACGGATCGGGCCTGAGCCGGGTGAACCTGATCGCGCCGGAGATGACGGTGGCCTTGCTTCGGCACATGCACGCGCACCCGGATACCGCGGTGCGGAGCGCCTTCATCGAATCGTTGCCGTTCACCGGGGAGTCGGGATTTCCGCTGGGCGCCATGTTCCGAGGCCGCAACGCGCCCTATGTCCAGGCCAAGACCGGCACCATCGGCTATGCGAGGGCCTTGGGTGGATATCTGCGCACGCAGAGCGGCAAGACCTACGCGTTCTCCTTCATGGTGAACCATCATACGGAACCGAACGCCGCGGCGAACCGCCTGATCGAGGCGGTGCTTACCGAGTTGGCGAAGGACTGAGCACGCGGCCGGGTGTGGCGCCGGTGTGGCGGCCGTCTTTCACGACCCGCACGCCGTTCACAAAGACGTGGGTCACGCCGGTGGCGTATTGGTGCGGTTCGGTGAAGGTGGCGTTGTCGATGATGGCGGCCGGGTCGAAGATCACGATGTCGGCATGATAGCCCGCCTCGAGGCGGCCGCGGCGGTCGAGCCGGAGGCGCGCCGCCGGCAGGGCGGTCATGCGCCGGACGGCCTCTTCCTGGCTGATGAGGCCTTCCTCACGCGCATACCGCCCCAGCACGCGGGCGAACGTTCCGTACGCCCGCGGGTGCGGCCGCCGGGCCAGGGTCTCGCCCTCGGCCGCGAAGGAGCCGGAATCGGACCCGAAGCTCACCCAGTCCTTGCGCATGATCGCGCGCACATTGTCTTCCGACATCAGGAAATAGACCGCGCCCACGCGGGAATCGTCTTCGATCACCAGATCGAAGGCGGTATCGATGGGATCGGTGCCGCGTTCCGCGGCGATGTCGGCCAGCGACCAACCGGCATAGTGTTGCAAGGACGCGTTCCGGAAACCGACCAGCACGATGCGGGCCGGATCCGCCGCCAGGCGGTAGAAATTCTCCCAATCGGATTCGGGTTCGAGGATGCGCGCCCTGATGCGGGCGCGCTCGGCGGGGTCGCGCAGGCGCGACACCCAGGCCTCATGGCCGTCTTCCATCACATCGGGTGGCATGATGGCCGTCAGCGAGGTGGAAGCCGCCGTGTACGGATACATGTTCGCCGTAACCGGCACGCCGGAGGCCTGTGCCTGTTCGATGCGGTCCAAGACCAGCTCCTGCTTGGGCCAATTGGATTCTCCGGCCGTCTTCAGATGGAAGAATTCGCTGCGCACACCGGTTTCCCTGGCAATCAGGATCAACTCGTCGACCGCCTCCAGCAGCCGGTCTCCCTCGCTGCGGATGTGCGAGATGTGCAAGCCGTCGTGCGCGGCCACCACCCCGGCCAGCTCCATGATCTCGCGGGTGTCGGCGAAGGCGCCTGGCGCATAGATGAGCGCCGTACCCAGACCGAAGGCGCCCTCCCGCATGGCCTCGTCCACCAGAGCCTTCATCGAATCGAGCTCCGCCTGCGTGGCCTTACGGTTCTCGTGCCCCATGACAGCGATCCGGACCGTGCTCGCCCCCACGTAGGAGCCGATGTTGGGCGACACGCCCCCGCGTTCGAGTGAATCGAGTCGTTGACGGAGCGTGACCCCGGTGCCCGGCACCGGTCCCATCGACCAGCCCTCGCCGAACACTTCGAGCGTCACGCCTTGCAGGATGTCGCTCATGCTGCGGCCGTCTTCCCGAAGCGATTCGCCCGCCCAGCTCAGCATGTTGATGAAGCCGGGTGCGGCGGCGAGCCCTCCTGCTTCGATCACCGTCCGGGCGCGTTTCTTTTTGGGCAAGGTGCCGATATGGGCGATGGTATCGCCTTTGAGATAGATGTCGGATCGGAAAGACGGATTTCCGGATCCGTCCATGATCCGGGCACCGCGTACGAGCACGTCGTACTCGGCTCGGAAGCAGCCGGTCGGTAGCAGGAGGGTCAGAAGCAGCAGGAGTCGCATGTGTCGGTTCGTTTCAATATGGCCACCAAGCCGTACCTTCGGATATGAGCAAACGCATGGGACAGACCGAATCCCGTAAGACCGTGAACGCGTCCCGCGTGCGGATGGTCGAGCTGGTGATGCCGAATGATACCAATCCCCTGGGGAATCTCATGGGGGGGCGGCTCCTGCATTGGATGGACATGTGTTCGGCCATCGCCGCCCAACGGCATTGCAACCGGAGCGTGGTCACCGTATCGGTGGACAGCGTCCAGTTCCGCGAATCCATCAAGTTGGGTGAAGTGGTTGTGATCGAGGGGGAGGTGACCCGCGCCTTCCGCACGTCCATGGAAGTGGCGATGGAAGTCTACGCCGAAAACCTCCGTACGGGAAGCCGACGTCTGTGCACGACGTCCTATTACACATTCGTGGCGGTCGATTCGGATGGCAAACCGATTCCGGTTCCACCCATCCTTCCGGAGACGGACGCCGAGAAAGACCGTTACGAGGGGGCCGAGCGGCGCCGGGCCATGCGGCTCAGCATGGACTGATGCTTACCGTACCAGGGTGATCGTGCGGGAGTCGGTTCCCCCGGGTGTCGCGATACGGAGCAGATACACGCCGCTTGCCAGACCACGCGCGTCGAACACGAGACGGTGTTCACCCGCCGAGAAGGGCGCATCCGCCAGGACGGCGACACGTCGGCCGAGGGCGTCGAACACCTCGACCCGTGCGGTCATGATCTCCGGAATGTGGAAACGCACCGTAGTGGTCGGGTTGAACGGGTTCGGAACCGTCGGCAGCAGTCGCACCTGGGTTGGCCGGTCCATCCATGGCGGCCCATCTCCACCGGATACGGAGGTCGTTACCTGGAACAGACGCATGGCCCGGGCGGCGGCGACCTGCGACCGGAGCAGGTCCAGGGTTTCCCCATACGCCAGGATGAAACCGGTAACAAGGGTCTGACCCGGGGACAAGGTGAAGGGGCCGCTGGCCGTCACCATGGCGATATCCGTGCCGGTGACCTCCGTATAGGCGGTTCCGGCTCGGAGGGATCCGGTTTTTTCCGGGAGTGTGAAGCCGTTGAAGACCGGGCTTGACGGACTGAAGTAGGTGCCGAAGCGCAGACTGTCCGGAGGCCCCTCATAGGCGTTGTCGATGGCCAAGGCGCTCGAGATGCGACCCATGTGCGCGATGGCCACATGGGGATAGGTGTCCGTTTCGGATGGGGAGAAGGCATACAGGATGGAATCGGATGCCGAATAGGCCACGGAATTGTCTTCGTAGGTGCCGATATCCCAATCCGCGAACAACCCTACCCGGATGTCGCGCATGATCGACGTGGAGGTGTTCGTGAGGGCATATCGCAGAAAGATGACGCGGTCGACCTCCGGTGTCTCGAAGGCATAGGTGTGGAAGGACACGCTCAGACGCGGTGCCCCGGGATATCCGGATGAGGTGAATGAGGCGCCGCCGTCGGCGTCGGAGACGGATCCCGGTCGCCGTACGATGAAGGGATCCGTGGGTTGGAAATGGGTCTCGACGCGGTTTGTGCCACGTACCTGGTTGATCAAAAAGGCGCCACCATCGGTCACCATGGATACCATGAGTCCGGCCTCATACAAGACCGATTCGGAAAGTCCTTGCGGGATGGCGCCCACTCCGCCGAGTCCGCTGAAGGCATCGGAATAGCCGATGGTGCCGTTCGCCGCGAAGGTGGCGGTCCAGCGGTTCACTTGGACGGTGTCGATCAGGATGCCCTCGTACCGGACCATGCGGAAATCCTCATATCCCGTCGTCGGATCCTGGAAGGCAAGCCTCACCACCGGAATCGCGGACAGGTCGAATCCGGGTTCGATGCGGATGGATGTGGTCAGGGATCGGGATTCGGATTCCGATAAGGCCCCGATCGTGATGGCGGAACCATCGCCGATCACGACGCCGCTTTGCGAGGTGGTCGGTGTCACCGTCAGATCGACGGTGCGAGCGGCCTGGTTCCGGATTCGGATCGTCAAGGTGCCCGATTCACCGATGCCCAATTTTGTGCCATCGGGACCGCTGAAGGAGACCGATTCCACTCCGATGCCCGGAAGGGGTCGGTTCAAGGCCGCGAAGGCATCCAGGGAGCCCTTGCCAAGTTTGTCGATGAAGGCGGCGTTCACACCGTAGATGGTCGCGTCCGCGCTGGATCGGATCTGATGCCGAACACGGTCGGGCCCCCATTCCGGAAACCGATGGCGGACCAAGGCTGCGATGCCCGAGACGACCGGTGCCGCCATGGATGTGCCGGTATTGAGGGCATAGGCGCCGTTTCGGACCGTGCTGAGCAGATTGTTGCCACGGGCCATCACATCCAGGTCGGCCCCGTGGCTGGAGAACAGGGACCGCGTGCCGGTGTTGGTGACCGAGCCGACCGACACCACCTCCGGGAAGGACGCGGGATAGAAGGACGTCTCCGTACCCGTGTTTCCGGCCGCACCCACCACCAGGGATCCTCTTGCGTTGGCGAATGCGACCACATCCGCACCGAACTGGGAATAGGTGGTGCCCCCGAAGCTGCAATTGATCACATGCGCGCCGTTCAAGGCCGCATAGAGGATGCCTTGATACCCGAAGCCGATGCTGGTCGGATCCGCCACCGTGCCACCGGCGCGCACGGCCATGTACCGGCTCCGGAAACCGGATCCGGAGATGCCGATCCGGTTGTCGGTGTCGGCCGCGGCCAATCCGGCCACATGGGTGCCATGGCTCGAGCCGTTCGGGCGCGGATCGGCGGTCTGCACCGGCGCGGTGATGGGGCCGCTGTCCCAGAAATTCCATCCGATGCTGTCGTTCGCGATATGGCTGAAGAGGGGAGACAGGCTCGCCGCCAAACCGGGATCCGGGTTCCGCCACAACTTGGCGGCCAGGTCCGGATGCGTGTAATCGACTCCGCTGTCCACGATGGCGATCACGATGTCGGCGGAGCCTTGGGTCAGCCCCCAAGCGGCTTCAATGCGGTGCTGTACATGGAAATCCTGCCCGGAGGCGCCGTGCAAGGAATCGTTCGGAACATATAGGGTATGCAGCACATGGATCGGTTCGGCATAGGCCACACCCGGAAGGTGGCGGATCTTGGATGCGACGAAGCTCGGGTCCAGGTCGGCGACATACCGCACTTCGAAGGTGCGCTCGAGGTCGTCGGGCAGGGCTTGGCCCTTCCATCGCGCCGATTCCCCGGCCAGCAGAACCGGAATCCGGTCGGTCGCGCCGAATAGCCGCAGGTGCTGGTCCAACGCCGATCCCGTCTTGAACCGCATGGATTCGGCTCCCGTTTCGAGCTTGATCATGAGACGCCCCGGAAGCACATCCTGGGCCCATGCGGGCATGCCGAGGAGGAACACGATCAGGAGTATGCCGAGGGTGCGGGTCATGAATGCCTGCAAGTCAATTCGAGGTATATTGGTTCCCTATGCCCGAAACGGAAGCCGAATCCACCGCCCGAACGCGTCGAATCGCGGCCATCGACTTGGGGACCAACTCATTCCATGCCCTGATCGTCGATATCTCGCCGGACGGCTCATACGCCATGGTGGACTCACTTAAAGAGATGGTTCTGCTCGGCAATGACGGGTTGGGGCAACGGCTGTCGGATGAGGTTGTCGAACGTGGACTCGACGCCCTCCGCAAGATCAAACAACTGTCCGACAGTTACAAGGTGGAGGTGACCCTGGCCTATGCCACATCCGCCATCCGCGAAGCGGAAAACGGAGGCGAGTTCATCCAACGTGCCATCGACGAGGTCGGCATCAAGATTCTGGCGATACCGGGTACCACGGAGGCCGAGCTGATCGCCTTGGCCGTCCAACATGGCCTCACCTTGGGGGAAGACCCCCATCTCATCATGGACATCGGGGGTGGCAGCACCGAATTCATCATCGCCAACCAGCGCGACGTGTTCTATCTGGATTCCAAGAAGCTGGGCGTCTCGCGCATCCATCACGAGTTCGTGACCTCCGATCCGCTGAGGGAGAGGGACATCGCCGAACTCGAGTCGTTCTACCTGTCGAAGTTGGGTGAGTTGGCCGATGCGGTCGAGCAGTATCCGTTGGAGACCTTGGTGGGCACATCCGGCACGCTGCAGAACATCGCCCTGATGATGGCGACCTTGAAAGGGGCGGACACCTCGGTCACCTTGAACGAGTTCGAGTACACGGCCGACGAATTCCGGTTGTTCTACCGGAAGTTCATGAAGATGGGCAGCCGTCAACGGGCCTTGCTGGAGGGACTCGACCCCAAGCGGGTGGATCTGGTGGTTCCGGGCATGGTGCTCCTTCACACGGTGATCAACCGCTTCCGGATCCGTCGCATCCGGACCTGCACCATGGCCATGCGGGAAGGCATCATCCTGCGGTATATCCGGCGCGAATACAAGGAGCTGAAATACCTGGTCGAGTTTCCGGATCCGCGCCGCCGCAGCATCTTCGAACTCCTGCGCAAGTGCAACTGGCATGAGCAGCATTCCAGCCATGTGACCCTGCTCGCCTTGCAGCTCTTCGATGACCTGAAGGCCTGGCATGGCCTGACGCCGGCCGACCGGGAACTGCTCGAATACGCGGCCTTGACCCACGATATCGGCTATCACATCTCCCACCACAAACACCATAAGCATGCCCTGTACATCATCCTGAACGCCGATCTGAAAGGGTTCACGCAGGAGGAGATCGAGATCATGGCGCATGTGGCCCGTTACCACCGCCGAAGCGCGCCGAAGAAGGGACATGCGCAATACGCCGCGTTGCATCCGGAGCAGCAACGGCGCATCAAAGCCTTGGCCGGCCTGCTGCGGGTGGCCGACGGGTTGGACCGGAGTCATTTCCAGAATGTGCAGGACCTGAAGGCGGCGGTGAACGGCACCGAGGTGGTGGTCCGCATCAAGACCATGGTGGATCCGCAGCTCGAAATCTGGGGCGCCCTGCGGAAGCGGGAGCTGTTCGAGAAGATGTTCGCCCG
>Ga0169931_10001642_pt1 | contig 36815 bp, 26 predicted proteins | sample Kivu_15m_20L_FD_129675 | JGI IMG/M metagenome (GOLD analysis project Ga0169931, IMG submission 129675) | Freshwater microbial communities from Lake Kivu, Western Province, Rwanda to study Microbial Dark Matter (Phase II) - Kivu_15m_20L... | ecosystem: Environmental > Aquatic > Freshwater > Lake...
AATCGGCTTCGCGGTCGACGACGTGGACGAGCGGCCGGGCCAAGTTCCACCGTGCGGAATCGGCCATGACGCCGGCCAGTTCGTCCACATGGGCCGGCGGCGAAGTCGAGACGCCGGGCCGCGACCTGCGCGAGATGTCTTCCGGCGTGCCGGCCGACGCCAACGGGCTTCGGCCGGTCCAAGCGGGCGAGTTCGCCGGGCTGCGGTGCGAGTCGCTGGACGACCGAACACACTGGGTCCGGTGGTTCGTGGCCCGCGGTGCCGTGGCTCTGTATGTCACCTACAACTGCGGTGCGTCGGAGCGGGGTCGGGAGCGCGAGGCGGTCGAGCGGGTGGTAGCGAGCCTCAAGTGCCCGCTGCCCCAAAGACACGCCGAACCGCTCTATGGCCAATCCGACTTGAATAAAAACGACGAGTCCTCCCACCTTGCCTGACGACGTAAGGCGTCGCGATTATTCAAGCCACAAGCGTTCGCACATCACCGACTTTTGCGCAGCACCGGGATGGCTCGGGTCGGCAAGCAGCAGGGCAAGGGTGTGGCTCATCGACGGCGGCAGGCAGGTCATGGGTGCGTGCGGCGGTAGACCTTGAAGCTCTTCACGGGTTTGCGTTCGTCGTCGAGTTCGTATGTGAGCGGGACTTCGCGAAAGGGACGAAGCACGTCCTCGAAAGACTTCCACTTCATCAAGTTGTTGTCGTGCCAGTCCGGCGAGATGATCCACTCGGCGGCGCGGATCTGATCGCGGGCACGTTCCAGTTCCGTTTCGTCGGTGAAGCCTTCGATGAGGCACCACCAGTGCGGGCCGTCGAGTTCCGGCGCGAGGAACTGCGGGCAGCCCATCCGCGTGACGACGAGCGCCTTTCGGCGGTCGCCGGGGTACTTCTCGGCGATGCGGCGCACTTCGCCCCACTCGCGGGCGAGGTCCACGGGGGCGTTGAGTCCGGCGGTCTCCGTCCAGCGGCCGGTGTTGTTCCGCGTCCAGCAGTCGCGGTTCCAGAGCCACTCGGACTGCCCGCACACGCAGGCCACATAGAGCCCGACGGCGACGATCCCACGGAGGCGGCGCGGCCAGCCGTTCAGCCCGATCGCACACCCCGCGAAGAGGACGTAGGTGTAGTAGATGTACGTGAACTGGTTGCCGAACAGGACGAACACGAAGGTGAAGTGCAGGACCGCGCAGGTGAGGATCGTGCCGGGAATCGGCTCGCGCCAGCGGCGCCGGGAACGGAGCGCCGAGATCAGCAGCACGGCGGACGCGATGAGCCACGTTCCCACCACGCCGCCGAAGTAGTAGTCGAAGTCCGGCTTTTCCGGCAACCAGAAGAGGCGGCCGGTGCCGAAGAGGAACCCGTACCCTTCGTTTCGGTAAGCCCGCATCGCGTCGAAGGGAAGTTGGGTGCGAAGGAGCGCTTCCCATCCGAAACGGAGCGCGAGGCCGAGCACGAGGATCGCGCCGAGGATCGCGGCCGGGGCCAGCTTCTTCCAGCGATCCGATTCGCGGAGGAGAAGCGCAAGCAAGACGGCGCCGTACACGTACCCGAGGGATGGCTTGCAGAACACGGCGAGGACGACAAGGGCCAGCGACCGATGCGAACGGCCCGAGACCTGCTCGGCGATCGCGGTCATGAGCAAGGCGGCTTCGAGGGCGTGGGCCGTGCTCGGGAAGCCGCGGGGGATCGTGCCGAGCGCCGCGGTGGAGACGAAGAACAACGCGGGGAGGGGCTTCATCTTCACGGCGATCATCGCCCGTGCCATGCCGATCGCGACCGCGAGCGCACAGACGCCGTAGAAGCCGATGGTGGCGTCCGGCGTGCGGCCGAACACGGCGAAGAAAGCCCGATCGACGACAAGCGTGAGGAGCCCGTAGAAGTAGCCGAAGTCCGTGACCGGGTTCAGCCCGTCGTCGAGGAGGCCATCCACGACGAGAGGCCAGCCGTTGTCCCCGAACGCGAAGCGGGCGAAGAGCCGGCTGTTCGCGAGCATGTTGAAGAAGTGGGCCGCCGCCACGATCAGGAGTGCGGCCGGAAACACTTTCATGGAACCTCCCGCACCGCGGTGATCCGCTTCACGAGCATCGTGGCATAGCTGCCGCGGGGGAGGTCGAAGTGGAGAGTGAGCTTCTTCCGGGTGCGGTGCTTTTCGTCGTTCTCGCCGAGCGACCGGAGATTCTCCGGTCGGATGCAGCCGGGCCGCTCGCCGCGCGAGAAGAACGGCTTCTGCAGGCCGGGGATCTTCATCGTCTCCAGGGTGAGGCCCTCGGCCGTGAGCACGTCGTTGACGATGGCGTACCACGGTGCGAATGGGTCCGGCTTGAGCCGCGCCGAGGGAAGGGGCAGGGTGAGGTCGTTCCACGTGCCGTGGAGATCGTCCGGGATGCGAACTGGAGCCGGGACGGGCCCGAACTTCAAATCGACGAGAACGAGGTTCTCGCGGCCGAGGCGGCGTTCGAGCCACAGGGCCAGCATCCGGTTCCAGAGGAAGCTCTGATACGCGGAGAGGTACAGCCCCTGGAGTTCGGGGCGAAGCCGGGCCACGGCGCCTTTCAGGTCCATGGGGTGGGTCGCGAGGTAATCGACGAGGCTGCGGGCGTGCCCCTTCGGCAGCGTGGCCTTGAGTGTGGCCCAGTCGCCCCACTTCTCGCGGAGCAGTTGTTTCTCGCGTTTCTGCTCGCCGCGATCGTGTTCATACGGGGCGGCGAGCGCGAGCCAAAGGGCGCGGTCGAACCGGCCGAAGACCATCTCCTTCGCGATGAACTCTCCGTTCTCGCCGACCGAGCCGAAGCGTTGATCGTCGAAATAGTTCGGCAACCCGGCGCGGTTCACGTCCTGGATGGCGCGTTCGGCGCGATCGACTTCACCCGCGGAGAGGGACCGCACCACCAGCGTGAAGCGATTCGCGACGATGTTCGCGGCGGTGAACGGTTCGAGGCTGCGGCCGAGGTAAGCGAGGCGGACTTTGTCGACTGTAATGTCGCTTTCCGGCCCGCGGAAGATGGTGAGGTGTTGGGTCGTCTCGGCGTGGCGATCCTTGAGCCCGCCGTAACTCACGCGATGGCCGTCGATTTTCCACCGACGGCGAATCGCATTGATCGCGTCCGGCGTCGTCCAACCGGTTTTGTCGAGCCGGTACAGGGCGAACTCGCCCTTCGGGCCGGGAACGACATCCGTCCGCTCCTCGACGAGAAAGTCCGCCGGCTGCTGTTTCACCTTCATGGAGTCAGAATAGGGCCGCGGCGGAGCGGGGCATCCGGTGGGATTTGCCCGTCCCGTAGGTACCATCCGTAGCGCTTGCCCATTTTACCGCCCCGTTCCGCCTCATTCCTTCGCGGGTATTCAGGCAATTGGGAGAACTCGCCGAAAACTCACGTGTTGCGGAACCGCACCGCTCACCCCGGCGGTTTCGCGTGGTCTCGGCGTCAGGATGGCGTCGGGGCAATCCCTTAGCCCTCAGTCACGGACGATCCATGTTCACTTCGCTTATGCTCAGCGCTTCGCTCGCGGGCGGCCAGCCGCCGGCGACGATCCCCACGCCCTTGCCGGGGGTGACCCCGGTCGGCCAGCCGGCCCAGCTTCCGGCCGGGCCCGCGATCGTGATCCAGGAACCGAAGAAGGACGCGGCCGTGCCTCCGGGCGGCGTGCCGAACGCCCAGGAGATCCCCGAGAAGTCCGACCCGGAAGCGGACGCCCCGCGGACCAAGTACCTTCTCGAACGCTCGATCGCCGAAACCCGCCTCGGCCAGATTCTGGATCAGAACGGCTTCGTGATCCAGGGCTGGACGCAGATGAGCTACAACGCCTCGAGCGCGGCCAACAGCAACGCTCCGGTCTTCATGACCGATCGCGCCAACGACTTCATGATGAACCAGAACTACTTGCACATCGAGAAGACCCTCGACACGAGCAAGAAAGAGTTCCAACTCGGCTTCTTGACGGACTGGATCCTGCCGGGCACGGACGCCCGCACCACGATCGTTCGCGGTCTCTGGTTCGATCAGGTGCAGCGCGGCGAACAGTACCCCATCGATCCGTTCCAGTTCTACGCGCAGGCCTTCCTGCCGGGGATCGGCGACGGCACCACGGTGAAGGTCGGTCGCTTCGCCACGCACGTGGGTTATGAACTCGTGCAGGCCCCGGACACGCCGTTCGTGAGCCGCTCGTACATGTTCCAGTACAACCCGTTCACCCACACCGGTATCTGGGCCACCACCTCGGTGGGCGACAACTGGACCGTGGGCTACGGCGCCTCGACCGGTACGGACACGTTCATCGACGCCAACACCAACAACCTCACCTTCCTCGGCCAGTTGAAGTGGGCCCCGAAGGAAGGGAAGACGAGCGTGGCGTTCAACGTGGTCGTCACCGACCCGAGCTACATCGAGGCCGCGAACTTCCAGGTGTACAACTTCTACAACCTGGTCGCGACCCACAAGTTCAACGACAAGCTGACGTACGTGCTCGACGCGGGCTACGCCCACATGGACGACTTCCCGACGGCGGGTTCGGGCACCGTGCACTGGTATGGCGCCGCCAACTACCTCGTGTACGCTCACAACGACAGCTTCACGAGCACGCTGCGGGCCGAAGTGTTCAACGATCAGCAGGGCGCCCGCACCGGCTTCGCCGGCCTGTACTCGGAAGTGACCTACGGCCTCACGTGGAAGGCCATGGACGGCCTGCTCGTTCGCCCGAGCATCCGGTACGACAACAACAGCCAGAGCGCTCCGTTCGAAGGCAAGCAGAGCCTCTTCACCGCGACGATGGACCTGATCATCCGCTGGTGATCGATTCGCCTCGGCGAACGAAGCCCACCCGGTTTCCGGGTGGGCTTTTCTCGTTGAGCCTTGAGAGAAGGATGGAGCAGGAGTCCTCGCCGCTTCTCCTGTCGAAGTGTGATTGGCTTCGAAGGCCGGCGCCACCCATGGTTCGCTTCACTCGAATTGAAACATTTCCACCTCATCGCCCACGTCCAGGCGCTCGCATTCCGGTGAGATCAGCAGGAAGCCATCGGCTGTCGCCGTGAGCCCGAGGCGAGAGGAGCCGCCGGGCAGGACCAAGGCGCGGCCGCGTTCCAATTTCACGCGAAGGTAGTCCACGCGGCCCGGCGCGGAGCGAACTTCGGTTCCAAGCGGCACACGCGTCGTCCGATACGGCATCTCGCGGCTTCGCCCGCCGAGCGCCCGGATGGCTCGCCCCGCGAGCACGTCATAGGCGCACAAGCACGAGACGGGGTTGCCCGGCATCAGGAACGCGAGCCGATCCGGATCCTTCAGAAATCCGATGCCCGCCGGTGCGGCCGGCTTGATGGCGATCCCATGAACCGCGAGTTCACCCAGCGTCGCGATCGCACGCGGGGCGTGATCCTCCTGCCCCACGCTCGTACCGCCCGAGATCAAAACCACGTCCGCGGCCGCCGTGCGGATCGCGTCGCGGACTCGGTCGAAGTTGTCCTTCACGTATTGAACCGGGAGAGGAACGCCGCCGTCGCGAACGATCAGGGCGGCGAGCATCGGCGAGTTGCTGTCCACGACGAACGTGCCGTGCGGTGCGGATCCGGGCGGAAGCAGTTCATCACCCGTGACGATCATCGCGACCCGCGGTCGCTTCACGACGTTCACCCGCGCCGCTCCGATGGCCGCGAGGAGGCCGACGTCCGCGGGGCGAAGCGTGCGACCCGCTTCCAGCACGACGGCCCCGCGTGCCACGTCTTCTCCCGTGCGGATGACGTGCCGTCCAGGTGCAGGTTCCACCTGCAGCGTGACGCGGCCGGCGACTTCGTTCGCCACCTCCGCCGGAATCACGCAGACGGCGCCGAGCGGAACCTGGGCTCCCGTCATGATGCTGACCGCCTGACCCGGTTCGAGTCGGCCAAGGAACGGCTTGGCGGGCAGCGAAGCGCCGACGACTTCGAGCGAGCCGCGGCCGTTCACGGCGTAGCCGTCCATCGCGGATTTGTCGAAGCCCGGAACGTCGACGGGGCTCGTCACGCTCTCGGCGAGCACGCGGCCCATGGCCTCGGCGCTCGAGATCGACTCGGATCCGAGCGAGGCCGTTCGGGCGTCGAGGAGCCGCAGCACGTCCGGCACTGGAGCGCGTTCGCCGAATCCCTTCATGCGGACATCCGTGAACAAGCCGTCGCTCATCGCCACCTTCTCACAATCGGTACAACCCGAATTTCTTCTCCGTCTTCGCGGACCGGCACAACCCGCCTGCGGAATCGGGAATCGGTGCGGATTCTCTCAAGTTCGCGGCGCGGGGGACGCAAGTCGGGCCTACGCTTCCGTCAAGAAGTCACTCGCATGCGAATTGTGCGAGTCGCCGGGGACCCGGGAGCGACCCGCGCCGGCGACCATTCATCCCATCACGGACGATGGCCAACCCGCGTGAAGGAGCGGATCATGTTGAAGAAACTCGCTTTGGCCCTGTGTGCCTTGACGGTCGTGTTCTCGGTCGGCTGCCGGAACCGCTGCTGCCAGAAGCAAGCGGTCAGTAACTCGGCCTGCTGCCCGACGACCCCGCCGCCCGGCTATCTGCCGCCCGGCTGATCGCCGCGGCCCGATCAACGATGTCCCGTGCGTGCGCCCAACCGGCGTGTCGCGCGGGACCGGCATTTTCCGCACGGCTTCGCCCGCCGGATCACTTTCCCTCTGCGCCCCAGCCGCATCCATTTTCCCCCATCTTACGCGAAATCTCGCGGCGTCCGTTTGTTTCACTCACCTCCACGGCGCAACATTCCTTCGAGCACGAGGAACGCCGCCCTTCGGGCCTCGTTCCGCGCCCCGCCCCACGAAGATCACCACGAAGGAAGGAGGCTCTCGTGTCGAAGCGCATCCTGGTTCTCGCTCTGCTCGCCGGAGTGGCCGCCCTGCAGACCGGCTGCTTCCCCCGCATCCGCCAGTGCATCGCGAATCGCTGGCAGATGCACCATCAGTATCACGGCGGCGCCTGCTGCACGCCGGCGTTCAAAGTGCCGGCCCAGGCCGCGTACCACGGAGCGCCCGCCGGTTGCTCCACCTGCGGCATCGAGGGCGGCGGAGCCGTCATGTACCCGGGCCCGGTGATTCAGGCTCCACCCGCCGGCACGCCCACCATCGGCGCCCCGATGCCGCTCCCCGGATCCAACATCCCGGGGAACATGCCTCCGAAGCAGTGAGCGATCGACGCCTGGGCGTCACGGTCGAACCGCGGGACCCTCCCGCGGTTCGTTCGCGTTACTGGAGTCGTGCCGTTCGGGCGAAGAACGTGTAAGCCAGTCTCATCGCGTGTCTTCGGCGAGGGCGACGCTTGGCGATCGAACAATTCGAGGCGGCTCTGCGGGACGTGGAACCGGCGGTGCGGCTCGTGCCCGAACGGCACCTCCGCAAGTTGCTCCATTTCCTTCGCGACCATGGCCGCGCCATACCGAAGAACCCGCGGCGGCCGCTCCGCGTGAGCCGCGAGGATCTCGCCGCCGCGGATGTGACCCCGCGCACGATTTACACCGGAACCGAAGACCCGCTTCTGCTCGTCACCACGCCGGATGACCGCTCGTTGGAAAAGGCCCCCGAGGCCGAACAACTCCGCGAATACTGGATGCTGCTGTTCGAAGCGGCGATCACGGCACGACTCGAGAAGCTTCACGAGAAGTCGTGTGAGTCGCGACTTCGCTCTCTCGGCGATGCCGCGGTCCGCGAGATCCGCTTCGTGCTGGAAGCGGAACGCTTCGCCGATCCGGAGATGGACGACGCCACGATCTGGCGGACGTTCGCGGCGTGTTATCTGGTGGTGAACGCGTTCGCCCCGCATCTGCTGGCGGACTTCTTTCCGAGCTTGCCCGAGCGGGACGCCGTGCTCGCTCGACTCGGCCAGGACGTGGACGCCGCGGCGATCCAGGAGCGTACACGCCCCGCCGGCTCGGCGGATGCGGTGGCCTCGCTTTCGCATGGAGGCGAGTTCACGCCGGAGAGAGCCGGCTCGGAGATGCCGACGCCCGTCGTCGCCAGTCAGGCGATGGCCCTGGAATCGAAGGGGAATCATGTCCGCGCCGCGATCCTGTTGAAGACGAGCGGAGCGGCCGCGTGGTTCCACCCGATCCACCGACTGACGGAAGCCCTGGCGAGCGTTCTGAACTGGGACGATGCCAAGAGAGGCGTCTGGAGTCGGGCTCTTCAAACGCTGCTTCCGCCGGTCGCCTCCGGGGACTGGCCCCGTGCCGCCCGTTGCCTCCACGAACTGCAGAAGATCCCGGCCGACCTGAAAGACGACGTGTTTGCCGTCGATCTGGTCGAACCGATTCGCACGCTCGGGAAGCGGCCGGTGAAGCGACCGCTACCGCACGCCCGCGACGTGATGATCCTGCTGAAGCTCCGCGCCGCCCAGCTTCACCTCCACAAGAGCGGGCTCGATCCGCACCTCCATCACGAACTCGATGAACTGTTCGTGGCCGAGATGCATCGCCTCGAAGACGGGATCCGGGCGAAGCTGGGCCCGATCATCGCCACGGCTCTCACGGAGAGCGGCTTCGTTCCCGCGAATCGGGTCGAGGCCGTCTCGCGGGAGAAGGTCGTGGCGGAACTGCTGGACCGCGTCTGCGAGCGCGGGCAGCTTCGCTTCGGCAACCTCCGCGACGCGATCGCGCGGAACCAACTCAAGATGCCGGATCTCCGCGGCCCCGGCGAGTTCTTCACCGGCGACCCGTTGCTCAAGGCGGACACGCGGCTCGCCTACGATCTGGACGGGATCTACCGCCGCGGCGAGTTCTACCTGCGCTCCCTTCAGCGGGGGAGTTCGCTCTTCTTCGGCACTCGCTCAGGCCGCTGGCTCTTCCTTTATCTTATCGCGCCGTTCCTCGCCGCGTTCCTGTTGCTCACGTTCGCCATCGAACTGAAGCACATCGGGCAGAAGGTGTACGCGTTCGCCTCGAAGACACTGGCGCCGAAGAAGCCGCCGACCGCGGCTCAGGTCGCCGCCGCCACCGGCGAGACGCACTTCTACATGTGGGACGAAGACGACAACCTCGTCTGGTTCACGCTCGACGAGTACGAATGGAACGAAGACGGGTACCTGGCGCTGGTCGATCGCGAACTCGAATACGAGTGGGACGACGACGGCAACCTCGTCTCCTTCGACCCGAACGAGTTCGTGGACGTGGCGCAGACGGTGGCGACTTCCACGGCGTCGCCGAAGGCGGGGGCCGAAGCGCATTCCTCCGCGCTGCCGCACTGGGAACCGGTTTTCGTGCTCGGCGTGTTCCTGCTGCTGATGTTCCACGTTCCGCCGTTCCGCCGGGCGTTCATCAGCGTCGCTCGCGGGGCGCTGCTCGCGTTGTGGTCGCTCGTGTGGGACGTGCCAAAGCGGATACTGCAGTCGAGCGTCGTAGTCGCGATCCGGTACAGCCCGCCGGCACGGTTCGTCGGGCGGTACCTGCTCGCTCCGCTTCTGCTCGCGGGGATCGTGGTGCTCTTCCTCACGTTCCTCGGAGCCCCCTCCGGGCGGCTCCTGCGCTGGGGCGGGATCGTGCTCGGGGCCGCGTTCATCGCGATGAACACGCCGTGGGGCTGGAGCGTGCAGGAACGGCTGGCCGAGTCCGTGTCGGACGGCTGGCGCGTGTTCCGCGTCAACCTCGTCCCCGGGCTCGTGGCCACGGTCCTGGACTGGTTCCGCCGCCTCGCCAACTGGGTGGAACGTCGCCTGTACGCCGTCGACGAATGGCTCCGCTACCGCGGTGGCGACTCGGGCGGTTCGTTCCTCCTGAAGGCGCTTCTCGGGCTCCTCTGGTTCCCGTTCGCGTACCTCGCGCGGTTCAGCTTCTACCTTTTGATCGAGCCGCAGGTGAACCCGGTGAAACACTTCCCGGTCGTCACCGTGTCGCACAAGGTGATCCTCCCGCTGACGCCGAGCCTCGCGACCGCGTTGGACGTGTCGACCGGCACCGCGTTCTGGCTGCTGGCTTGCGTTCCCGGCATCTTCGGGTTCATCGCGTGGGAACTGCTTTCGAACTGGAAACTGTACGCGGCGAACCGTCCGGCCACGCTCAAGCCCGCGACCATCGGCTCGCACGGGGAAACGATGCGCGGGCTGCTGCGGCCGGGATTTCACTCGGGCACGGTGCCGAAGCTGTATCGCCAACTTCGCCGTGCGGACATCCGTCGCGATCGCCACGCCGCGAGCCACCTGCATCACGAACTTCACCACGCGGAGGAGGGCGTGCGTCGGTTCGTGGATCGGGAACTCATCGCGCTGCTGAATCGTTCGCCGGAGTGGGGCGGGCGCGAGTTGAAATTGGACCGCATTCGGTTCGGGTGCCAGCGGGTTGAACTTGATCTCACGAGCATGGGGAGCGAACCGCTCGTGGTCGCCTTCGAGAATCGGGGCGGTCGCATCGCGGGCTCGACCAACGCGAGAACGTGGACCGAGACTCTGAGCGAGGCACAGCGTGCCGCCCTGAACGCGGCGGTGAGCGGGCTCATGGATCTCGCCGCCGTCGAGTTTCACGACGACGGCGACCGCATTCCGACTCCGTGGGCGGAGTGGGTCAAGCGGTGGAACTCGGCGTAGCGTTCAAGCAAGAATCTCTTTCACGACTTTGCCGTGAACGTCCGTGAGGCGCTCGTCTCGGCCGTGATGGCGGAAGGTGAGTCGTTCGTGATCGAAGCCGAGCAGGTGCAGGATGGTGGCGTGGAAGTCGTGGATGTGAACTCGGCCGTCGACGCCACGGAGGCCGAACTCGTCCGTGGTTCCATGGACGGCGCCGGCCTTCACTCCGGCGCCGGCGAGGAGCATCGAGAAACCATACGGGTTGTGGTCGCGGCCGTTCGTGCCTTCGGTCATCGGGGTGCGGCCGAATTCGCCGCCCCAGATCACGAGGGTGCTGTCCAGTAGGCCGCGTTGGTGCAAGTCGGCGAGCAGGGCGGCGGTCGGCTGGTCGGCGCGGGCGCAGAGCCGCGTGTGGTTGCCCTCCAGATCCGAGTGCGCATCCCAGGCGCTTCCCGCGCCGCAATACACCTGAACGAAGCGGACGCCGCGTTCGACGAGTCGCCGGGCCAGAAGGCAGCGGTGGCCGAACTCGGCGGACTCCTTTCGATTCAGCCCGTACGCCTCCTTCGTCTTGTCGTCCTCCTTGGTGAGATCGACCGTTTCCGGGGCGGTGGCCTGCATGCGGAACGCGAGTTCGTACGCGGCCTGTCGCGCTTCGAGTTGCGTGTCGCCGGGGCGTTCGCGGCGATGAATCTCGTTGAGCTTCGCGATGAGGTCCGCCTTCGCGCGTTGGCCCGCCGCGGCGTCCGCGGGCGGATTCAGGTTGAGGATGGGGTTCGGCCCGTTGCGGAACGGCGTGCCCTGGAACGTGGCCGGCATGTACCCGGTGCCCCAGTTCTTGGCGCCGCCCGTCACTTCGCCGCCGTCCGTGAGCACGACGAAACCGGGAAGGTTGCGGTTCTCGGTGCCGAGCCCATATACGGCCCAAGAGCCGAGGCTCGGACGCCCGGCCAGCACCGATCCCGTGTTCATCTGGCAGACGCTGCCCACGTGATTGAGTCCGTCCGCCCAGCAGGCGCGAAGCAGGGCGAACCGATCCGCGTGCTTCGCCATGTTCGGCAGCCAGTCGGAGAAGTCGAGCCCCGACTGGCCGTGCTTCTTGAACTTGCGTTTGGAGGCGAGCAGGTTGTTGCCGCCGGTGCCCATCGGCGTGAGCACCTTGCCGAAACTCGCGGGAAGCGGCTTGCCGTTCTGCCGGGTGAGTTCCGGTTTCGGATCCGTGAGGTCGATGTGGCTCGGCCCGCCTTCCATGAACAGGAAGATGACGTTCTTGGCCTTCGCGGGGAAGTGCGGGGCGCGCGGCGAGAATGGATCGCTTGGCGAGCCGGGGGCGTCAGCCCCCGGAGTTTGAGCATTGAGTGCGGCGAACGCGAGCGCGCCGAACCCGCCGCCGGCCAACCGGAGGAAATCGCGACGCGACTGGAACGCAGGAACGTGCATCGGATCCTTAACTGCCGTATCGGCGGAAGACTCGGGCGATGATGATGCCCATCGAGAATGCGATTCCCAGAGAAGAGATCCAAAGAGTCGAGTAGCCGCGGGCGAGGAACGACACCTCGGCGGCAAAGGACTGCATCAATCTCTCCAAGTCGACGATCGGAGCCGCGGAGGAAGCGGCACCGATGATCATCGCGAGGTAGCCCACGATCACGGTGAAGGAAATCACGTGCTTCCCGACTCTCTCCCAACGCTTTTCGACGACCTGGAGCCGAGCGGGATCGATCGAAAACACGCCGCTGATTTCGTCGTACCGGCCCGCGAACAACACGCGGCACCTTTTCCGTTCGAACCAAACGTATAAGGCAATAGTTCCGACGGAGATCATGCAAGACACGCTTCCCACCATCTGATGGTAGTCGTAATTCGCGCCGACCGGTTGGTCCTTCACCTGAAACGACAGCGCGGCCAGAATGAGGGCCGAGAGGATCAGGAGCGACGAGACGATGAAATACTTCGTCTTGACCTTCCTCTCGACGATCCTCGGGATGCATTGAATTCGCAGAACGAAGCTGCAGACGAACAGGAATCCGAGAAGAAGAGTCGCGAACTGACGATGATTCGTCATGTAAAGCAAGGTCGTGTTGGGAAGCGCCGTTCCGATCAGAATCAACCCGAATGCATTGTTGATCCAAAAGCGGCTGTCGAAGCCGCGACTGATCCAGCCGCGATCCGGCTGGTGCCAACAAGGAACCTTCCGCGTCGTCTCGCCATCACTCGCGGGGCGATCGCGTTCGCCGAACGCCTCCAGTTCCCGACAATAGGAATCGAGCAAACCGATCAGGAAGTCCTGTTGACCGACCCACGCCGCGACGACCAGACCGAAGACCGCGCTTCCCCCACTCAAGGCGAGAGCTTGGAGGTCGGTGAATTTCTCGAGGCTCTCGCGCGATTGCATCATCAGCGTGATCAGGGTCGCCAGCATGGCGGTGAACGTGATCTGCACGAATTGTCGCGCCTGGACCCGCGCGCCCTTCTCAAGGTTCGCCGCGGTGTAGCGGACATCCAGACTGGGAGAGTGACCACTCATGGAGAGGAACTCGACCGATGCCTCGGAGAACCCGCAAGCGGGCGCGGTACTCGCTTGGTTCACGTCACGTCGCTTCGAACGAGTTTAGTCTCGCGGCCCGATTGCGGGTTCGCCGTCCTCAATCCACGTACAGGAACTCGTTCAGGTTCAGCAGCGAGTGACACAGGTCTGTCACGGCGTTCGCGAAAGGGCCCGGGTGATTCTTCAGGAAGGTCCGCATCGCGGTGCGTTCCTCGGTGGTCGGCGGGCGGCACAGGGCCAGTTCGAAGGCGCGGCCGATCGCCGCGTCCGGGTCGGTTCCAGCTTCCTTCACCACGCGGGCGCCGAAGCTCTTCGCGATGTTCAGCACGATGGCGTCGTTCAGCAGCGTGAGAGCTTGCGGGGCGGTCGTCGTCGTGAAGCGGCGCGAGCACGTCTCCACGCGATCCGGGCTGTCGAAGAGGCTGAACAGCGGGTAACGCATGTTCCGCTTCACGCACACGTAGATGCTGCGGCGATGCCGTTCGGCCACATCCGGGGAGGGCTTCCAGTTCGCGGCTTTGATTTCGGCCGGAAGCTCGGGGAACACGCTCGGGCCGCCGGTCTTCAGGTTCAGAAGGCCGGCGGCGCTCAGCATCGAATCGCGAAGGGCTTCGCCGTCCAGTCGTTGTCGCGGGAACGCGGGCGACGCCTGCCGGTATGCGGCCGAGTTCACGATCAGGCGATGAACACGTTTCACGCTCCAGGTGCGGGCGAATTCGGACGCCAGCCAATCGAGCGCCTCGGGATGCGTGGGGCGGTCCCCGGTCACGCCAAAATCGCTGGTCGAGGCGACAATGCCTGTACCGAAGTGCTGCTGCCAGAGGCGGTTCACCATCACGCGGGCGGTGAGCGGGTTCTTCGGGCTCGCGATCCACTCGGCGAGGGCCGTGCGGCGGCCGCTCGTGTGGCTCGTCGCTTTCACCGCCGCATCGCGGTCGTCGATCGCCGAGAGGAACCCCGGTTGAATCTCCTCGCCATGTGAGCGCCAGGATCCGCGCTTGAGCAGGTGCGTGGTCGGGCAATCCGGCCCCACGTCCGTCATCACCATGGCCACCGGCGGTTCCGGCGGGCGTTCCTTCTCCAACTCCGCCATCCGCTTCGTCATCGTTTCCCACTGCGGTTTCACGGCTGCGGGCATCTGGCTCGCCGCCACTTTCGCTCGGCCGTTGACCTGCCGTTCCACCAACATCGCGAGTTGCTTCTGAAGCGGCGAACGCTCCGCGACGGGAAGGTCGATCAGGTTCGAATACTCCTTCGGGAAGCGGAACCGCTCCTTCGCCATGGCCTTCTCGCGAACGGGCTTCTCGAACGCGTCCAGTTCCTGCTTCACGGCGGTGGCCTTGGCTTCCCACTCGGCCAGCTTCCGGGCGTGGGCCGCCTTCTCGGTCGCGTTCTGGATCGGTTCGTCGGTCGGCCAGAAGCCCGCGAAGAAGGCCTGGAAGCGGTAGTAATCCCGCTGCGTGATCGGGTCCGTCTTGTGGTCGTGGCACTTCGCGCAGGCCAGGGTGATGCCGAGGAACGCGGAGGCGGTCGTGTCCGCGATGTCGTTCAGCATGTCCTGTCGCTTCTGCTCCACGTCCACCGCGTTGTACTCGTACGGCGAGTGGCGAAGGAATCCGGTGGCGATGCGGGCTGCGGGATTCTCGGGGTCGATTTCGTCCCCCGCGAGTTGCTCCTTGATGAAGCGGTCGTACGGTTTGTCGTCGTTGAACGACCGAACGACGTAGTCGCGGTATCGCCACGCGTTCGGGCGAAAGTCGTCCGCCTTGAAGCCGTCCGACTCGGCGAAGCGAACGAGATCCAACCAGAAGAGCGCCTGGCGTTCGCCGTAGCGGGGCGATGCGAGAAGGCGATCCACGAGTTTCTCGTATGCCCCGGGCGACTCGTCCTTCAGGAACGCCTCGACTTCGGTCGGCGTGGGCGGCAGGCCGGTGAGGTCGAAGGTGACGCGGCGAATGAGGGTACGCTTGTCCGCGGGGGCGGTCTTCGCGGGGAACAACGAATCGAGCGGGCGCCTCACCCCAGCAGGAACGGCCGACTTGGGAACCGATTTGAACGCCCACTCGGGGTCGATGTCCGCGGCGCGGACGGATCCCGTGGCGAATACGAAGAGGAGAGCGAGGCAGCTTCGCATTCCGCGATTGTACCGGAGGTCCAATCGTGATCCAAGCGCGAACGCGGGGTCTTGTTCGGCGGGCCGCATTCGATTAACTTCAATCATCCGCCGGTGTTCCGCTCGCTTCGCCCCGGATGCCTTCATGCGAATCGCGATCCTCGCTCTGATCCTCCTTCCCGTTCCGGCTTCGGCCGCGGACTCCATCGATTACCGCAAGCACGTTCGCCCCGTGCTCCAGGAACGATGCTACGCCTGTCACGGCGCCCTCAAACAATACGGGAAACTGCGGCTGGACAGCGGCAAGGCCATGCTCGACCGCGGCGCCATCGTGCCCGGCAAACCCGCGGAAAGCGAACTGATCGCCCGCCTCACCGCGAAGGACGACGAGACGCGGATGCCGCCCGAAGGCCATCCGTTGAAGGCGGACGAAATTGCCGCCATCAAACTGTGGATCGAGCAAGGGGCGAAGGTTCCGGCGGACGACGCTCCCGAACCGGACCCACGCGATCACTGGTCGTTCCGCACGCCAGTTCGCCCTCCCGTCCCCGCCGGCGGCAACCCGATCGACGCGTTCGTCGCCGCCAAGTGGAAGGAGAAGGGGCTGACTCCGGTTCCGCTCGCGGACAAACGCATCCTGTTGCGTCGCGTGTACCTCGATCTCACCGGCCTGCCACCGACCCACATGCAGACGGAGGCCTTTCTCAAGGACTCGAGCCCGAACGCATACGAGAAGGTGGTCGACGCCCTGCTCGCTTCGCCGCAATACGGCGAACGCTGGGGCCGCCATTTCCTCGACATCTGGCGTTACTCGGATTGGTGGGGCCTCGGCGCGGAACTCCGCAACAGCCAGAAACACATCTGGCACTGGCGCGACTGGACCATCGAGAATCTGAACGCGGACACCGGCTACAACGAGATGCTCCGTCAGATGCTCGCCGCGGACGAACTCTACCCCACGGACGCGAAGAAACTCCGCGCCACCGGCTTCCTCGCGAGGCCATACTTCCTCTTCAACCGCACCACGTGGCTGGACGAAGTCGTGGAGCATACCGGCAAAGGCTTCCTCGGGCTCACCTTCAATTGCACGAAGTGCCACGACCATAAGTACGACCCGATCTCGCAGATGAACTACTACCAGCTTCGCGCGGTGTTCGAGCCGTATCAAGTGCGGACGGACTTCCTCGGCGGCGAGACGGACATCGAGAAGGCCGGGCTTCCGCGTGCCTTCGACTGCAACCTGGACGCGAAGACGCTCTTCCACATTCGCGGCGACGAACGCACGCCCGACAAGAACCGCGAGATCGTGCCGAACGTGCCGGGCTTCCTCTCTCCGAACGGGTTGAAAATCACGCCGGTTTCGTTGCCGCTCGCGGCGTATGTGCCGGGGATGAAGCCGGAGATCATCGCGGCCCACCGCGCGGCCGCGGACAAGAAACTCGCCGCCGCGATGGCCGAACTCGCGAAGGCGCAACTGGCGCTGAAGGAAGCCGAGCGGCTCGCCACGCTCGAACCCAAGTCCAAGTCCCCGCCGATGGAACCGAAAGGGCCCGTGGCCGACGGCAAGGTTCTGTTCACGGACGATTTCGCGAAGCCGAATCCGGACGGCTGGGAACGCGGCCCCGGCGACTGGAAGCACGACAAGGGCAAGCTGCTTCAACAAAAGCCGGACGGCGAGCGGTCGCACATCCGGTCCAAGAAGGATGCCCCCGCGGACCTCTACGCGAAGTTCAACTTCACGATCACCGGCGGCGTGCCGTATCGCTCGGTCGGCGTCGCGTTCGACGTGCATCCCGAGAACGAGATTCTCGTTTATGCGAGCGCAGCGGAGGGAGGTACGAAGCTGCAGGTGGCGTACAAGCAGGGCGGCGGGTATCAGTACCCGGCCGCCGGCTCGCTCAACGTGCCGATCCCGCTGAACAAGCCGATCGAACTCGCCGTCCGCGTTCGCGGCTCGCTGGTGAACGTGAGCATGGATGGGAAGCACGTTCTCGCCTACGAACTACCTCTGCCGCGCAAACCGGGAAAGATCGATCTCATCACGTACACCGCGACCGCGACCTTCAACGCGTTCGAACTTCGCGAGTTGCCGAAGGAGATGGCGTTGCTCGCGCCGGGCGGCAACCCCGCGACTGCCGCCGCTCTCACGGTGGACAAGGCGAAGGCGGCCGTGGCCGCGGCCGAAACCGCGATCAAAGCCGCGAAGGCCGAGGTGGCCCGGGTCGAGCAGGCCGAGAAGACCCCGAACGATCCGAAGGCGGCGCTCCGCGGCGCGATCAAGTCCAAGGAGAACAACGTCGAGGCGGAGGCGGCGCGGATGAAGCCGTTCCCGGCGACCAGCACCGGTCGCCGTTCCGCGCTCGCGAATTGGATCGCGGACGACGCGAATCCGCTGACCGCCCGCGTCGCCGTCAATCATGTCTGGCTGCGGCACTTCGGCCAACCGCTCGTGCCCACCGTCTTCGACTTCGGCCGCAAGGGAGCGACTCCGAGCCATCCCGAATTGCTCGACTGGCTCGCGGTCGAACTCGTCGAGAAGAAGTGGAGCCTGAAGCACGTTCACAAGCTGATCGTCACGTCGAACGTCTATCGCCTTTCATCCTCCGCGTTGAACGGCGGCGAGAACGCGAAGACGGACGAGGCGAACCGCTACCTCTGGCGAATGAACTCGCAGCGGATGCAGGCGCAGGCCGTCCGCGATTCGATGCTGCATCTCGCGGGCGATCTCGACCTCACGATCGGCGGGCCGACAGTGCCGATCGCCGAGCAGGACGCGTCTCGCCGCCGCGCGATGTACTTCTTCCACTCGCACAACGAACACCACAAGTTCCTGGACATCTTCGACGACGCGAACGTTCTCGAGTGCTACCGCCGCTCCGAGAGCATCGTGCCGCAGCAGGGCCTCGCATTGTGGAACAGTCGCTTCGCGCTCGGCCTCGCCGCGAAGATTCACGACAAGCTGCACGCCCGGCTCGGTGTCGCGGACGACGCGGCGTTCACGGCAGGCGCATTCGAGTTGATCCTCGGAAGCACGCCCACGAAGGACGAACTTGCCGCGAGCCTGGAGGCGCTGGCGGAACTGCGTGCGGCCTTGAAGGGCGCCCCGGACGCGACCAAGCGAGCCCGCACGCAACTGGTGCAGGCCCTGATCAACCACAACGACTTCGTCACGATTCGATAATCGCGTTCATCTCGTTCCCCGGATTCAACATGATTCGCGTTTCGCTCGTGCTTCTGATCGCGACCGTGGCGACCGCCCAGAAGAAGGAGCCCGAGAAGAAGAAGGACACGCCGCGGATCCTCCACACGGTTCCGCTCGCGGTGCAGCCCGGCACCAAGCAGAAGCTCGCGCTCCGCGGCAAGTTCCTCGACGTCGTGAAGGACGTGAGAGTGATCGGAGCCGACGGCGCGAAGCTCAAGGTTCTCGGCGGAAAGAAGTCGCCACCGGGCAACAATCAACCCGCTGAACGCCTCGGAGACACGGAACTCGAGATCGAACTGGAGTTGCCGAAGGATGTGAAGCCCGGCGTGGCTCTGGTCGCGGGCGATTCGGAGCCCTTCAAGCTGCTGCTTCCGGAGACCGTGCCCACCTCGAAGGAACTCGAACCGAACGAGGGCTTCGCCACCTCACGCCCCATCCCCGTTCCGGGCGCCGTCGACGCGACCATCAAGTCCGATCGCGATGTCGACGTGTTCCGATTCGAAGGGAAGAAGGGAGCCAAGGTGCGAATCGAGATCGTGGCCGCACGGGCGGGCTCTCCCGCGGACACGATCCTCTCGCTGCACGATTCGGACCAGAAGCTTCTGACCGCGGTGGACGATGTGGACGGCTCGCCGGACCCGGTCATCGAATGGACGCTGCCGAAAGACGGAACGTACTATCTTTCCGTGATCGAAGCGCACGACATGGGTGGTCTGCAATTCGGGTACCGGCTGATCGTGAAGTAGGCAGCCGTGCCGCGCCGCGCGACATCTTCAATTGTAACGACGGACCACGGACTCTTGATTTCAGCGGATAATCGGGCCATCATCATTGGCACGCCGTTTTCTTAAGTTGTGTGGCCTTCCTGCCGCCCAACACGGGCCCTGCCACCGATCGGAGTTCGACATGTCGCGATGTTTCGGCCGACGGGCGTTCACGCTGATCGAGTTGCTTGTCGTCATCGCCATCATCGCGATCCTGATCGGATTGCTGCTTCCCGCGGTGCAGAAGGTCCGCGAGGCGGCCGCCCGAAGCACCTGCGGCAACAATCTGAAGCAGATCGCACTCGGGATGCACAACCTCCACGATCAGAACCAGCGATTCCCGCCGGCGCTGGGTGTCTACCCCGCGTTGCAGAATCACCCGCAATACAGCCTCTCGTGGGGCAACCAGTTCTACTATGTGCTGCCGTCCATCGAGCAGGACAACGTGTTCCGCTCGAGCTACGACGCCACGAACCCGGACGGCAACGGCGCCGCGGCCGGAAATCGCCCCTGGATCAACGGCATCTACACGCGGCCGATCAAGACCTACGTCTGCCCGTCCGATTCGACCGCGGGCACGAACGCGGTCGCCACGCACAGCTACCCGTGGAGCGACAACTGGGGCGTGACGACCTATGCGGCGAACGCCCAAGTCTTCGCCCGCGTGAACCCGGACGGCACGATGAACGGCGGCGGCGGCCCCAACTACTCCCCGCACTTCGGCTCCACTCGCCTTACGGACATCGCGGACGGCACCGCGAACACGATCATGATCGCCGAACGGCTCGCTCAGTGCGGCAGCCCCACGGACAACAACTACGTGAACCGCTGGGATTTCTGGTGGGAGGGCGGCTGGCAGCCGCACTTCGCCAACTCGCGAGTGGGGCAGCCGATCGGCACCGCCTCCATGTTCCAGGCGAACGTGCGACAGCCGAACAACCCGTCGTTCTGCACGCCGCTTCGGGCCAGCACCCCGCACGGGAACGTGATGGTGGTCGCCCTCTGCGACGCGAGCGTCCGCAATCTGACGGGCGGCTTGAGCCCGGCGAGTTGGTGGGCCGCTTGCACGCGGGACGGCGGCGAGGTGCTCGGGAGCGACTGGTGAGCCGCACGATTCTTCTTGCGGCCGCGTTGCTTTCGGCCGGTTGCTTCGGACCCGAGCCGGAACCGGACCACGTTCTCACGGGAACCGTGACTTATGGCGGGGAACGACCGCTCGCCGGAAGTGTCGCTTTCCTCGGCTCCCGCGGACAAGTCGCCACCGCCACATTGAACGACGACGGTTCCTTCCGCATCGTGAACCCGCCGACCGGCCGAGTCCGCGTCGGCGTGGTGAACCATCCGACCGGGCCGGTTCCCATGCCCTCGCCCGGCACGAACGCGAAAAGCGATCCGGCTCGCGCGTTCTGCATCGTTCCTCCGCGGCCGCAGATTCGCTTTCCCGTCCGCTTCGCCGAAGCCTCCACGTCCACGCTCGAAGTCGAGATCGCACGCGGTCAATCGACGTTGGACATCGCCCTGGAGCGACGCGACGATGACCCTCCGATCGTCCGGAAGTCCGACTTCCATGAACCGGGCATCGAGATTGGCGACATCGCGCCCGAGATCGGCGGCACGGATCTGGACGACGTTCCGTTCAAGCTTTCGGACTACCGCGGCAAAGTGGTCGCGCTGATGTTCTGGGGGCACTGGTGCAAGCTGTGCCGCGATCGCTATGACCACGAGCGGCGATTCGTGGCAAGAATGAAGGGCCAGCCCTTCGTGCTGCTCGGCGTGAATTCGGATCTCTCCCGCGATACGGTTCGCAAAGAGAACGCCCGCCACAATATCCCATGGCGGACGTGGTGGGACGGCCCGATCCCCGGGCCCGTGTCCCAGGCGTGGCACGTCGAGGGTTTGCCTTACGTGGTACTAATCGACCACACGGGACGCGTGCGGCACCGGGCGATGGACGCGGCCGAACTCGACCGCGCCGCCGACGCTCTTGTCGCCGACGTGCCCCGATAGCTCACAGGCCCTTCGTCGGTTTCACCGTCAGCTTCAACTCCTTCTCGCCACGCCGAATGGCGATCGGGGCCGACTTTCCGGCCTTGACGAAGGTCGCGGCGAGGAACGCGTCCGGAATCGTGTCGGTCCAACGGCCGTCGATGGTGAGGATGCGATCGCCGGGCTTCAGGCCCGCGGCTTCGGCCGCCCCCCCTTTGTGGACCGCCTTCACGAGCACGCCCGCCGCCTCGTCGTCCGCGTCTTTCTCGAGCGACACGCCCCACAGGCCGCCGGGCACGAGCACCTTCGGATCCTTGCTCTCGTTCTGGGCATTCATCATCTTGTTCATCAGGCCTTCCATGTAGTCCCCGGGCACGTACCCGTTCGGAGTCAGCGTCAGTTCCTTCTTCTGATAATCGACGGTCATCTTGTACCGGGCGAAGAACGGGAAACCGATGATGCCGTCGATGGGGCCGAGGGCGGCGCTGATGGCCTCGACCGTGGGGTGGTCGATCACCATGGTCGGAATCTTCTCGATCTTGGCGTCGCCGATCTCGAGGGTCTTCACTTCCTGGGCGCCCATGGCTCCGAAGAGGCTGAACGCGGGCTTCTTCGCCTTCGGGTCGAGCACGCCGCTGTCCTTGGCGATCTTGTTGTTGATGAGGTTCATCGGCGCCCCGGTGTCGAACACGAGTCGATACGGGCCCTTGCCGTTCAGCTTCACCTGCACGGCCATGTGCCGCGAGGAGAGCAGTTCGAACGGCACCGTGATCGGAACCTGATCCGCGAGCGAGGGTTTGTCGTCCGCGGCGGCGACCCCGGCGAACGCGACCATCATCATGGCGAGCGCGGCTTTCATCACAGCCCCCTTCCGAGTTCGAGCGTCAGAGTTTCGGACGTGTCGCCGCGCTTGATCGCGACCTTGAGTTTCACGCCGACCCCGGCCTTGGCGAAGGCCCGGCCGAGGTCCTTGGAATCGTCGATGCCGATGTTCTTCACGGTCTCGATTTTGTCCCCGGGCTTGAAGCCGGCCTTCTCGGCGGGGCTTCCCGGCAGCACGCTCTTCACCACGATGCCGTCTTTCTCCTCGAACTCGATGCCGACGAATCCGCGCGGCTGCGTCGCGAAGTTCGGCTTGATCCCCATCAGTGCGGCCATCGTCTTCATCAGCGGCCCGATCGCGTCCAGCCCGCCCTGGCCCTTCGCTCCCTTGATCGGCACCAGCGGCGGCGGGTCGAAGTTCGGAATCGACTCGAACGCGAGTTTGTCCGCGGTGAAGTCGTATGTGATGCGGTACTTCGCGAGCACGTTGTACCCGATGACGCCGTGAAGCTCGACGCCCGCGAGCCCCATGCTGTTCATGCCGTCCAGTTGGAACAGATCCTCGACGCGGCCGCGGGCCTTCTCGACCGCGAGCCCGCCTTCGAGTTCGAACTTGTCGAAGTTCGCCCAGCCTTTGTCGTCCGTCTCGGCGGCGGCTTTCTTCGCCACGGCCTTGGTGATGAACACCGCCGGGGCGCCCGTGTCGCAGATGAGGTTGAACGGGCCTTTCCCGTTGATCTTCACGCGGACGAGCACGTGTTTGGTGTCCGTGAGGCGGTACGGCACGTCCACGCGTTCGGGTTTGGGATCGGCCGCGGGCAGATGCGTGGCCAACAGCAGACCGCATAGAACCGCGGTCGCACGGCGGTATCTCATGGGGTGGTTCCTGAGGTGATTCGGACTCCGAAATTGTACCGGAACTCGCCGCAGCGAATGGCGAACGCGTCGTATAATCCGAGTGAGCCGCGCGTGCCTCTCCGTGCGGCGTTCCCACGAGGGAACGGCATGACGCATCCGAGCAAACGACCCGCCTCCGTGGACGAGGCCTTCCCCGGCAACTCGATCCTCGGCTTCCTCGCGAACCGCAGCCAGGTCGATTTCGAACTCGATTTCTTCACGCGGGTTCTAAACGCGGAGCCCGAGTTTCATGAGGCGCTCCGCGCCCAGGCCGGCAACATGACGGCGAAGGGCCGCCTGCAGGACGGCCTCGCCGTGGACAAGCGGCTAGTCTCGCTCCGCCCGGACGATCCGACCGCCCGATACAACCTCGCCTGCCGCTACGCGCTGCTGCAGCAACCCGATCTCGCGTTGGCCACTCTGCGGGAAGCGATCGAACTCGGCTATCGCGACTTCCGCCACATGCAGGAAGACCGCGACCTCGAGTCCATCCGGAAAGACCCTCGCTTCCGCAAACTGCTCCGCGAGTATCAGAAGCCATAAACTCCCGTCATGGCTCTCCCGCGCCTCCGCGCCACGAACATCGAGAAGCGGTTCCCCGGCGTCGTCGCTCTGGACGGCGTCTCCGTGTCGTTGGCGGCCGGCGAGGTCCTCGCGGTCGTGGGCGAGAACGGCGCCGGCAAATCGACGCTGATGAAGATTCTCGCCGGGGTCTACACTCCGGATGCCGGCTTGGTCGAACTCGACGGCGCTTCCGTGCGGTTCGATGGCCCACGCGAATCGACCGCCGCCGGCGTCGTGCTCATCCATCAGGAACTGAACCTCGCCGAGAACCTGACCGTCGCGGACAACCTCTTTCTCGGGCGGGAGGCGACTCGCAGCGGCATGCTGAAGGTTCTCGATCGTCGCGGCATGATCTCCCGAGCCAGCGAACTTCTCGCCCGAGTCGGCCTTCCCGCGGACCGCGCGGCTCGCCGCGTCGAGACGCTTCCGCCCGGCGAAAAGCAACTCGTCGAAATCGCACGCGCTCTCGGCACATCCGTTCGCGTGCTGATCATGGACGAACCCACGTCCAGCCTCACCCAGAAGGAAACGGAACGTCTCTACGAGGTGATCGCAAGCTTGAAGGCGGATGGTGTCTCAATCGCGTACATCTCGCACCGCCTCGCCGAGGTGACGCGGATCGCCGATCGCGTGGTCGTGCTGCGGGACGGGAAGAACGCCGGGGAACTCGCGAAGGCCGATATCGCTCACGACAACATGGTGCGGCTGATGGTGGGCCGCGACATGAAGCAGTTCTACCCGAAGGAACGCCGCACGGGCACGGGCGGCGCCGCGGTCCTCACGCTGGCTCAGGTCCGCTTCCGCGGCGGGCCGGAGACTCCGCTTTCGCTCGAAGTGCGGGCCGGCGAGATCCTCGGCATGGCGGGATTGGTCGGGGCCGGTCGCACGGAACTCTCCGAAGCGGCGTTCGGCGTTCGGCCACTGCTCTCGGGCGAGGTGCGGCTCGACGGCAAGCCGATTTCGATCGGCGGCCCCGCGGATGCGATTCAGGCCGGGATCGTGCTCGTTCCCGAGGATCGTCGCCTTCATGGGCTCGTGATTCCCGAGGGAGTCGGCTTCAACCTGAGTCTGCCGAATCTGGACCGGCTCGGCTCGCGGTTCGGCGTGAAACGCGGCCCCGAACGCGAACTGCACCGCACGTGGATCGAGCGGCTGCGGGTGAAGACGCCGAGCGCGACGCAGCCGGTCGGCCTGCTCTCCGGAGGCAACCAGCAAAAGGTCGTGTACGGGAAGTGGTTGGCCCGCGAACCACGCGTGCTCATCCTCGATGAACCGACCCGCGGTGTGGACGTCGGCGCGAAGGCCGAGATCTACGCGCTGATCGACGAACTCGCGGGCCGCGGCGTCGCCGTGTGGATGATCACCAGCGACATGGAAGAACTGCTCGGCATGTCCGATCGAGTCGTAGTAATGCACGAAGGTCGCCTCGCCGGCGAACTCCTGCGCGCGAAGCTGAACGAGGAAGCGGTGATGACCCTGGCCACCGGCGGAGACCATTCAACATGATGCGAATTCTCGGTGTGCTCGGGTTGCTCGTGGGGCTCTACGGCGGGCTCATCGGCACGTACCTGGAGAACGCGCCCGCAAGCGAACCCTCCGCCAGGACGCAAGCCCGCATCCAAAGCAACCTCGTGGACGTGGCCAACGAGCAGGGCCGCTACGGCGTCATCACCCTCGGGGCGGCGTTGGTCATCATCACCGGAGGCATTGACCTCTCGATCGGCGCCGTGGTCGGATGCTCGGCCGTGCTTTTTGGCTACCTGTTGGAGGAAGGGGTGCATCCGTACGCGGCCGTGCCCATCGTCTTGCTCTTCGGCGCCGCCGTCGGCCTCGGCAACGGGTTGCTCATCACGAGGCTCAAGCTGCAACCCTTCCTCGTGACTTTGTGCGGCATGTTCATTTATCGCGGGCTGGCTCGCGTGATCGCCGGGCAGGTCAGCCGTGCGAAGTCCCTCGAGGCTCATCCCGAATTCACGGAGGCCCTTCAAAATCTGCGGTACGTTCTGGTCGGGAAGAACGCCGCGAGCGAACTCGTTTTCCCGGCCGAATTCATCGTGCTGATCGTCCTCGCGATCGGAGTCGGGTTCTTCCTCCATCGCACGGCGTACGGCCGCTACTGGTATGCGATCGGCCACAACGAACTCGCGGCACAGTACGCCGGAGTGAACGTGAACCGACAGCGAGTCTCCGTTTATGTCATCTGCTCGATGTTCGCGTCGCTCGCCGGAGTGCTGCTCTTTCTGGACATGCCGTCGATTCAGTCGGACAGTGGCGGGTTGTACTTGGAACTCTATGCGATTCTCGGAGCCGTGCTCGGCGGATGCAGCCTCCGCGGCGGCGAAGGCACCGCGATCGGCATGGCGCTCGGAGCCATGGTGCTGCCGATCCTTCAAAGCCTCGTGAGCATCCGCGGGATGAAGTCCGACGTGATTCCCGCGGTGATCGGCCTCACGCTCCTCGCCGGCACCATCGTGGACGAGTTCATTCGTCGCCGTTCCCGACTCCACAGATGATCGAGGTCGCCATGTTCGTTCGATTGGCGCTGGCGTGGCTCGCGGCGGTCGGCACGGCCGCCGCGCAGGATCCGCCCAAGCGAGTCCGCACGAATCTGGAACGGCTCGCGCCGGAACGGCTGAAAGCGACGCACGACGACGTCGAGAAACTGAGGACGCTTCGCAAGTCGCCTCCGCCCACGCCCGGACTCACGGACTACCGCTGCATCCTCCACGCCCATGCCGAGGACTCCACTCACACTGGCGGCACGTTGAAAGAGATGCTGGCGGACGCCAAGCAGGCCGGCGTTCACTGCATCCTGCTCTCGGATCACTTCCGCCCGCCGCGAGACTTCATCGACGACCGCCGCCGTGGCATCCACGACGGCATCCTTCTCATTCCCGGCTCCGAGGCCCGCGGCTTCCTCGTGCATCCGATGAAGTCCATCCTCAACCGGATGGAGTTGAAGGGGCCGGACTTCGTCGAGACCGTGACGGATGGCGACGGGTTGATCTTTCTCTCGCACCTCGAAGAGCGTCGCGACCATCCTGTCGCCGGGCTCACGGGGATGGAAATCTACAACCGCCACTGGGACGCGAAACAGGACGCGCTGTCCCTGCTCGCGCTCGGTGTCATGCTCACCGATCCGAAATCGCTCGCGATCCTCGAGCGCTCGGTGAAGGATTATCCGGACGAGGTTCTCGCGTTCCAATGCGAGTACCCCAAGCTCTATCTCGAAACGTGGGACGCGGGGTGGAAGACGAGGCGGCTCACGGGTGTCGCGGCGAACGACTGCCACCACAATCAGATTCTCACGGTGAAGATGGTGGACGAATCGACCGTGCTCGTCGGCACCAATGTGGACGAGGACGCGAAGATGCAACGCATCCGCGCCACGCTTCGCCCCGGCATCCGCGAGTTGACCAAAGGACGCAAACCCGGGGACATTCTCGCTCGCGTCGACACCGATCCCTACTTCCGATCCTTTCGCAATTCTTCGACCCACGTGCTGGCCGAGAAGCTGGATGAGTCGTCGATTCGCACCGCGCTCAAGGCGGGTCGTGCGTTTGTCGCCCACGAGTGGATGGCGGACGCGACCGGCTTTCGATTCGAATCCGCGAATCCCGCGGCATTGATGGGAGACGAACCGAAGCTCGCCCCTGTGCAAACGCTGACGGCCCGTGCCCCGCTGCCGTGCCTGATGCGCCTGCTCCGCGACGGCCGCGAGGTTGCTCGAGGCGCCGAGTCCGAACTGCGTTTCGAGGTGAAGGAGCCCGGAGTCTACCGAGTCGAATGCTGGCTGAATCTCGACGGCGAGCGCCGCCCCTGGATCTACTCCAACCCGATTCGCGTGAAGTGAGCGGCGATCACATCCATTCGGCTTTCACGCGCAGGGTTTCGCCGGCGGAGTAGTCCAGCGGGATGGCGTCGCCGTTCATGGCGAGCGGCTGCACGGGTTCGCCCAGACCATCGACGAGGCTCACCTGATTCGGATCGCGGACGAATCGGAACTCGGCCGAACCGCCAAATCCGGACGTCTCAAGGAATTGACCCGCGACGGCGCGGTTCATGCCCTCGCTCGCGGGGCAGCGACGCAGCGAGGTCAGGATCAGGCTGGGCATGTCCACGTGAGCGAGCCAATTCGACGCGCCGGCCGGCGGCGGCCCCTTCTCGGTTCGAACGACGGGGCTCGGAGAAACCCAGCCGATCGCCGTCTGCATCGGCAGTTCGCGATCGAGGCTGAGCAGCAGTTCGAAGGAACGCTGCCGTTCTCCTTCGGGCACGAGAATGACATCCGCCATGCGCGAGCCGTGTCGCTGGAGAAAGGGGAGCCCGCCGGTGAAGAGGAAGGACCGTTCCGCGCCGAACCGCACTTCCAGGTACTCGGGCGAGACGGGTCGCGTGTAGCCGGTCTGCGTGTTCTGACCGTTCACGCCGCGGAAGAGAACGCCGCGGTCGTCGCGCCAGCCGAATCGGGCGCCGAAGTAGCCGTGCCACGGGTAGCCGCTTGGCTCGTGTTTGACGTCGAGTTCGATGCGCATCTCGAGCACGGGGCGGCCGACCCACGCGCGGAACCGCTGCTTGAACGTGGCGAGCAATTCGTCCTGCGCCGATACGAGTTCACCTTCGCTCGTGATCTCGCCGAGCGCCGATCCCGCGTTCGTGACCTTGATTGCCCCGACCTTCAGGATGCTGCCGGGGTTGTAGACGAGTTGTTGTCCGAAGCGGGTGAGGCGGGTGCGGTAGTCGCGGAAGGAGCGGATGCCGCCGGTGGCCGCGTCCACGTCCATCTCGAAGAATTCGTTGCGGATCGTGAGCCCTTCGGCGGTCTTGAACTTGGGCTTCGGCGGGGTTCCTCCGGGAGTCGCGGGGATCCACACGTACCCGAACGGCGGCACCTCGACCACGCACCGCGAGACGCCGTTCTCGTGCTCCGTGGCCTTGATCGCGTCGCCGATCGGGAGCGGCCCGCCGAGGCCATCGAACTCGAGGGCGGCTCGTCGCGTGAAACTGCACGGATTGAAGATCATGAAGCCGGGTCGCGGTTCGGATCGCACTTGAAGCCGGTCCGCGAGTCGGGCCGCAAGTGTCGCTTCCTCGCGGGCCAGCGCCTCGGAAAGACCGTCAGCCGCGTCCGCGGGGAACTCCACGCCACGCAGTTCGATCTCGGTTTCGAGGTCGTCGAGCGGCGCGAGATCGGTCGCGTCGTTCGGCGTGAGATGCGTGTGCAGCGCGGCGAGGGTGAAGGCCGAATCGAGCCGGCGCCGCAGCCGCAGGTGCCGAGGATAAGCCCCGACCGGATCCGGGCGATGGCCGTTCGTCACGCGGTCGTCCAGATAATCCGCGAAGAAGTCGTCCGCGGGCTGGGAGCCGATGTAGTCGCCGGTCACGGCTTCGGTGAAGTAGCGGCCGAGGCCGATCCATTGGCCGAACACGGGAGCCAACTCGGCAAGCGCAAGCAGATCGCGATACGCCTCGAACGGCGGCTGCCCCTTGTGAACGAGCGCGACCGTGGGGGCGGCATCCAGCGACGACGCTTCCTTCAGGTGGTAGACGAGGTTGAAGAACGTGTGCGGATCGTGGGCGGGCAGGGGCGCCCGCGTGAAGGCGTCCACGGCTTTGCCGTCCGGGCCGGGCCAGTTCGCCGCCGTGCCGCGGAGCGAGGGAATCGTCGCGCCGTCGAAGCTGACCAACACCGCGTGCTTGAATCCGAGATGCGTGAGCCACGAGGGAAGCTGCGGGTGGTACGCGCTCTTCTGCCGAGCGTAAGCCACGGTGTCCGTGTCGAGGAGTCGCTTCACGGTGAGCCGCGCCTCACGCAGATTCCAAAGCTGCGACTCGAACGGAAGAAACGCTTCGTCCCGTTCCCGCCGCGATCCGCAGGCGATGTCCACGCTCGACGGCAGCCCCGGCACGATTTTCGACTTCAACTCCGCGAATCGTTCGGGATGCTCGCTCGCGAGCCGCTCGAGATCTTCGCCCGCGGCCAGCAGCGTGAGCGGGATGTTCTTGTGAAGCGAGTCCGGCCACGCGGTTCCGAGTTCCTTTGGGTTCACGTGTGCGAAGTCGAGCCAGTACAAGGACGACGACACGAGTTGCTCGCGGGCGATCTGCAACTTCTCGGCGGCGTTCTTGAGCGGCACGTCGAACGGTTCGTTCCGAGCCGCGGCGGCGACCGCCTCGCACACGTCGGCCCAGAACGCGGACTGATCCAGAAGCTTCTCGTGATCCATCGCCTCGAAGAGAGAATCGACGAGCAGGTAGCCGAGGCCGAGGGCCGCGAACGGTCGGACGACGTCGACCGGCGCATCGAGCAACGGGCCGGTTTCGTTCGCCTCGCGGAGGGCGTCCTTCAGGAGGCCGACGCTCTCGTTTCGGTCCGAGGTCGCGGCGAACTTCACGGCGTGGGCCGCGGCGACGCGTTCGGCCCAGTCGTCCGGCTGGTACAGGTGCGGCCCCTGCGGCACGCAGTACACGTACCCCGGGCCGGGCGTGTCGTGGTCATAGGTGTTGGACACGCTCGGCGGCTGGGAGCCGAGCGCCAGCGCCGCCGGGTGCCAGAGCGCCGCATAACCGTTCAACCACGACGCGGCTTCGTCGCCGGTCAATTGCAACGGGTAGTTCGTCGGCATCCGGTAAGGAGAAAGCAGGTGAAGCTGGCGGTCGCTCATGATGACGTGTTCAATCGGCGGGTCGAGCGAGGGTTTTCGGATAGAGTATGGAAACGGATGCCGAACCTCGGGAGCCTCCAGTGGCACGGAAGAAAGCCCCGCCCGCCCCGCCGCGACCCAGCGCCGATCGCGTTCAGGCACTTTTCGCCGCGGGAGACGTTCACGGCGCCTACCTCGCCGCTCGCCTCCTGAACGCGGACCAGCCCACCGCCGACCACCTGAAGCTCCTCAAGACTTTGGCGATCGGCGCGGCCACGATGTTGGAATCGACCGGAAAGCAGTTCGAGTTCAACAGGCTGATGGCCGAGGCGGATCAGATCGATCCGCAGGATCCGGCTTGGATCGTGGAGCGTGCTTGCCTTCTCGCTCGCGGCGGCCGCCTGGCCGACGCTCTGATGCGGGTCGACGAATCGAACCGAAGCCGCATCCTCGGCTACGGCGTGGATCGCGCCCTGAAGTCGCGTTCGAAAGAGTTCCTGCCGGATGAACTGCACGACGGGTTCGACGCGATCGTCGCCGCGTTCAAGCATTATGAGTCGGGGGACGACGCCGCCGCGAAGGCGACGCTGGAACCGATCGGCCTTCGTTCGCCGTTCCTCGAATGGAAGGTGCTGCTTCGCGGGCTGATCGCGTTCGCGAACGGCGAAGACGCCCGCGCCGCGGAGAACTTCGCTCGTCTGGATCGCGGTCGGGTTCCATATCGACTCTGCAGTCCGTACTACGCGACGGCGGACGCCGGTTATCGGGCGTCCGTGCCGCCGCCGATCGCGGCCGAGTTGGAGGAACGGTTTCACCGGCTGAACTCGGGAGGGATCGTCCCCGGCTTGCGGGAGGTCGCGAAACACCTCGGGCGGAATCGCGAGATGCCGCCGGTCTTCCGCGCCGTCGAAGGGATGCTGCACGCGCTCCGCAACCGGCCGGGGCTCCTCAAACGGCTCGGGCGGTGCCTCTACCACGCGATCATTTATCAGGGCCAACCGGAAGACCTCGTCCGCTATCGGCAGCAGTTCGGCGCTCATCCCGACGACCCGAGCTTCTTCCGCCTGCAAGCCCGCATCGCCGAAGAACTCGGTGAGGAAGGCCTCGCGATCCGCAACTGGCTGCGGTACGAGGAGTGGCTGGCGACGAAGCCCGCGGGGTGGCCCGAGTCGATACTGAACCGCGTGCGCGCCATGATCTGGCTACGAATTGGTTCGGATCTCGACGACGAGAATCGACCGGGGCCTTCTTGCCTCGACTGCTTGCGTCGTGCGGTGCAACTCGCACCGGACTGGGAGCCGGCGTCCCGCGAACTTTACGTCGAACTCGTCGATCGCAAGCTGCACGAAGAAGCGGAAGCGGTCGTGCGGGCGTTGCTCGTTCATCAACCGGATCGGCCCGAGCCGTTGCAGCGCCTGGCGGCGATGGTCGCGAGACAGAATCGCCCGGACGAAGCGCTCGAACTCTACCTTCGGGCGCGGACGCTCGATCCGCTGAACGAGTCGATTGGAACGCGGGCTGCCTGCACCGTGTTGGCAGTGGCGAGAACAGTGATCGCGGGCAAGAAACCGGCCGCGGCGCAGACGTTGTTCGACGAACACGCCGAACTGTTGAAGCAGTTCACACCCAACGATTCGACGGTGATGCGCGCGGTTCTCGCCAAGAAACTGGGCGACCAACCGCAGCTCGAAACGCTTCTCAACGAACTCCACGCGAAGCCGTTTCGACGCTTGTCGCTCCACTTCTCGCTGGCCGTCGAGTCGACTCTCGTGAAGATCAAGCCGGCGGACAGAAAGGACGCGGAGCAGTCCCTCGCCGCGGCGCTCGAAGAGACTCCGCATCCCATCGAGGTGCTGCTCTTGCTTCTCGCCTACGACATGTACGACGAGTACGGCATCACGTATCGCGGTCAGAAGTCGCAGATCAAGAAGTTCCTCGCCCTCTGCTCCCGCGTCCACGAGGCGAAGGCACCCGAGGAAGACTACGAGGTTCTCGGCGACACGTTGAGATTCCGAGACGAACTCAAACTCACGAAGAAGTACGCGCTCGAGTACCTCCGCCGCTTCCCCCGAAATCCGAAGTTCGGCCTGCTGCTCGCCGAGGCTTTGTTCGACCTCATGGAGCCGCCGCACCGTATCCGCGGAATCCTGGTCGTGGCGCGGGATCATGCCGAACGCTCGAAGGAGAAGCGGCACTCGGCGCTGATCCCTCGTATCGATGAATTGCTTCAACAACTCCCGGATCCGTTCGAAAGCCTGAGATCCTTCTTCAGAGGAGGGTTCCCTCGATGACCGATCCGTACGAGACGCTGGGCGTGACGGTGGAGGCGGACGATGTCGCGATCCGCCAACGGTATTTGGAACTGGCCCGCGAGTTTCCGCCGGAGCAGCATCCGGCCCGTTTCGCCGCCATCCGAGCCGCCTACGAAGCCATCAAGACGCTTGAAGCCCGAGCGACGTACCGGCTTCTGGATTCCGGCCGCGAGGACACGATCGAATCGATCATCGACGACGCGATGATTCAGATGCCGAGGCGGCGGGCCGGGTTGAACACGCTCATCGCCACGATGTACACGAGCCAGAAATGAACGTGGATGAAATTCTTGCCGAGTTCCGCACCTGGCTTGAAGCTCTCGCGGCCCGCGGCGAGCCCGCCCCGACTCCGGACGCGACCCTCGACCTGTTCGCCCTCGCTTCTCAGTTCACGGCCCTTCGGCACGAAGTGAACATGCAGACGCGGGCGGTTCGCGGCGCAGTCGAGCAGAACGCCGAATTGGCGAAGCTAGTCGTGGCCGCACCGGCGCCCGAGTCCAGGGACGAACTGCGCCCCGTGGCCAAGGCGATCATCGACATCGCGGATGCGCTCGCGCTTTCGATGAAACAGATGGAGAAGTTCGGGGAGGCCGCGGCCGCGTCGTTGGCGTCGCCGCCCGCCGAAACTCCGGGCTTTTTCGCGAAGCTGATGGGCGCCCGCCCCGCCGCTCCGCCGGACTTGACCAAGCTGAAGCAACTCGCGGCGGCGGCGGCGGACGGTTATTCGTTGAGTCTCCGGCGCGTCGAGCGACTTCTGCCCGAGCTTCAACTCGAGGCGATCCGTTGCGTCGGCGAGCCGTTCGATCCCGAAACGATGGAGGCGGTCGAAGTCGTCGGCGACACGGGCCAACCGAGCGGCACCGTGATCGAAGCCGTTCGCCCCGGCTACCTCCGCGACGGCAAACTCTTCCGCTTCGCTCAGGTCAAAGTCGCCCGATAGCTCGGGTTCCTATCTCGATGTGTGGCAGCCACCCTCGCGCGGGTATGCCTATGGATTTGGGCGAAGTCCAATCCGGGTGGTGCCTGCTTCCAGCCGGTGCTCCTTCCGAGGGTGGCTGACTTCGAAGGAAGTTGCCCCCGACAGGAGCCCCGGCTGGAAGCCGGGGCCACCCAAGAGCGGCTCCGCCGCCAATCTCTGTCGGCACACTCCCCTCGCGCGACCCGCTTGCGGGGCCGCCGCGGGCTACCATAAGCTCATGAATCGTATCGCACTTTCCCTCCTGCTTGTACTCCCGGCCACGACGCGCGCGGCGGAGCCTCCCGTCGATTTCAGCCGCGAGGTGTTGCCGATCCTCTCGGACTTCTGCTTCCAGTGCCACGGCCCGGATGCCGGCACGCGAAAGGCGAAGCTCCGGCTCGACGACAAGGATTCCCCTTTCGATCGCGGCGTGATCGTGCCCGGGAAGCCGAAGGAGAGTGCGCTCTTGGATCGCATCGCGAGCGCCGATCCGGACATGGTGATGCCGCCGCCGAGCTTGAAGCGCAAGCTCACGCCGAAACAGATCGACACGATCGCGAAGTGGGTGGAGCAGGGGGCGAAGTGGGATTCGCACTGGGCGTTCAATCCGATCGCGAAGCCGACGAAGAAGTCGATCGACGAGTTCGGCTTCAAGCCCGCCCCGGCCGCGAGCAAGGAACGGCTGTTGCGACGAGTCACCTTCGATCTCACGGGCCTGCCGCCGAGCGTGGCCGAGATCGACGCATTCCTGAAGGATGAAACGCCGAACGCGTATGAGAAGGTGGTCGATCGCCTGCTCGCGTCGCCGCGATACGGCGAGCGTATGGCCGCCGAATGGCTCGATGTCGCCCGTTTCGCGGACACCCACGGATACCAGATGGACCGCGCCCGCCCCGTGTGGCCCTACCGGGACTGGGTCATCTCCGCGTTCAATCGCGATCTGCCCTTCGACCAGTTCGCCACATGGCAGATCGCCGGCGACCTGCTGCCGAACGCGACGAAAGAAACGCGACTCGCCACCGCGTTCAACCGCCTGCACATGCAAAACGAAGAGGGCGGCATCGTCGAGGAAGAGTTCCGCGTGGCATACGTGAACGACCGCGTCACCACGTTCGGCACCGCGTTCCTCGGCCTCACGTTGGAGTGCAGCCGTTGTCACGATCACAAGTTCGACCCGATTTCGCAGAAGGACTACTATTCGCTCTTCGCCTTCTTCCAGAACATCGACGAGAGCGGCCAGACGAGTTACTTCACGGCTGCGACTCCGGTGCCCGCGTTGCTCCTGAGTACGGGCGAACAGGAGAAGAAGATCGCGGAGCTTCGCGGAGTCGTCGAAGCGAAACGAGTGGCGCTCGAGACTTCGCGAGTCGACGCCCGCACCGCGTTCACGGCGTGGAAGCGGCCCGAGAAACTCGAGCCTCTTGGCCTCGTCGCCTGGTACAAGTTCGGCGAACTGAAAGGCGGCAAGGTCGCGAACCGGGTGGACGCGAAGTTGACGGGCACTGCCGCGGACAATCCGCAGATCGTGCCTGAGGGCGCGAGATTGACCGGCGAGAACGGGTTCGTCTTCCCCGGCGTCGGCCACTTCAACCGCGACGATCCGTTCAGCCTGCAGATTCGCGTGAAGCCAGGCGTCGAGATGAATCGGGCCGTTCTCGTGCATCACAGCCAAGCTCCGATCGACGCCGGCAGCCGCGGGTACGAACTGATCATCGAGAACGGCAAAGTCGCATTCGGCCTGCACCACATGTGGCCTGGCAACTCGCTGAAGGTCCGCACCAGGGACGTGCTCCCCGCGAACGCCTGGACTCGCATCACTGTGAGCTACGACGGCTCGAGCCGCGCCGAAGGCGTGAAAGTGTACGTGGACGAAAAGCCGGCCGCGGTCGAGGTGATCCGCGACAAGCTGACCAAGGACATCACGTACGGCGGCGAGCCGAACCTCGCGGTGGGTTACCGCTTCCGGGACAACGGCTTCAAGGACGGCCTCGTCGATGAACTGAAGGTATGGAACCGTGCGATCACACTCGCCGAGATTGTCGAGAAGCCGACCGACGACATGCTCGATCCGTACTACGTTTCCGCGATTCACGAACCGACATTGAAGGCGTTGGCGGAACTGCGGGCGGCGCGGAAAGCGTACACGGCGTTCATCAACCCGATCCCCGAGATCATGGTGATGGACGAGTTGCCGACACCGAAGCCCGCATACATCCTGAAACGCGGCGCGTACGACTCGCTCGGCGACCCCGTGACCGCGGACACGCCGAAGGCGCTGCCGCCGTTCCCGAAGGGCGCGCCGCGGAACCGACTCGGCCTCGCAAAGTGGCTCACGGCCCCGGAAAACCCGCTGTTCGCACGGGTGACCACGAACCGCGCCTGGCAGATGATGTTCGGCGAAGGTTTGGTTTTGACCTCGGACAACTTCGGTACACAAGGCGCCCGCCCCACGCAGCCGCAACTTCTCGATTGGCTTGCGAACGACTTCGCGAGACCCACTCTCGGGACACCCTGGAGCATGAAGGGATTGCTGAAACGGATCGCGATGTCCGAGGCGTATCGACATGCTCCGGCGAAGCGACTCACGGCCGAAATGCTTCGCGACCAAGCGCTCGCGTCCAGTGGTTTGCTCGTGGAGAAGCTCGGCGGCCCGAGTGTGAAGCCGTATCAACCCGCAGGCCTGTGGGAAGAGATCGCGATGGGCCGCCCGCGCTACGATCAAGGGAAAGGGGCGGATCTGTATCGCCGCAGCCTCTACACGTTCTGGAAGCGAACCGTGCCGCCGCCGGCGATGACGACCTTCGATGCCGCGGATCGTTCGGTGTGCACGGTGTCGCGTCAGAGCACGAGTACGCCGCTGCAGGCGTTGGTCCTGCTCAACGACACGCAATTCGTGGAAGCGGCACGGTTCGTCGGCGAACGAGTGCTGAAAGAAGGCGGGGCCACCGATGCGAGCCGTGTCACGTTCGCGTTCCGCCTGCTGACGGGGCGTACCCCGAGCTCGAAAGAGCGAGCGGTGCTTGTGAACCTGCTCGAGGAGCAACGGGCCGCGTACACGAAGGATCCTGCCGCCGCGAAGCGGCTTCTGGCGGTCGGTGACAGGCCCGCGGACGCGAAAGCACCCATGGCGGACCTCGCCGCCGCCGCTGTGCTCGCCAATGTGCTTTTCAACCACGATGAATCGATGACGAGCCGGTGACGGGCGGCCGATTTCTGAAATCAAGATGTCGATCGATCCGGTTATTGGAGAACGACTTCCGTGCGTCGTGTGAAACTGACATGGAGAAAAAAAAGAAACCGAGTGTGGCCATTCGGGGCTGCCTTCCTAAGAAGAGTGAACCGACCGAGCGGTGCTGATTGCCGCCCGGTCGCGATCTTTGACAACGTGTGTATGCGAGTAGCATCTTTTGCGACAAGCCTCGGGGCGGGTGCCTCGGGGTACGTCAAGACTCAGATACACGGGCCTTGGAAGGAACGAAGATCAGATTGAGGA
>Ga0169931_10001643_pt1 | contig 36813 bp, 28 predicted proteins | sample Kivu_15m_20L_FD_129675 | JGI IMG/M metagenome (GOLD analysis project Ga0169931, IMG submission 129675) | Freshwater microbial communities from Lake Kivu, Western Province, Rwanda to study Microbial Dark Matter (Phase II) - Kivu_15m_20L... | ecosystem: Environmental > Aquatic > Freshwater > Lake...
AAGGACGTCCTGTGGGCTTGGCTGTTGGTTTTGTAGAAGGTTGCGCCGAGGGCTTGAGAGACGGTTTAGTTGATGGTTTTGCACTTGGTTTAGCTGTCGGCTTGGTGCTCGGTTTCAAGGTAGGCAAAACCGAAGGACGAGCGGTGGGCTTTGTAGACGGTTTACTTGTCGGCTTTAACGAAGGTTTAGCCCTAGGTTTCGTTGTAGGTTTTGACGAAGGATTCCGTGAGGGCGTCAAAGTTGGTCGAGCAAACGGATTTGATGTCGGTCGCAAGGTGGGCTTGGTTGTTGGCTTCCTTGTGGGGCGTGCGATAGGTTTAGCAGAAGGTTTCGGCCATGGTTTTGCAGTTGGTTTATTTGAGGGACGGGCTGGAGCTGATGGTTTCAATAAAGGCTTAGTAGATGGACGGGATGTGGGTTTAATAGAAGGTTTTTTTGAAGGACGGAAAGAATAACCCGGGATTGCTGGGGGATTGGGTGCAATCAACACCGGAGGCACGAGAGTGTGCCTTGGATCCGTAATTGATTGTGCTTTAGCCCAGTGTTTAAACACAAACAAAACGGGAACAAACCTTATCATAGTAAGAAGTTGGTTGGTAATACTCTGGAATAATTCATGAGTTTATTAGAAAAGGTATCGGAGATGAATGTGGGACTGCTTTTGTGTGTTTTGGCAGGTACAGACAACTACTGCAACTGCACTAATTCACAGTAGTAGCACTTGTATGTAGCGCAGTTGTACAGTAACAGGTACGTACGTTCATTCCGTAAAAGGAAATGTATCTGTTATATTTGTTGGAGTCACCGTACATTTCAAATGAAGCCACGTAGACGGAGCCATCGTTTTACATACGGAAGAAATACTCATGGCACATACATGTTATTTTTTAAAATGTAGCCGCCGACATCTGACGACGTACAGGCGGTCTTGGATTTTTTCTCCGCGGCCTCTTGTTCGCCGAAAAGAGCGGTTTCCGCAAAAACCGATTCTCCCTTGGCGAGTGGCGAGGCAACCCATGATTCAAACTGTCTTCTTTCATGAATGAATGAATGAATGAATGATAACAACTCTATAATACAGAGTGCATCACAATCACCATACGCACGAAAATCTTAATCTGATGATTATATCGAAAGTTTTGAAGCTAGTATTTGCAATTTGGTTGGGCGACCGGAATGGAGCTTCCTTTGCGGCGTTCACGCCGAAAAGCTTCAAGTCACACCCAAACAAAAGCCTCAAAATCAAAAGCCCGAATAGCAAAAGCCCTAAATTGAAGTCCGCCAAAAAAGACAAAAGCCTCAAAATCAAAAGCCCGAATAGCAAAAGCCCTAAATTGAAGTCCGCCAAAAAAGTAGAGCAATTTATGAAACTACCCAAAGAACGTACATTTGCACCATCCAAGAGGCATAAAAAGTCCGGTTCATTTCAAAGGACAAAGTTACCGACATTGCCTCACGGAATCAGCAAAACACTAAAGCCTAGTGTTCCTCTTGTAAGTGATTGGACTCCGTCACCTTTCATCTCATCAACGCCCGGCATAACTCATTTTCCTAGAGCTGAAAAGACTTATTTACCATCATGGAGACGCTTAAACACTAATCAGCCAACAATCGATTTTTCTTCGATGCCATCTGATCAACCATTACATGCATCAACAGGACAACCAACTCAACGTAAGTTGCACTCACCAGCGCCTTCCTCTCCACGATTTGCCTCAGTAACAACGTTGAGGCCATCGCTGAAACCGACTCTGCCCCTTATAAATCATCTTACTCCAGTTCCATCTCCTAAGGCGACTAAGTCCAGTGTTATAAGTAAGTCGTCTCCACCGACAGATTCATCTTCCTACAAGAGTAAAACAACTGCGCCAAGTAGTTCCGACTCATCACAATTTCTGAAGCGCATCGCCTCTTTTGAGCCTACAGCTGGTTCCACAGAACCGTCGTTGATCAAATCTACGGCACAGCCATCACATAGTTTATCAACGCGCAAAATATCCTCATCCGTACCAAGTATCGATACTGTGACCAATAATTTATCTCCTGCACCGTCGTTTAGCACGGTTCAACCTCCCAGCCCCTACTACTACTACTATTACACAGACTCTCCATCGGCGTACCCTTCTAAGGATATGACAGCTGGTTCCACAGAACCATCGTTGATCAAATCTACGATACAGCCATCACATAGTTTATCGACGCGCAAAATACCCTCATCCGTACCAAGTATCGATACCGTGACCAATAATTTATCTCCTGCGCCGTCGTCTAGCATGGTTCAACCTCCCAGCCCCTACTACTATTATTATTACACAGACTCTCCATCGGCGTACCCTTCTAAGGATATGACAGCGGCGCCAAACAATTCGAAAATTTTAACACCATCTGATAAAGACACTGGGACCCATTCGCCGACAAAATATTTCTGGCCCAACCCAACCATCCAGCCTACGATGGAGTCATCCATGACCCCAACATCGGGACCATCTGTCGGGTTAGACAATTCAATTACGGTAGCACCGTCTATGTCTCCATCGGTATTATTTTTGGCTCCTAGCAATGATATACCAACAGTGATACCATCAAATCTTTGGAGCACTATCCCTAGTACAATCGATCGTGTCCCAACCCCACAGCCATCTTTGAACTTAAGATTTCCATCCGTGTCAGGACATATCATGAAAACCAATCAGCCTACGAATAATAAAGAATCACTCATAGGTCTAACTGCAGTACCCTCAGGTATGGCATCAGAAGAACCAACGGCATGGTCAGGTAATCAATTTACACCATTATCATCTATGTCTCCGTCGGCTATGCCGTTTGGCGCAAGCAGATCCATACCGACTGTCATACCATCAGTCCATACAAGCTATTTTCCTTCACCTGCACATTATTCATCGCTTCAGCCATTTGGGGGATGGAAATCCTCCATTGCACCCATGGAGACAAAAGAGCCATTGTTCAACTTCAATAAAATTGTAACAACCGCACCAACATCGTCACGTACAGGCGTGCAATCAAAAATATCTCTCACGCAACATCCGACATCTAGCGGTTCTCCATCACACCAGCCGAATACATCCCAAACATTAATGAGCCGATGCATTGTATCTGACGAAGGAAATTTTGGTAATCATTCAGAAAATAATTCGTTCATTCTTTTTGATTACAAGTATGAAATGATAGCCAACAACACCGTTATTGGAGACTCAAGTTTTTCTCTAATAACGATTGTGAACCTTATTGAAAAATCAATCTCATCTCTACTTTTGCCCCTGCTATTTAGCAGTTGCAAAACTCCTTCGTCTTTACCATTACTACGAGCCCGACGACTTGAAACTGTAAACGTCCTGGGAATAAGCGCCGCACCAGAAGATATTATAATGTCAGGTATATATTCTATATTTCATCTTTGCTTATTGATGATGTTTTACTTCGAAACATAAATTTTATTGTTGTTTTGTACTTGCCGCTCTAGATACGTGCTCTGCTAGTCCTCTTGTCGCAGACGAATTGTGTATAGTTGTGAAGGGCCGCTTCAGCCTATATGTCGATGAATTTCTTTATCAGTCATCATCGCTAGTGTCAAATATCTCTACAGCTATATCTTTGGGTATGAGTGATGGGACCCTGGCCGCATCAAGTTTGGCCATTGTTCATCTCCAGTATATTGATGAAGATCGTAATAGTGTTCCATTCGATTCACCGTTACTAGGGGATAATCGTGTTCTTGTGACTTCATGGCCTGCAATCGTTGGTGCGATAGTTGGTATGGGATTACTATTGCTACTTGTAGTTGGTATAAGGAGGTATCATGGTTTACGTAAAGGGATGAATCCACGTAAACCAGAAATCAGCGATAATGATTCTTTATCAATTTTTTCCCATTTTTCGCTATCTGCGATTTGGAATGACAAAGCCTTGGACGGACTTGATAAAGCTCGATCCTTTAAAGACTTTGTTTCGTCACAACCAGTCATACGATTACGAGCGCAACCATCTCCTTCACAGACTGTATCTCATCGACAGGGTTTCTTTCGTAGCCTGGCTATGGAGAGTTCTATGAATCGTGCCATTGCACGAGGACCCGTCCGAGAAGATTACGATGACCATGGTGGCATAGTATTCTGTGTGAAATCCGATGATAGCCGTTCGACTCTAGAGGATGAAAATATATTACATCAGTTCTCGTCATCCCATGGACGTATGCCAATAGAAACGAGAAGCGTTGTACAAGCTATTTCTACATATTCAGACTCAGAATATGATTATAGTCCATCTACGCAGCAGGATACGGATATTGAAGAATCGATACAAGCTGAAATGAGAGGCATACGAATTACTGACTTTGCTTGCACAAGTCTCGTCTCCCAGTTATTCTCACCTCGCCAATCAGGTCGAACTTCAGAAAAACTCATGTCTCCTTACTCCCCCTCAAATTCTTCTTTGAGCTCGCTTGGTTCATTCTATTACCAGTAACATTTGTTGATTGTTCGTGTTGGCTTTTTGTATTGAACACAAATTGTGTGACATGGAACTTTTTTAAAGAATAACTTTTATTTCTTGTCAATTATTATTAATTTAAAATTGTTTTTTTAATTGATGCATTATCCACTTGTCTGTATACACTGTGCGTTACGCAATACATATTGGATTGAATATATGACGTTGTTCTGAAATGTCTAATACTTATTGTATGAGTTTGTGTTTAAAGTCCGAGAGTATAGATGATACACATTATTTGCTGGTCAATAGATTTATTCTACAGATAAGCTATATTGCTATTGTCCGAGAGTAGATGATGCAAATTTATTTGTTATAAAATAGGTTTATTAATACAGATATGCTCCTGCTATTGTCAGCTGTAAACAAATCCATGAGATTTTTTTATAATAAGGCTCTTATATCTGTACAACTTTTGGCCTCCATGCAGTTGTAACACGATTCACAGTAATATCCACTCTTCTTTGTTCACACGGTATATTATCCAACTCCAACACCACAAATATGCTTACATCATCTGTTAATAAAAGAAGTAATCCATGGAATAAAAATCACACCAGGATAGTTCTGTTCATTCCCATACTCACATGTATATCTTTGGTATTATTCCGTGCAAATGCGAGCGATCCTTCGTACAATGTATACAACTATGATTTGACCAACCCTTTGTTTACTCCGGATGGTTTTATCAAACAGGTTGAATATGCATCGGATGCTGCCTCGCAATCATCACCCATGATCGTGCTTCCATTCATGATTCCATCGTCGACAGTATCAATGTCCAGCATTAATCTCTCTCATGATGATGATGATGATCAGGAAATTGTAGAAAACAGATCGATTCCCGATAAGGAGTTGGCTTTTATTGTTGCATCGATTACTCCTAATCGTAGAAAGGAATACAATTATGATAAGAATCAAGAGAAACAGCAAGACGAAGACGACGACGAAGAAGAAGATAAACGTGTTCTGCATGAGCCCAAGAGGTATCATCGTGGTCAACGTCGTATCGTGACAATACCAATTTCTCTTCAACCTTCCTATTTATCGGACCATGCATCTACCAGTTCAAATCATATCATTTTAGGACTCAATGGCATACTTCCTGATTGTATGGAACTTGTATCCCTAGCTCGAGATCATCTCGTACAAAGAACATTTGCTTCTTATGGTATTCATACCTTGCATCACTCATCCATGCATTCCTCGAATGAGAAAAGAATATCATCGCCTTTTATGGGTACAGCTTGTTCGACTGTTTTTAGATTAGCACAATTTATATCGTCCAAATGTCAAGAACGAGCCTTTGGTGGTGGGATAAGACCCTTCGGATCGACCATTGTCCTATGTGGAATCGATTCGTATCCTACTGTATCATCCTTTCCAAAACAGATTTCTACCTTAAATCTAGGAAAGGACATTTCGATAATGAAAATATGTGTCGTTGATCCATCGGGGAAGATCACATCCTTAGATTATAATATCCCAACTAATAATACAACAACCATCATTCATGATGATTCATTATTTATTATTGGAGGGAAAGATGAATCCGTTCGTGACAATTTACGTCAACATGCACAAAATTATATTTCATCCCATATACAAACATGTTCCAATAGTATCCGGCTACATTTAGAAGCTACACTACATGCTTTCCTTGCATATTCTTTATCTGAAAATAAAAATAAGCCTTTAAGATCTGATGTTGATACGATGGATCCATTATTCAAGTATAACAGGAGACAACTGTTACGAAACTATGATATCGAACTTATTTTATCAACACCTTATGGAGGGATACAGTATTTGTCTGAGGATCAAATTGAAACCTTATTACAGAAAATAAAATAAAATTTTTTTGGTATAATAATACATTACTATCTTCGATTTTTTCCTTGTTTGTAAAAAGTAATGGTATTACTACTACAATTACTTTTTACGTGTCTTATTCCTATGCATCACTAACTTGGAACGGGGAGCTATGGATGCAAGTTCTCTTTGGAGTTCCAATATACCTCCTCTAGCTCTTGAACCCCGTATATTATTATATCCTAGTCCAGCCTTAGCACTGACTAACATGATGGGGAGATTTCCCTTGGATTCACGTATCAAAGACTCTGAAAGTTGACGTTTCACTTGAACTACTCGTCGTGCAAGGTCCTTCTGTTGGACAAGATCACATTTAGTAAGAACCACTTGAATGGGGGGTAAATTTCTCTTATTTTGTTTGAGACCCTTCCTAGTTTCTACATCTCGTTTCGATTGAAGACGATTGTTATCATCATCGGGATGAGAAATTAAAGTCTGTTGTAGAATATCCAAAAAGTCAAAATCTGCTTTCTTGAATCCATGACGCGCATCAATTAATAGTAGTATTCTCTTGAGCATATGCCCTCGTTCGATTAAGAAATGAAGCATAAGATCCTTCCATTCATGTATGTTTTCATCCGATGTGTAAGCAAAACCATATCCCGGTAGATCAATTAAAAGTAATGATATATTTTCTTTTTCTTTGACAGAATTTTGGATTGTTTGGTCGGCTTGGATTGTTTTTTGTTGTGATACGGTTTTCTTAATTCTCAACCCCACGTTGTTGTCATCAACAGTCTCTTCCTTTTGATGAATATTTGAATCCACATAGGATATTTGGGTCGAGACTTGATAAAATGTTATTCTTTTTGTTTCACCCGGTAAATCTGAAACAATAGCTTTTGGACCTTTGGGGAGTTTTGCACCGTCGGGAGTTTTACCCCTTGTAAATTTCCTTGTTTCAGGTAGTGTTGATGAAAACTGATTCCCATATAGAAGTGCCTAACAAAGAAAGAAATCCGAAAAGAAATAGGATTTAACAAAATATTCATGAAATGAAAGAAATTACATAAAGAAGTATACTTGCATTTAAAAGTGTAGACTTTCCCACATTTGAGCGACCTGCAATCGCCTATACAAAAATATCCGTGATGAGAAAACCATTTTAGCAAAAAAAGGATACAAGTGAATGTTTCACTTACGATTTCGGGTATACCCTTGGTACTTCGTGGTAATTCATCATTCCTAGATCCAGCACTACCTAACACTTTTATTGGTAACTTTTTAACTTTAATTTGTTCAAGTATACCTTCTTGGCGACTTAAATGTGTTGGGAGGATATTTCCAAAAGGAAGAAGTGGCATCCACATATGAGGAGAGGCTGAGATAGGCTCGACTAAAGAAACCATCTTCGATTCAGAGTTTCTATTCCGTAAAATATTCCTCTCATCCTTTTCGTTTATATCTTCACCTTTTAGCAACTTACGACGAGTTAACTTAACAGATTTCAAATATCTACTTTTTGCCTGCATCGGTCTCATGCCGACACCCATCGCTTCGATGGCATTTAAGATGGACGAATGTACAGGTATAGATCGAAACTCCTTACGAGCACTCCGTTTAGTGGACATTTGCTCTTGAATGTTTCCCGCTTCATTGGTACTACTAGTGTTTGAATGACTGTCATAAAACCCATGGGAGATACTCGTTGATGTAGAGAAATGTTTCAAGTAAGGGACGACTTGTCTGGACCACTGAAGGGACGAAATTTGAGGGGTTATCATCAAAAACTTAGATTGTTGTTGTTTCAGATAGTATTGGTCCAAGATTGTTCAGAAAGAAAGCGTCAACGCTGATAAATGAATAATGATGATTGATGCCAAAACATCTCAACGACAACAAACCTAGTCGTGCTGATACATTGATTCCCTCTGTTTCATATTTATATTTTATTTCCTACTGTAGACTTTGATATTGTGCTTTCTCTCAATCACCATAGAAATTTGGTGTACCATATCCCGAAGATCCGTAACGCGTAAGGTCGAATTCTTATCTGTAATTTGGTATCGTTTGTTTTACAACAAGCCTTCTGTATTCACGAATTAGTGACAATTTGAGGATCCTCCATATACCCCATTTTTTAAAAAACGGGAAAATGTCATTGAACCCAAATCCTGGGTCCGAGTTGGCAGCTGCCGTCGACGCAAAAGTTTCTCAATACCGACAATTGCAAGAAGAGATTCAAAAGCTTCAGGGTGATCGCCAAGTTCTCATGCAACAACAGAATGAAAATGAAATGGTGAAACAGGAACTGGCTCTTCTCGATGATACATCCCAAGTCTATAAAATGATTGGACCCATATTGCTAAAGAATGACACAGATGATGCCAAACAAACGGTGAACCAAAGGCTCGAGCTGATACTAGGAGAGATGTAAGGTTTTGAATCCATATCAAAATATCTTTCAATTTGTCATGGTCTCACGTCTGTCTTTGTTCGTGTTTATGAACTCCATATTCGTAACCTTAAAGGAAAAAGATTGATAGTTTGATGAAAGAGAAAGAGGATAGCGCAAGATCAATCGCCGAGGAAGTTCGAAAGATGCAGAGCTTGATGCAAAGTGCAGCTGTAGAGGCTGCTAAGCTAGCGGCACAACAAGCGACATCAGGATGAGCAATATCTTAATGTACTAAAATGTAATTTATACACAGATAAAAATTTTGTATTTGATCATTTATCTTGTTTGATCGTTCTTCTTTCGGCAAGGTGTAATATCTCCATGTCTTTCGCAATTACATTAAAAATCACTTTTATGCATCCCTCGCTTCGTATTTTTACTAAGGCTCGACCATCATTACTGGCTGTCATCTTCAGGTCAAAGAACTCGCATGGAGTACCAAATATCCAATTTAAAAACCTTTGACAGAGATTCTTGGAAACAGGTGTGTATGTGTCAATATATTTGACATATCTCCCAGGAAATATTGGTATCAAGACACAACCGTAACCACGGATTACGTCTCGTCCCAAAGCATCTAGACCATATGCAGCCACGGATAGACGAGGCCATCCAAATACATTGGTTGACTTGAATGCAATATCGATCGGAAAATTCCAAATAATTTCATCTAGTTCTGAACCGGAATATGCAGTATTTTTACGAGAAATCTGTGATATTCCACTATCGATGCCATGAATAACATTCCAGTCGGGTCCATAGGTAAGGGCATATCGACAATACAAATTATCGTAGCGAGATTGATAGCAAGCGGACTCTATATGGCCTGTGATCATTACACGAAATGTAGAGCACTCTTCAGACGATATTTGTTCGTGTGTCAACATATCATCAGAATCAATAATAAATATGATTGAGCAAGGGAGTTGTTTGGGTTGTGGGGTAATGGGACCGATAAAAGAGATGAGGGAGCACGTTAAAATCCTCCAGCTGGAGCAAAGTTATTCTCTTCTGTGAGATACATTTTGAAAATTGTAGAAAATCCCATGATTCGAAAATTTATTTTATGTATGTACATGACAGGGTCTCCAGCACGTGCTCCGGTGCTGCGCTTATTAAATTCTCGGCGGCCATCTCGTCAATACCGTCAATACGCGTAGGACCCCTACTGTACGCGTCCGTCATACATACCGAGAAGCCCGGCGTGTCATGTCAACATGTCAACAACTTTGCTGAATCCTTTTATTTATAGTATACCTCTTGCTGGTCTCAGTTCTTGATTGAAAGGACAATTTTTAAATAATCTAACACTGAAAATCAGTCCGTTGCATAATCGATCATGAGACTTAACTTACTAGCTATATCGGTCTCCGCTATGCTCACCAGCACGCACTCGTTTTCGATCGGTGTAGTTAACACGCTGAAATCTGACCTCTCGTTATCAGCGATCAAAGTCCCAGAAGTTCCGTTTGCTGAGGGAGATCGCTCCATTTTTGATGGACCTGATGGACCTATAATTGTTGCAAAAGTTAATGGTGAACTGTATGCGACTTCTGCAGTCTGTCCTCATCTCGGTCTCCCGATGAAAAAAGGAAAGATCAACCCGAACGGACCAGGAGGTGCTCCTGAACTCACTTGCAACTTTCACAACTCTTGTTTCAACATGAAAACAGGAAAATGCAATAAGTGGGTTACTGGAGTTCTCGGTATTGAGAATAAACTGATTGGTGGAATAATGAGTAAGGCAGGAGGTGATCAAAAAGACATCAAAGCTTTCAGTGTCAAAACAGAGAAGGACGGCTCGGTCTTTTTAGAATAAAACGAGTAATGAATCTTTTACAGTTTTACAAGACGAAAAAGGTAGACAAAATAGTTTATCAAGCATTAGTGAATTTATTGATTTCTAGGTATTTAATCGTAGTCCTCTCCGTTTTCAGATCCATGTATGTCGTCATCATCATCATCATCCTGTTCTTTATCTTCATCGGACCACGAGAATCCGTCATGGACTTCATCATCCTCATCTAATCGGTCGTGATCAATTTTTTTCTGGCTAGCCTTAGTCTTAATAGATTCCTTGGAAGATACCTTCGAGTCAATGTTCGTCGTCATTTTATGACAGTCAAATGTTTCAACCACTTCGTCACTTCTATTTTCGTCCATGGTCGGAGCTGCAGATGACATCATTTGAAGGGAAACTGACCCGAAATCAAACCTATTTTCTTTTGCCACAGAAGACTCATACCTATGATACATCGATGGTTGGTCTTTGGGCTTCAAAATTTCAAAGTGTGTGACATCTTTAGGTGCTATGGTTAAATGACTACGGGCTTTGACTGCAGCCTGGGCAAGCTTCTCACATAAATCAATGCAACCTCGACTATAGGCCCTATATTTTCCATTATTGATAGCCTTTGAAAATTTCCGAAGACGTTGAGTTATCATCAATGTAAATTCAGGGAAGCCAGGCGAAAACCGATACAAATCCAACTCGCGGTGCAAAAGAGTAAAAAGCTCTCCCAAACAGCTATCAAGTTGCTCGACCGTTCTCATCGTGTCCACTTTGGGTAATTTTAGAAGAACAGCAATACGTACGCCTCGAACATCTTTCCCGCGGCTATTGACTGACTTAGGTTTAAGATATATTTCTTTTATATCAAGAACTTCAAGGAGAAGAGAGGATGTAGGAATATAAAGCTCCGCCGAAGCAGCAAGCTGTTGCAATAGTCGAACGCAATGAAAACGCAATGGAAGAAATCGAACATTCGGGATTAGTCTTGCGGTTCCAAGAATTACCTCTACAAGTGGGTAAATCAAAGAACGCATCAAATGCGAATCATCATCCTTTTCATTCGATGCTTGACAAGCAGCTGAAAGCACAGCGACCCACATCTTTAAACAATGCATATATTGCCAGCAATAAACAACACTGAACGACTCAGGAGTTCGTTTTTGTAGAGCGTTCCGTAGATGTAACGCAAGTTGACGGATATAAATAAAAGCGTGTTGGTAAGAAGACGCATAATCTAGACTGTAGAGTTCTACACAGCAGTTTCCCATAAATGTAATAGTTGGCAACAAAGTCGAAACAGTCGCAGCATTTGCAAATTTTGCTCGCTTAGCATATGCTAGGTAACAACTTTTAAGACATGACTCAATAAATGGAAACGGTTGTGTAATAGAAAGTTGGCGAATACGCAGAAAAGCATTGAGACGAACAAATTGATATTCGATGGATGCATCATCGGAATCTGACCATAACAGAGTAAGTCGCTTTAAGCATATACTCGCCAATCGGGGAAAGTCAGATAAATAGGGGATATAATTACTGAGCGACTTGAGTACGAAGGTAATGAGTGAAGGATTCTTCACTTCTGAAAGCCACTGTATCGTGGCTTTGATAAACGAATTGACGATAGGTTGAATATCAAACCAACGTGGAGCTTTCGACAAGACTCGAGGATTGATTGGTACATTTGGATCAATTATGTTGTCAGCATCATCTTTTTGAGTATTATTTTTTGCGAAAAGGTGATAAGAAAACTCCGTATGAAATTTTTGAAGACACTGGACAATAACCCTATTTGAAATGAGAGGCGAATCAAAATCGATGTATTTAGATTTCCCTCTTTCATCGTCAGACAACTGTGAATCGGATAGTTTACAAGCAGACTTGTATGCCGAAACTAGCTTCTTGAGACTTTTGATTCCATGATCTCTAAATGCTCCTTGCTCATATGACGATAGCAATTTTGCAGTCAAATGCACTCGCCTACTCTCATCATGGATCTCCTTATTATCGTCTGCCAAAGATTCAAGACCTGCTGTCTCATCATTGACATCGTTTTGATCCATTTCGACGTGATCACCTCCAATAGACATTTCATCATCATTATCTTCATCTGAATCGAAGTCTAAGAGAGAAGACTCATTTTCACGCAGATACCTGTGAAAGTCTGGGTCCTTTTCACCTAATTTCCTCATCTCATCCCTCATGCGCTGCTCAGCTTTGGTAATGTCTTCGTCTTCGGATTCATCCTGATCTAGATTATCAGAGTCTTCAGAATCTTCATTCAAAGAAGCATTGGCTATCACAGGCTTCTTTTTATCATCTCTCGGTTCGTCCTCCTCTTTCTCATTTTCATCCTCCATTTCAAGCCCCCAATCCTCGTCTTTTGTTAAAGCCGAAAGGAAATCTTCAAGATTTAAGTCACCCAAATTTTCTTCTCCCAACAGATCAATATCCTTACTTTGAATTTGATTGTCTAGTCCTTTTCGCGTCTGTGTATGAGTTTCACGTGGTTGATGGGTCCTCGAATTACCTGGCCGAGACTTCTTCGAAGATAATTTCCTCTCTTCACGCGTCTTTCTCTCAACCATTTTCTTGCCAATCACTTTTCCTTTATGATTATTCTGTTGTGAACTATTCCTTGCGGTTTTGGCAGCAAATTTCTTACTTTTTTTTGATGTCTTTACCATCTTATAGGTCAGTGGTTTGGAGGAATCAATAAATCAAAGGAACAATATGGTTATTGAAAAACAGAAAATACTCAATATAGGCTGACTTCTGGATGGGTGGTGCGGATGAAGTTGTCTGTTGTTGCTGTCCTACTGAGCTAAAATATACACAAAACACGTTATATCTCTGTCGTGCGTATGGCACGGTTGTTGGATTATGTACTTGAAGTTCATTATGTATTACCGGTACTAGTATGGATGAATAATCCAACGCGGTTATTGCAAGGAAAATATTAAATTAATGACATGTATAATGTTAATAACAATTCTAATAAACAGATTCTTGTATTGTATATGTATTTATGATGACCATTGGACCTTTGTAGAGTGAGAATTATCTGACGCTTTAGCCATAGCAAACTACAGTAAGGAAAACGTATGAGATCGCCTTACACTTTCCATCAAAGTTCAAAGAAGAAAAAATCTTGTTCAGAAGCATCGACTTCCTGTTTCTCTACATAACCACTGCTTGTGTAAGCAGAGACAGCAAAGGATTTCTTGGATGATGCATTTTCAAAGTATGTTGGAGTTATCTCCTTCTTATCGGTATCGGACGTTTTCTCATCCACCATTGCTGCTTCAAGGTAGCATCGATGACAGGGCGAGGTGGAGGATCTTGTATTCAAAGATTGCCTTTGAGTATGAACTATATGGTCAAGACATTTTTGATTTCGCACGATGACCTCATTTACAAGATTATCAGAATTATCATGTCCTTGGGGTCTCGTTTCATTTTTGAGCCTGCAAAGAGTCTCATACATTTGCTCTTGTTGCTTTGCGATCCCGAAGACTATTCGCCGAAACATGCAGTGGTCGCGCCGCTCAGCCTCAGCTTGATCATCTTCCATTTGAATCTCGGATTCAGTTCGACTTATGTGCGATCGGGGTAAAGGAAGCGCTTGTGATTTTCTCTTTACTCCGGCTGAATTGCCGATCAACAAACTACTGATGCTCCTATTTTCGACCTGCATGAAATTTTATCTATACAGCAGATGCTTTCTACGATTTTCTTGTCCGTTTTCTTTGTTTACACCAGTGTTAGCAAGTAAGATGTATAATACTTTTGTGACAATTAGTTATACAGCACACCTATGTAGCTGCGAACACCAAATATGAGAATCCTGTACATATGTACGACGTACGACATGCGCTTCCTCGCACGTGCAGCTGTTCGATGTTTTCTACATGCACCGTACTTGAATCTTGAAAAAAATCTTGAATCGCAACAGCTGCTCGACGTCCATAGAGGAGGGAGAAGTCATCGTAACACTTCAACCAATCATTTTGATAATGCAACAGCGACTGAACGTTGATGATGCGGTAAGCATCCTTTGGTTAAAAAGTATTATCGATTCCACCGAGAAATCCATAACAGATAAGGAAAAAGCTAGAGATGAGCATCTAACCCGTTCATTGTCGGAGACTTCTTGTTCAAGACCATTGAGAAATTTAGTGGTCAGCCCAGAGTATGTTTTCGAGTCTCTTAAAACCCTTAATGAGCAACTGGTTACCTTAAATCTAGCTCAGGACTTCTCCCACTTATTGGGAAATGTTGATTTTCCCGGCGACGATGAGGACGCTCAAGTAAACATCTGTATTCAGATTGGTATCTTAGTCGACCGCTTCTTGCTCTCCACAATTGATAATCCACCACGGCAAAGCATTTACAAGGCTTGCACCATATACAGTATTCTCCATAAATGTGTTAGATCCAAGATCTGCCGAAGGTTTCGTCAACAACTACATCGTGCTGAATTTCCCTCATTTACAGCTTATCGGGAAATCGTAGATCATTTGAGAACCACCCGAAATACAACAACTACTAATCTTACTCATCCTCAAGCGAGTATGTTGAAGTATGCAGGGTATCTGATGAAACTTGAAATCATTAACTGTGTCGTGAATTCCGATAAATGTATCGATAAAAGCAATCGAAAGGCTCAACGCATTGACGTAATCGACGAACTTTGTCGGTTGATTTACAGCCGAATCGAATATCATTTTATCACCGCCGGTGGTTCAAATGCACCAACGAATATCAACTATCTACCAGAACTCTTATTCAATTATTTACAAGAAACTCTAAATCTACCACGGATTTGTGAATTCATCCAATTATGGATCCCGTCCCTAGCTTCAAGGATGATAGAGGAGCTAAAGCTTGATTCCTCTTCATCGTCCATTACTGTAGGTTGTCTTCCTTATGTGAATGTAACGAGCTATTTCCTTCAACGCATCTCCTCTATGATTAAGCATGTTCTGTTTCAGAGACACTACTTTCAAGAAATTTTTAAGCATTCCAATGAGATGCGTGATGATATTCTTAGGAGCACTATTGAGCATATTATTTCATTTGATAATCTCATGATATCAATGTCACTTCCAATAGATGAAAAATATATTCCTTGTCTCTTGAATGATTTGATTGTAAATAGTAGATATCTATTTGATTGGTGGATACATTATGAACTTCGTTTGTGTTCATCCAATATCCGTAATCTTCATCCGAAACAATCAGAATCGCCTAGACAATCAGCAGATGGTTTGGATCCGATTTTGCAAGAAGAAGTGGAACTTCTTTTATCAATTATAAATTCTCTTTTCACTAAGGCTGAAATGATCATTTCGGAAAATCCACATAGAGAATTTTTAGCACGAACAGTTATTCCGATTTGTGTGGGATACATGGAGGTTCTTCATGATAAGGTGCCTAGATTGAGATCATTATTACTAAAACGTCGTGATATAAAGGTGCACTTTGCTTCAAAGGATATTTCTGTCGCTATTACTGAATGGATGGATGTGATAGAGTCTGCCCATGCAGTCTTCTTGCGTTTACAGTTTTATTTGCGTGGACACGAATTACGCCTATGCTTCCATGATATTCAAAAAGTTATGGATTCTTTACAAAAACTGCGCGACGGATTCATATACGAAGTTTCGCAATGTTTTATTGAAAAAATTTTGATGGAGAGAACCAAATTGGCGTCTTATTTTATCAGATGTGTACATATACTATCGTCATCGAACGGTAACGACTTTGCAAGCATATCTGAAGATCTGAGTGAAGCAATACATTGTTTGTCTGCTCTTGTAAGCGCGTGTAATTACAAACGTCTTTCTCGCGTCGAATATGCATCTGATTTAATAAAAGTTGGTGAATTTATTGCGTTCTCCGGGAAATCGTTACTTCTCACAGTGGCTTCATCTTTAGAAAGTAAGTTCATTCAAGCCGTTAGGGATGTGTACGACTCTGTATCGGAGATACATCTCGCAGGAATCTTGGAGTTCAAGAAGGATATTGAATCAATCGTTTTGTTATTCCCTCGAGAAATCATGATTTCCTTTCGTCACCTAGAGAATTTGATGAACTTATTGATAATGGAACCTCGTAAATATGCCAACTTACGTTCTGCAATACTACAACTTACTTCCGTTTCCATCGATCCTTTGGAGCAATCAGATGATTCATTAGTCACTGATCAGGTGAAAGCCATGCTCAATGCTCAAGGATTGGATGTACAACTTGACGACGTTCTTCAAATATTGAACAAGCGCTTGCAATAGGAAAAAACTGATAAATTAATCTTTAGTAATAATATTTGCTTCTACGTTTTCTAGATACTGTTTAACTTCTCGTAATAGAGAAGCATCGACTGATTCATCTAAAATCCGAGCGCAAGCCATGAGAACGTCCTCGTGTTCTAAAGTTGCGGCGAACAATAAAGGATACGAGGCTCGATTCTCCTTCTCTAGTCTATCTCCTGAGATATGTGAAATAGTGTTATTCTTGATTCTGTTTAGTGCTGCTTCGATTTCATTCGATGCAAGCAAGACGGGGGGATCCAAGCCATCATCGAAATGCTCATCTCTCTCTGAATCACTATCTATTGATTGATCATCCTCTTGTGTGTGTGTGATTTCTATTTTCGTCTTTTTCTCTAGGATGAGTTCAAAGTCTTTTAAATATAGAAGGTTCTTCGAACCTTGAGATCGCCTGCAAACATCAGCGAGCCGTCTTAGGGTCGGAAAAAGAAAACTTCCCTCGGAATAATCAACGTCCTTGCATAACCGATGCGAGTAAAATGAGAAGGGGAAACAATTTTGGAAAACGAAATATAATTTCTACGAATCAACGTACCGTAAACAAATCTTCATCAAACCGCAGAGTTTGGCCGCATAGAGTTTTTAATAATTGTACAAACAGTACAATATTGTTGTCGATAACTTCCGTTGGAACAAACGATAGCATCGAAAGTACATCACGCCTTTAGAAAGCGATAATAGCAGGTGAGCTTACGAATAAATCATCGAGTTAAAAAAGGTCTATCGAAAGGACTTACCAAAATTCAAAGGACTGAAAACATCCCAGACAAAGAAATAAAATAAATGAGAGTTGTACATCCCCTAGTAACAGCGTCCATTTTCCATCATATACATCATCCAAAACGTGACGGAATATATTTAAACCAGGATTTTCTTCAAAGAACAAAAGTTGCGTTCGACGATCTGGGCTTAATGACTTCAAGTACTCCCTCGTAGCTGTGTGCTTTTGATTATTATTTTTCTTTCGATCAATGGTTGGTATCAAAGGATATACAATAGATATACCATCAACTAATGCTCTTTCCTTGTTATCTACAACTGCGTTATACGTTTTCAACATATCTTCTTCATCCCCCGCTGTAAAATAGCTTGGAACAACTTTATCTCCATGACCTGTTAGCCCATGCCTTGAAAGTAGTTCAGGAGTGATGTAATGTGTTAGGCTATCTGACCAAATCATATCAAGCTCAAGTCCATTATCTTCCCTCTCGGATTCAGGATACTCTACAAGGCTTTTATAGTTAATAATAGGAGCCTTGAGATTATCTTGTTTGTGTGGTTGTCTTGTCGGGTCCAATATCGAACGTATTCTTTCCATCGTGACATCATTTGGGGCTAACGATGAAACCTCTTCCGTATATGGATCAAATTTCCGAGCAATAAGCCAACCAGGACTATCACATATATTTGTTTGGATCATATCAGTAGATGATTCTATTAGTACAAGAATGCCGACATTATGCAAGCCTACTGATTGGCTTCGTACGACGGATGAATGATAGGAAGACGAATCAGTTTTTTGAAGTCCACCGCGGACAACAAGGAAATGGAACCTATTCACCGGAACGATATCACGAACAATAATGGCGTCTAACGATTTCCTTAAAGTGTTACTTGGTCCAGAATCCAAGGCGATTGTAGTTTGCTCCGGTAAATCCAAAAGCGCAATCATCTCATTATTGTAGGATCAAAAATCGAGTTATGTATAAGTTAGAAGTTTCGTCATTATTCGTGCCGAAGTTGTTGACGCGCCACACGGAATTCAAAGACTATGTATGTAGCTACCTACAGCCAACAGTAGGACCCTACGTGTTTGCAGCGTTATAGGTTATGATAGCGCCCCATTCAAAAGTTATTTTGTTCTTGACTGCAGTGTCGCCCAATATAGTAATAGTATACACCTACCTATAAAGCACTTCAAGCATGTCGGGTTCTCGCAAGCGTCAATCTACTGAGGACGATGACGAAATAGAGAAGGATGAAGCCGAGGAAACTACCCATTCAACGAAACGTAGTCGCCATCGTGATTCGAAGGAGGATGAAAAAGACGATGAGGATGAGCAAGTGGAGGGAGGAAATAGGATACCCAGGTCTATCAACAAAGTGGGGAGACAAGCTGAGGCTGGAGTAATTGATAAGGTGTACATCGAAAACTTTATGTGCCATCGTAAGCTTACAATCGCATTGTGCCGCAACGTCAACTTTATTCACGGTCAAAATGGAAGTGGAAAGTCTGCCATCTTAGCTGCAATCCAAATCTGCCTTGGCGCGGGAGCTCGTCGTACACACAGAGCGAGGAATCTGAAGGATTTAGTTCGAAAGGAGAGTGGAGGTAATGGAGCCAAGGTCCAAGTTACGTTACTCAATCAAGGTGATGATGCCTACAAACATGAAATTTACGGTGACAAAATCACAGTGGAACGATCCATCAGTCTTACTGGTAGCTACAATGGGTATAAGCTACTGGATATTGATGGTAAGGAACGAAGCCGATCCAAGAAAGACCTAGATGATATGCTAGACCAATTAAACATTCAAGTTGAGAATCCCGTAGCTGTACTCGATCAAGAAGAGGCCAAGAAGTTTTTGACTGGTAAAGCTGAAGATAAGTACGAATTCTTTAACAAGGCCACTGATCTTGAAAGATTGGATCGAAGTTACGCCGCTGTCCAGGACAACTTGAATGAATTGGACGAGACAAAGGCTAATGTCGAATGCAGTCTGGGCCCTGCTCGAGACAATGTAAAAAAGCTCAAGGCAGAGTGGGAACAATTCAAACAGCTTGAAAAGTTAGAGGATGAAATATCCCTTCTCCGTGTTCAATATGCCTGGAGTCTTTATTTTATTACCTCGAGGAAGGTGAAAGATGAACAAGAGGTGAGTTAATCCTTTATCCCCTTGATTGTTTATATTCCTTTACTCGCGGGAATTAATAGTGTATCAACCGTCCATTTTCACGCGTAATTATCAGCAAATAAAAACCATCGAAGATAAGCTCTCGAAGAGAAAACAGGATTTTGAGAAGGCGCTCGAAAATATGAACGATGACGACAATAATGAATCTGGAATCAACGATAAACTTCGATCGCTCACTGACGAAGCCACGGCTGCAGCGGAAGCCAAGAGAGATATCGAAATTCAGCTGAAAGCCGCCCTTGGACCGATCAAGCAACATGAGCGTACCTTAAACAATCTCAAAAGAGAAATTGAGATCGCTAAACAACGGATGAAAACAGCTGTAAAGGTGCTTACGGACACCCGTGATGAATATGCGCGAAAACAGGGATCAGCTCAGTCCGCTGAGGCCAAGAGGACTGAAAGATTGAATACATATGAGAACAAGTTGCGAGAAGCTAAAGAGGCAAAGAGTTCTATAGCTGATAAAGTTGAACTCTTTCGCAAGAAATATGATGAAATTGAACCATCCTTCGAGGCTGCAAATGAAGCAGTCGACAAGATAAAGCGTCAGATTCAAGGGGCCGATAGAAAGTTACGAGACATTTCTACATCTGAATCTAATGACCTTCGTCTTTTCGGGGAAAAATGTCCAGCGATGGCAAATAAGGTAGGCTCGCCTTCATAACAAACATCGGTTCAGCATTTTGTGGAATGACATTTTTATTGTAAATAATCCTTAGATCGACCAGTACGTTTCAAAAGGAAGATTCAAGGGACCTGTTCTTGGTCCCATCGGGAAGTACATAAAAGTCGTGGAAGGAAAAGAAAACCTTGCATCATTAGCAGAGGCTGCGATAGGTAGGGGAACTCTTGACCGTTTCATTGTTACCAATGACCATGATAGATCTCTGTTCATGAAGCTTAGGACAGAACTTGGATGTGGACCTAGAGATTGTAATCTGTTTCAAATGGTAAGGCGCATGACTACTTTCACTAAGTCGCAGCTTCTTAAACGTCTTACGCCTTGTGCCATTCATTTAGGTTGAAGGTGCACGATATCAGCCTCGGGAACCACCCGAAGGAGTTGAAACAGTTTCCACTGTTTTGAGTGCGATCGAATCACTGGTCTTTAATTGTTTGATAGACAACGCGAATGCAGATCAAGCGGCGCTCATGCTCTCAAAGGAGGCCAGCGAACAAGCTCTCCTGATTGAGAGACAAGGTCGTTGCTCTATAAAAGGTGGCAATATTAAACAAGTGTATTTCTTGCCGAATGGAGACAAATGGCAAGTCTCCAAAGGAGGATCTTTATCCATCGTATCGAACTCGAAGAGATTAGCGCAAACCATTGGTCTCGATAAAACAAGAGCTATTCAAGAATCTGAGAGGGAACTTGATTTACTTCGTATTGAATTGCGGAACGCTGAAGATGATTACGCTAAGGTTAGACGAGAGCGCGAAGATTACAAGCGAGGTTGGCAACAGCATAATAATAGTTTAAAGAACAACGATGCCGATATCAAAAAATTGGAGATTCAAATCGATGATTTACGTGCCGAGGCTGAAGCAGCAGAGACCTTTAATTTTGATACCTCAGACCTGGAGGACGAAGCCAAAGCTGCGGAGGAGGCTTACAGAAATTTAAAAGATAAGGAATCCGACATTGTGAGAGCTATGGAGGAAATGAAACCTGCGACCCAAACGCTTCATCGCAGTTTTGAAGAGATCACAGCTCGAAACTCGAAAATCGTTGCCGATATTGGAAACGTAGAGATGAAATTAGAGGAGCTTATGCGTAATAAGAGGGAAAAATCACAAAACCTAGACAAGAAACGTGCCAGGGTCGACGATGCAGAAACCGCTCGTGGGCAGCAGCTTGCCGTACTTGACGAAAAAATGAAAAAATGTAACGAGGCCTTATCCAAGGCGAGGATTGCGAATTGGAAGTATAACAAAGCATCAGCATCAAGAGATGATTTCATCGATGGAGGTGATTCGCTCAAGGTGGATGTTAATCAAGAGCCTGATTCCCAAGAGCTTGAGCTTATCGAGCCGATGAAGACGGATCGTGACCCTGATTTCTACAAGAATAAAATTCAACGAGCTGAAAAGGATATCGAAAGAGAAAAGGTGAAACGAAATTTGTCGGAAAAGGATCCAGAGGTTGCATATGAAAAGTATATGCGCGCTAAGAAAGATCTAGACTCTAAACTCATACAGATCGACAGAATCGATAGTAATGTTGAGTCCCTAAAGAAGGATCTCAGGCATCGTCGCAAGATGTGGAAGAGGTTTCGAAGTCACATTTGCGAGCAGACGAGAAATATTTTCGACTTAATTCTCAGTAAGAAAGGTAGCTCTGGTGACATTGAGTTCAATCATGAAACCAAGGAGCTGAACCTTATGGTACAGAAAGATAATCGTAACACACAGACTCAAACATCTGATGTGAAGGCTTTGAGGTACGGTTGATGTGTATGTGTACTGAATTTAAGTGTTAAATATCCCAATCCTTTCTTACGAGCTGATTTCTATCTTGAATACAGTGGTGGTGAACGGTCATTTACCACGTTGTCACTTCTTCTTGCTTTGGGTGAAAGTTTGGAAACTCCCTTTAGAGTCATGGATGAATTTGATGTCTTTCTTGACCCACTATCTCGAAAAATAGCGTTGGATACCATGGTATGTCGTGTCGGGGTAATGTTTTAAATTTTTCTTGTTCCAGTGAAGTCCATATACTCAAGTTGCTACCTGATTATGTTGTCATAGATCCACATAGGTAAAGCTATGGATCATAGGCAATTTATTTTCATTACTCCTCAGGATTTGTCTGGTTTGACTACGGATCCCAAATTAAAGATTATTCTCATGAAGCCACCTGAGCGTTCACAAGTTGCCGGTCGTCCTTCTCAGCAGACTTTGGACTTTCAGCCTTGATTGGAATTTTGACGAATCTTTATTCTACATTAGTTAATGTTTATAATGCACGGAATACTAAGCGGACCCATTATAATTAAATCACCATAGAAATGGTATTATTGCCTTGCGACGTTTAGGATAATCATCAAACTTTTGCTTATACCATTGATGATGAGAGTATGCTCTTGGCGTTAAGTTCGCACAAACGAAGAGCCAAAATGCAAAAGCCGCTTGAGTCTGACAAGCGTATGCAAAGCCTCCCCATTCGATAACTTCCCCGAGGTAATTCGCAGATGAAACATATTGAAAGAGCCCACCGCGTGGTATAAAATATTTCTTTATTGGTACATTTGAACTAGTCTGTGATTGGAGTCTTAGGTTTAAGAGTATAGAGTCTGAATGTATATTGATGATAAAACCAATAAGCCATATGATAACCCCAATACGAAACGATTGATTATTATGATATCCTGGGTAGTAAGTCTGAAAATTACAGAGGGAACGAGCTTGTAGGCTACAAAGAAATAATGTCTTGGTTCTTTGCGAAACGATAGAAAATCACTACTAATCAGTCGTCTACTTACTATCCATTCAAACAGCAAAACGAAAAGGCAGATATTATAACAGTTATATTCACTGGTTGTGAGTTTGTGTTCATACGTAGGGGATAAATGATACAACGATGGATGTAATGTATGACAAAAAGTAGTAGCAAAATTTGATTTGCAGATAGAATAAAGTGGGACGAATGCGTTGATGACAGTGATGAGGAGGACCAGAATACCATCTCGTCTTTATAAAAGAAACAAATTGCAGACCATATGAGATTGGGTGACTCAAATAGAAACCAAGCTAAGGGAGCATTTATGGTAGGTCCCCACTTTTTGTTTGAATGTTTACCATATGGGGCTGAGATAATACCCAGAAGTACGAAGAACGTTGGTATGCTGATGAACATCAGTGCTAAGGACAAAACCCTATGAAGCGTTCGTTCGTTGACGGAGACGAAGTCTTTCATCGCGTGCATGGTGGATAGAGATGATCTGTATTCCTATACGTATTTTCGCTGTGAGCAAATCAATGGTATGATAGGAAGATAACGACGAAAGAGAAGATCGTGTGTCAGTATGACTGATGAAAGACGTTAGACACGAATAGCCAAGCACGATTTGACTAGTCATCTTTTCCATTTTCCATTTATCTCCATTTCTTGTTTTCACAGTATTCGCTACGACACCCCTATAGCTCGTCCTTCAGCTTTTACTCCTGTTCTGTTTATGACAAGAACCAAGGTTCCCGCTGCTGTGTTATCTGCCTTTGGGTACGTTCGATGGCATACGTTAATCTTTGATCCTACGCAGAAGATACAACCATTATTGAATTTTCTGCAACCAATGGCCAATAGTGGTAATGATGATTCTTGGCTTGAAAAAGGTCGTGATCGTTCGTCAAGTAAGACGAGAGATAATACTAACAGACATACTCACCATATATTGGATCTAACCAAAGAGGACGACGATGATGATGATGATAATGCATTACAGGAGGCAATAAAACTATCTTTACAACCGTCAATCTCTCCTAATGATGATTGTGAAATTATAGACGTTGTGAAACCTAGAAGTAGTAGAAATGTAATAGATACAAAGGGAGAATCACTGAAACCCTTGGTAATCAACAAGGATGTTCCTGAGCCTGATTCATCTTTTCCTGTTTTCTCCGTTTGCTCTTACAACGTATGGTTTGTAGAAGTACATCCGGTGAAGCGAATGCAAAAATTAGCGTCAGTGATTATCTCCACAAAGCCTCGACCTCTATTTGTTGGTTTACAAGAAGTGACCCCTATGCTTCGAGAAACTCTATTCCCCTTGCTAGAAAAAGCTGGTTATCAAATGTATTGTCAAGAGATCGATATGTTTCGACCATATGGTTGCGCTATAGGCGTATTGGTGAGAGAAGGCGAGGAAAGTACACTTCGAGCAGAGGTTATAGACAAGGGCTTTGAATATTATCGTGAAAGCGTTATGAATAGAGGTCTTATCTGGGTTATTGCAAAAATTATGGATTCGGCGCGGAATAACTCGACTCAACATGTTCTGTTTACAACAACACATTTGGAGTCGTTCCAAAGAGATTATCCTAGGTCAGGTGAAAACTATACTGGAGCAACTCAAAGACTGAGTCAGATCAGACAGGCTACTAAATTCTGTACTGATAGGATAACAGCTTGGAGAAAGAGTAACCGATACGGAGAGTCTATTCGGATGGCGATAATTACAGGAGATCTCAACTGGGATGATGAGCGCAAGGCTTCTATAGGTGACGACCCAAATCTTCTAATGACGGTGAACCAGAATGACTCAGGATGGGTTGATGCTTGGAAAGAAACGAATCCTGCGAGGAATGAAGACGGATATACGTATGATGCGAAGACGAATCCTATGTTGGGCGGGAATCTACGACGTCGTTTTGACAGATGCCTAATTTTCATGAGTAATACTGACAAGAAATCAGGAGTACATAAAGTCTCTATCATTGGAAATGAGGCTATAGAAGGAATCACGTGGGAAAAAGAAATTCAAGTTTGGCAAAACGGGGGATTATCGGGAACAGGAAAAAACAAATCAAATCCTGTCCTCCCCAGTGATCACTATGGACTGCTCGTTGTTTTTGGAGGAACTCCTGCGAGTCTTCAAGATGATAAGGGGATACAGAAGAAGCGTAAAACTTGATCATTGATAAACTACATTTCTTCATCACATAAAACTCGAAACGTATATGACGAACTGTTGTTCGCCGCGCCGCGAATGAGCTCTAAAAAGGCGCGTCTGGTACATAGCACGTATGTGGATGTACGATTCAAACCTACTAGTTAAGCGTGTACATTTTTTTCCTCGTCAACAAGCGCTGTCAACTTTTGTGTGCTCAAAATCCTATAGCATTGATTACATAAAACGTAACAATATCAGGATAAAGCTCTGTCATCTGCGTTACACGTACTATAACAGGGATAGTTGCTTGGTTTTAGCCTTTCCTCCAAGCAATAGCTACCGAATTCATCTTATTATACCTGCTATGTCATCTCGAGCAAAGAAGAGTGCAGCGCTTCAAGACCTAAAAACTCGTCGAACAGGCATCGCATCTGGAACTCGAGTAGAGGAATATCAAATCACAAAGGAAGATGACGTGTACGATAAATACGATGACGATGAGTATAGAGAATTTGTCAAACGTAGAGGTGAACGTGAGGATTTTGTTGTCGACGACGGTAAGTCTACTCACCATTTCAATCCCCTTATGTAATAACTACAATATGTGATGATTATCTATGCTTGTTTTAGATGGTCTTGGCTACCACGATGACGGTGAGGAGCATTACAACGATGATGAGCCATCAGACATGCGCCGTGCTGATGCATCCGCTATTGCAATTACGGCCAATGCTCTCAAAAAGGCGAGGAAAGATAGGGCTCTGCTAGAGGCCTCCAAAGGCTTGGCTGATGACGACGGTAATGTTCCAGGTGGTAAAAATAAGAGCATGTGGGACTTTGTTCAAGTAGGTCCTGTATCTAAAGCAGGAGCTGCAAACAAACCATCATCAATATCACACTCCTCGTTCCCTCCGAGTGGAGGTCACAATTTCGACTCCTTGTTGGATCAACTGGATCACATTGGTCATATTCCTCCAGTGTCTAAACGTAGACGCATTGGACAAGCACAATTGCTAAGACAACAACATTCAAAACCACATGCTCCAGTTTCTATATCCCGTTCGTCTCACCCGCGCTCGTCATATAAAGTGAATACATTTTCGAATCGTAATCGGGAATCGCAACGAGTAGCTAAATATCATGGTCAGGAAGATGACGATGACGATGACGTGCAAGATACGTCCCACTTTAATGACTTTGATCCCAGAGATGATTATGAAGAAAATTCTGACGTACCTACTGAGAGTCATAGTGATAAAATCCAAACGGAGGATATTAAAAGAGAACAAAGCTATTTATCGACTCATGATGAACGAGAACGGGCCATGGGAAAGGTGAATGTCGATAATGTTAAACAAAGTGAGAAACATGCAGAACTAGAAGAATCCCCTCATGATGCCGATACTCAGAAAAACACGCGTAAAAGGCTGATTTCATCATCTCGTCAGTACCGTGTACCTGTCATTTCAAAGCAACCTGAAGAACCTATCCATACTGTTGAGAATACTGAAACGTCAGTGTCACATTCATCAGCTCCGATTACTAACTTACCCTCAAGTGTTGACTTTAATTCATCCTCTTTTAAGCCCGATGTTATAGCCGTTGATGACACTGGTGCAGCTGCAGCATTGAGTGCATTAGCCGCGAGTCTTGAATCAATTGTGCAGTTGGAAACCACATCAGATTCATCTGAGAATATCGCTAATCAACGAAGCTACGTTGACTTTTTCTGGCTTGATATTCAAGAAAAGAATGGTAATATTTTGCTTTATGGAAAGGTTGAGGCTCCTCGACCCAGCGATGCCTCTGGACAACAACAACAATTGGACGTAGCCAATCAGTTTATCAGTTGCTGTGCTGTTGTCAAGAATAATCAACGATGTCTTTTCGTTCTCCCTCGGTTAAAACAGGATGGATCTGGGGAATATGAGTCCATGCAGGATGTACATGCTGAAATGAAATCTGTACTGCAACCAAAATGTATTCCACATGTTGCTGGAGTTACTTGGGGAGGGAAAGTAGTGAAAAGGAAGTATGCGTTTGGCGACTCAGATGTACCACGTGAAGAGACGAGCTACCTTAAGATTGTATATGATGCGAAATATCCTGCTCCAGAAAGATCGGTATGTCTTGGAGGTAGCCTTAAATTTATTCATAAAATCTTTGGCTCTGGTGCAACTCCGATGGAAAATTTCATTCTGAAGAGAAAAATGATGGGGCCTTGCTGGTTACGATTTTACGATGTTAGCCCTGTGACCTCACCTGTTAGTTGGTGTAAGGTTGAGTTTTCTGTTAACTCCCCTAAGAACGTTTTACGATATGATATGCTGACGATGGGAAAAGAGAAGGAATCTGCACCGATGGCTCCCCCACGCCCAGCTCCTCCCATCACGACTGTAACGATTAAATTGAAGACATTTGTCAATGCCAAGACTCAAAAATCTGAGGTTGTTTCTCTTACGGCTATATGCCATCGACAGGTGCTCATTGATGCTGCCACGGAAGAAACTTTCAAGCGGATGACGCAGTTGTCTTTGATTCGTCCAATACCGTTAATGTCAACATTAAACGGGGCGGCTACTGCTCAATTTCCTAGGGATTTAGATTCTGAATTAAGGGTGGGAATGCCACAGCTGCTTCAGATGCCAAACGAAAGAGCTTTATTGAATCGATTTTTTACGCAGCTTGGTGTATGGGATCCTGATGTTATTGTCGGGCATAATGCTTGGGGCTATGATTTGGAGGTGCTGCTGTCACGTTGCATGGAAAACAAAGTTCCAGCTTGGTCTAAAATTGGTCGAACGAGACGTTCTGATTTCCCGAAACCGTCATACTTCCAAGGAGGAAAAGAGTGGGCTATCGCCGAAGTGCTCACGGGGAGACTTGTTTGTGATATTTACCTTAGTTCCAAAGAGCTACTAAAAGAAACGACTTATTCGCTAGAAAATCTTGCAAAAACGCAGCTCAAGGCTCAAAGAATTGATATAGACCCTGTTGACATTCCTCTTTGGTTTGCCACTGGCAAGGCGATAGCTCAACTTGCAAAACATACCTTAAATGATGCACAGCTTGTCCAGCGACTGATGTTTAAACTACAGATATTGCCTTTAACAAAACAACTTACATGCATCGCGGGAAATCTCTGGTCGAGAACGTTAAAAGGAAATCGCGCAGAGCGTAATGAATATCTTCTCTTACATGAATTTCACCAACTGAAATATATTGTTCCTGAGAAAGAAACATCAAAACAGCGTCGTGAATCACTGGGTATTGACGGTAACGGCAAGGCTAAGTACAGTGGTGGTTTGGTGCTAGAACCGAAAAAAGGTCTATATGATTCTTTTATTCTATTGCTAGACTTCAATTCTTTGTATCCCTCCATTATCCAGGAGTATAACTTGTGTTTTACGACAGTTGATTGGTCCAATCTTAATGCTTCGAAAGATTCGTCGACGGGTGCAGTCCAACATTCGACCAGGTTGGAAGATGAAGACGAAGGGGAGGACATGGAGATTGATGCTGGTCTTCTTACTCACGATAATTTACCGCCCCTACCTGACAAGTCGGTAGAGACAGGTGTCTTACCACGTGTTATTAAGAGTCTAGTCGATCGACGCCGAAACGTTAAGAGTATTCTAAAAAATGAGCGCAATATTGAGAAGCAACAAGAGGTAAGAAAAAATTCGTATAGGAACCCATCGCCCCATGTTAACCTGATCAATAACCTGAGCAACTGGTTTTAAGTTGAATATAAGGCAGATGGCGTTGAAACTTACGGCCAATTCCATGTATGGTTGCTTAGGTTTCTCTAACTCGAGATTTTTTGCTCAGCCTATTGCAGCGCTTGTTACTGCCATGGGACGTGAGACGCTTCAAAGAAGCGTGAAGGTTGCCGAAGATAATTTTGGCCTGGACGTGATATACGGTGACACTGATAGTATTATGATTAATACGAGAATTCCTGGAAAGGAGCTTGGCGAACTATCTAAAGTGTATGAGCTCGGGGACTCGGTTAAGCGAGAGGTGAATAAATTATACAAAACTTTGGAGCTTGAAGTAGATGGTGTATTCCGATCAATGCTTTTATTGAAAAAGAAAAAGTATGCCGCTGTCACTGTCGAGAGAGGATGGGATGGTTGCCCTGTCATCGGGAAAGAGACGAAAGGTCTTGATCTTGTGCGAAGGGATTGGTGTATCCAGTCCAAGGATACCGGACGCTTCGTCCTTGACCAAATTCTTTCTGGTCAAGAACGCGATGTTGTCCTTACGAAAATCCATGAGCACTTAGAAGACCTAGCTAAGAAAATGCGCTCAGGTGAACTCCCTCTAGACAAATATGTGATTACCAAAGGCCTTAGCAAGCACCCCAACGATTATCCAGACGGAAAGTCTCAACCGCACGTGCAGGTTGCGAAAATGATGCTAAAAGCTAACAAGCATGTCAATACCGGTGATCATATTCCCTACATTATCACCAAGGCCGATCCTATGGAGTCGACGGACGGAAAGAAAGATCACACCAATATCTCTTCGTCTCCAGCTGAACGTGCACGCCATCCAGAGGATATAATACGAAGTGCTGGTGCACTTAACCCTGATGTAGAGTGGTATCTGACGCAACAGATTCTTCCCCCGATAGCTCGTCTGTGTGAACCTATTGATGGTACATCGCAGAGTTTGATCGCGGAGAAATTGGGTCTTGAATCTCTGAAATACGGCAATAATGTTTACTCCGCTAGTGAGATAGATGACAAAGCGCTCGTGGACTTTACTCCCACATCATGTCTAAGTGATGCTGAACGGTTTAAAAATGTTGAAAAACTTACCGTCATCTGCCAGTCATGTCTATCGCTGGTTGAGCTAACTGGTGCTTTTAAATACCTAAAGAAACAGAATGGGGAATACTTTATCTCTAGTGGCTTCCGATGTCCCAATTCGGGTTGTAAAAAGCCAGCTTGTTTTGGTTTTGAGAAGCATATTCATCTTTTGAGTTTTTTGAGCAATAAGATTGATCTCATGGTTCGTCGTCATATTAGCCTTTACTCTAAGTATGAGAACATGTGTGATGATCCTACATGTCGCCTAAAGACTATGCAGCTTTCAGTTGTTGGGGATGTCTGCTTGGCCCGAGGTTGCAACGGTATCTTGAAGCCCATAGTTGGGGCTGATAAACTTGACACACAATTGAAGTACATCAAGAGTATTTTTGATACGGGCCATACACATAAGGAGCTTGAGCGTATATACGAGAGAGTCCCCTCGTTAAAAGAATTGCTGAGATCGTGGAGAGATAATGAGCCCACTTCAGACTACGATAAAGAAGTCGCTGATGTTTTGTGTCGTAAAATGAACGCCATACTGCAGAAAAGTAGCTACAACATCATCGAGCCTTCATTTTTTCAAAATCTCTTTTTGCCCGTGAAGCAATAGTTTTTAATGCTTTTCTTATTTATTACTAATAACCAATGATATTTATGAGCCGATTACTGTATGCCCTAGTTACGAAAGGATTATTGATTAATTAGTTTTTGGCTTCTTTCATGGCATCTTGAATGAAGTCAAATTTTTTCGCTTTCGCTTCTTGGGCTATTTTCATCGTCTTGGCCGGATCATCAAAAAACGCAAACGATGTCGCTACACCCCCCTTACTTCCTCCCATTACAGATGACGACATTATGGGAGGGTTCGGATTCATAGACATAGTTGGAGATTTCAAGGGCGCGGAGTTGCTATTCGTGGAGTTAATTTGCATTAAATTCATTTGCAGTTGAATCATCTGCTGTTGTTGGTGTTGAAACGATGGCATCGCAGGGGCGTTATTGAAGATGGGTGATTTCATTTGAGCAGATGATGAGGTATTCGTAGTCGCACTGAGAGTAAGCAAGGGATCGAATGAATCTCTATTTGGAGCTTCCTTCGATGGTTGAGAAGAATTCGTAGCCGAATTTCCACTCTCGATGAAAGAAAATGACGATGACGAGGTAGTGACTTTATTTTCTGGTTCAGTAGGCAATAATTCATTAGCTGATGATCTTATCCTAATATCACCGATGGATCCTGGTTTTGACGATGATTCAAGAACGGCCTCGACACTTTCAGCGTTTGGATGTCCTAAAAGATCTGCCATCCTCGATGTAGATGAAGGACTAGTTGATATAGATGCAGGTTTTACATTCATGCCACCAAAAATATCGGTAACAACAGGCTTTACTGAGGTAGTAAGTATATTTTCTGGAGGCATAGGTATTGACGCACTATCCGTCGTCGGAGGGATTTGAAGAACGGAAGGATTCGATTGAAGAGTCGAATCAAAGTCTAATAAGTCCGCGGAAACTGTTGGTGTGAGAGTAGGAGGAGCTGTCACGCTCATTTTCGGTTGCTCTTGTTGCGATTCAATACCCATGGCTTTGAGGACTCGACGAGCTGGTTCTCGAATCGCTGCCCTACTATGATTTGCCAATGGCTCAATTTCATCTTTACATGCATGGAAAAAATCAGAGTAGGCATTATTCTGACCGGAACCACGATTTTCCTCCGCAACTTTGATAACCGTTTCCATTACACACAATGCTTTCGCGCGGATTATCCAAGGTTGGCCTTCTTCGAGAGCATCCAAGAGTGCCGGACAAACCAGGTCAGGATTTAAGGAGGGTATAGCAGGAATAAATTGTTGTAGCTTATCGGCGGGAGGTTCAGCACTGATACCCCCAGGAGGACATAGCTCCATGATAAGATTTCTTTCATATGATCCGTTCGATGCAGCCGATCCTCCAGGTCCTGAGATGAAACTCCCATGGGTAGTATAGGACATTGAAGCAGTTGGCACGGTTACTGTACTACTGGGAATCCCCCAAGATCCTCCAACGCCAGAATGTATCGATCCCGTTGGTTGAGTAGGTCCGTTGGAATAAGCCGATGAGTTAGATGATCCATAAGGATTGGGTCCTCTATTCGATGCCATAGTCCATTGCCCCTGTGTGGCTGTAGCCAATTCTCTGGATCCTGGAGGTGCTGCACCCGTATACTGCTAGATAAAGTAGAAAACGAAGAGCAAAATTTTAGTAGATGGGATATCGTGATTGAGAGAGCCATTTTAAAACGCTGTAGCTACGTAGTGGAGATATCACTTACATTCCCTCCACTATAGGAATAATTCCCCCCTGAATTTTTGTCAGACTGTCCTTGTCTCCCAGCAAAAGTATCCTTTAGAATGCCAGTAAATCCCTCCTTGGCAGCACTGAAAACATCACTAATAGTCATAGTTCCAAGATCATTCGAGCTATTTGATTCCTTGTATTGTCTAGCATCTTTAAACATGGGATTGCCAATACCCTCCATTTTTTTAGGTCCACCTCCTCCAGGCATCATACCAGGTGGTCCAGATATGTTGCCTCCTCCTACATATCCAGAAGCGACTGAGGAGTTGGATGATATAATGCCATTTGTCATACTCGGTTCCACAGAGGGTGTATCACTATAAATGGCATCCAACGTTTCCTTAGCTTGATTTCGTACCCTTGAATAAAGTTCATCTCCATGTACCGGATCGGGTGGACCACGATAATTTAAACATTCCTTAATAGCTGTAACACAAGTCAAATCTTGACAAACGACACGTTTAAATTGTCCGCGAGTTATAGGGTTTGTAGATACCATTTGTATCACCTTCAGTGATTTATACTTGACATTATGATTTCCCTTGGATGTCAGACGTTTACTAAGGTAGGTAACCGTTTCAGCATTGGCCACGGGTGATGATGCAACTGACTTGGCAATATCTTGATAGAGATATCCTGGTGTGGGAGCATCTGTCGACTCTGTAGCTCTTTGAAGAGATGGAAGATCCGCCATTTATTTCGTCTTGTTTTGTTTTGAAGAGAGAGAGAGAAGTTTGATAAAAGACTTTGCTTATTAGATGATCGATCGGTCTTGTTGGTTGTCTCTGGATAAAAACTACAGCAGCAATGCGTCCAAGGAGCGAGCTGGACGGTGGACCTACATACAGTAACGTACATACTGTACTTACATGCATGCAATGTGTATGTAGATTTGCAGGATGTCAGTCGCGCTAAATCTCTGCCTCTTTGCTCTTGCGCAGCTTGATGATTTATGATTTCATTGTGAGCATTTTCCGGTTGGACAAGTCGTATGATGTTCTACAATATGCTCCAAGCTGAATTGATTTGAAGCAAGATATATATATACATTAATCATACACGTTATTTATTAGGAAATGAATACAATGACGATTGTTCGGCAAGATCTCTCATCACGCTTTGAGGAAGATCAAGTAGAAAGTCAATTGATTCAAAGTCCTGAATCATCATCGTCCACAGCTTTAAAACGAAGTAATGCGAGTACTACGAGTACTAAAACCTTGCTGAGAGCAGGGGATGAATCCAACACCAATACTGGAGGTAGCGTAGAACCACCACAAGACCTTGTGCGGAAAAGAATTAAACGTCTACGTCGAAAAAAGGTACCCGAATCAGATTCGTATCATTCTACAATCAAATATGCTAGTTTAGTTTTACTTGTCGCACAAATGGTGGGCTTAGTCCTACTCATGAGATATTCACGTACACATAAGACGAGTAATGAAGATTTATATTTAGCCTCAACAGCTGTCTTTGTCATGGAGGTATGACACTTTTGAAATGATTTTTGATTGTTCTTCATGTTCTATATTAATAGGATAGTGAACTTTGAAACCATTCTTTATTTATATACTTTTTTTCTTCTTAACAAAAATCAAAAAAACACCTTGGATGGATTGATTCTTTTTATGCTCATAAGTTTATGAAATTCATCACTTGTAATTTTATCGTATTCATCCAAGAAGGAGCTTCGTTAGTAAGATTATTATCTCAACTTAACAAACATATTTGGCAATCGCCTCAGGAAATGTTCAAACTATGTATACCCAGTTTGCTGTATACGGTTCAAAACAATTTACTCTATCTTGCATTGACAAACTTGGATGCAGCGACATATCAAGTTTGTTATCAATTAAAAATACTTACCACTGCTTTATTTAGTGTGGTTATGTTAAAGCGTAGCTTTTCTGGACAAAAATGGTTTTCTTTATTCTTGTTAACGATAGGTGTAGCCATTGTTCAATTATCGGGCGATAGTAGTGGTGTACGTGTACAGCAACAACAGGGACAAAACAACTCATCGAGAAATCGTTTTATTGGAATTGTATCTGTCTTTTGTGCAACCATTACCTCTGGATTTGCTGGTGTATACTTTGAGAAAATCTTAAAAGCATCCAATACCAGTTTATGGATCCGAAACATACAAATGGGTTTACCCTCGATTATCATTGCGTTGGCTACAGTATACTTGGAAGATCGAGACCAAGTGTATACAAAAGGGTTCTTTGTGGGATATAATCGAATCGTTTGGTCTGTTGTAACGATTCAAGCAATAGGAGGATTGATTGTAGCTGTTGTTGTGAAATTTGCAGACAATGTTCTTAAAGTTTTCGCCACCTCATTCTCTATTGTTTTTTCATGTATCATGTCAGCATTCATGGCTGATTTTGTTCCAACATTTTGGTTTACTGTCGGGGCTTCCTTTGTTATTATTAGCTCCGTCATGTATTCCAAACCAGATCGGAATGTTGGCCTACGATCAACTCTACATCGACCAATTTTACCCTCAACGGTTTCGAACAATGTCGATCCTGCAACAAAACGAATATCTTAATTGCTTTATTATTGTAATCAAGGAATCAAATATGAGTGTTTGTTTAAACTTGTGTAATTATCCTGTATTTGGCTTCGTAAAAAAGACGTATTGCAGGTATGAGGTTTACATGCATCCTTCTATTTTAAATCTGTAAATGATGTGTTCATTGGCCCCGCGGATTATGAAAGTCATGAATATTGCCGTTGCAGTACAAGTTGACATGACAATCATCCTTTTGCTTCGTACTATAAGCAGCCGAAAACGGAAGCATGACTAAGAAGGGGGTTTACTTATCGTTTTCTGTAGGAGCACCATACAATAACTTTCAGTACACACTAGAAATTACAACCTGAACATTTATTTTATGTTGTTGAGTTTTTGATTATTGAAAAATTAAAACAACTAAGAAGATACGAATTATCATGCTTACCCCATGGATGTCCACTACATTATGAATTAGCAGACAGCTTAATGTATTTTTCAGGACCTTCCTCGGTTTTGCCGTTCTCCCCTATTTCAGATGCCTTACGCTTAGAATTTCCATGCGATGGAACATTTATATCAGAAGATGGTATTGCAGATGATGGAGGAGGTGGAAGTGGAGGCAACGGTATTGACGTCGACGAGTAAGTCATCGTCGTTTCATTCGACAATATGGATGGAAATTCTCCCCTAGTTACGCAGTTTTTAATGTATTCGATATCTGCTGGATTCTTGGCATCAGCAATAATTTGTTTTATCATCATCTTTTGCTCTGGAGTAAAGTTGGTTATAAATGCCTCCTTGGTAGATTGACCTTCACCGGGAATGAATGTCTTTGTAGCCGCCTCACGAGCTTCAAGTTGTATATCCCCCTCTAATGTAGCCCCCGCTGCACTCTTTGCTAGACGCTTAGCTCTCTCTCGTTCTTCATCTTTTATTTTCATGAAATCTAAAACTTTGAGTGATGGTATTTTATAAATTGTATACAAACGATAATGATGTCTCTCTATGCGATTGAATGGGTATTTTAACAATGAGTGTTAACCAAATAATCACTTTTCACTAAACGAGACAGAGCTCATGTGAAAAGTTTTGAATCAAAGATGTATGGACTTACTTGTCACGGGGTTCCCCAGCATTGTCAAAGATTGTAAGTTGGTACAAGCCTTGGAAATATTAGATATTTCATGTAGCCCAGCGATGCGATTTCCCGTCAATACTAAATGGGAAATATTAGGAACATTCTTGGCAATATTGCTTGCATCAATAGACTCTATCATATTTCCGGATAAAAATAGACTCTTCAGACGTACTAATCTCGGAAAGTTATCCAATCGAACAATCATGTTGTCAGCGAGATCTATAGCATCGTATAAATCTCGGGTGGTAGCTAAATGTTCGATAGCAGGTATAGCAAGACCTCTAAGAATAATCTCTCTTTCTCCCAGGGGATTAGACCGTTGCTCAGCGGATGCTATTAGTTCAGCTGAGAGCCTCATGATTGCATGGGGGTATAGGATGGGATGGTGTATGGTGATTGGTGATGTAATTGACTATCTCAAGATAAGGTATGTACAGTATACAGTACATAGTAGGTACAAAGTTTTACTGTGGACAAGTGGACAAACATTTTTTTCGTGCGTATCCGCGAATGGTGGTGATAATGGGTGGGGGGGGGGTCTGATTTTTTAAAATGTAAAACTATAAATC
>Ga0169931_10001644_pt1 | contig 36813 bp, 21 predicted proteins | sample Kivu_15m_20L_FD_129675 | JGI IMG/M metagenome (GOLD analysis project Ga0169931, IMG submission 129675) | Freshwater microbial communities from Lake Kivu, Western Province, Rwanda to study Microbial Dark Matter (Phase II) - Kivu_15m_20L... | ecosystem: Environmental > Aquatic > Freshwater > Lake...
CGTCTATCCCGATGGACGCATTGCCTACGATCGATACAGCAGCAGTGGCGGCGATCCGTTTCACAGTTCGACTGACGAAGGGCTGGTCGATTCCATGTTGCGAACGATTACTTTTTGGAGCGATCAGCAGCCGCTCCTCTCAATGCACCACTATGCTGTGCACCCGATGAGCTCCTACGGCCGCGGGGCTGTTTCGTGGGATTTTGTTGGCCAAGCTCGCGATCGATGGATGCGACAGGCAGGATTTCCTCAAATGTATGTGACAGGCTGCAGTGGTGACGTCACAGCAGGAAAATACAACGATGGTTCGACGGAAGCACGCACGATGTTGGCGGACCGCCTGATCGCCGCGATGCAGGCGGCCAGCAAGCATGCTGTCAAACATCCGGTACAAGCTCCTCAATTTCACACCGCTCGTCTTCGTCTCCCGTTCCATGAAGACCCCTCGTTTACGGTTTCCGCGCTTCGGGAGATGCTGGATCGCGCTGATTTACCGACCGAGCAGCGGATCCTTGCCGCGATGGGCTTGAGTAGCCGCGAGCGGTGGGAATCGGGGGCGTCTTTGGAGATCCCTGCGATCGATCTTGGAGCAGCGCAAATCGTGCTGCTCCCTGGTGAGACTTTTGTTGGCTATCAGATCATGGCCTCCCAGATGCGGAGCGATAGCTTTGTGATGGCGGTCGGTTACGGCGATGGATGGACCGGCTACGTCCCTACGGATCAGGCGATGGAAGAGGGATTCGACCATGATTGGCGGTGGGTTGGCGGAGGCTGCGAAAGGCGCCTCCGTGAGGCGCTGCAAAAAGTCCTCCAGCCGAACCTGATCGCACCCTGAAAAGCCGCCGAACGAACACATTCGAGCGGCTCTTGAATTTCCATCGCGACTCGTGTGTGCGTGTGTGCGTGTGTGCGTGTGCAGCGGGGGAGGGTGCTACCTGCGCTTCGTCGCAAGTCTTCTCACGCTGTCGACCAGCACATCCACTTCATCATGGGTGTTATAGATCGCAAAAGAGGGGCGAACTGTCGATTCGAGCCCGAAATGTCGGAGCGATGGTTGGGCGCAGTGATGCCCCGTTCGCACGGCAATTCCGACTCGATCTAACGCCTGTCCAACTTGTTCGGTGCTGTAGCCATCGAGCGTAAATGAAACGACACCGATCTTGTGGGTCGGATTTCCGTAGATGGTGACTCCAGGAATCGCTTTCAAGCCGCGAACTGCATGATCGAGCAGCGCGTGCTCATGGGCTTGCACGGCGGCGGGATCGAATTGCTGCAAGTAATCAAGGGCCGCCCGCAGCCCCACAGCATCGCCGATACTGGGTGTCCCCGCCTCGAATATCGCCGGCGGATCCGCATAAGTCGTTTCGTCAAAAGTGACTCGTCGGATCATGTTGCCTCCCCCTTGCCAAGGTGGAAGCTTGGATTGGATCTCGGGATGCATGTAAACGACACCGATACCGGTGGGGGCAAAGACCTTATGCCCGGAGAAGACAAAGAAGTCACACCCGATGGCTTGAACGTCAATCTTCATGTGAGCGATGGACTGTGCGCCATCAATGAGAATTGCCGCTCCATGATGATGCGCAAGGCGCGTCATCTCCTCGATCGGAAGAACAGTCCCAAGCGTATTGGACGCATGAGTCACAGCCACAAGGCGAGTTCGCGGTCCGAGCAACCGTCGGTATTCCTCAATCATCAATTCGCCGGAGTCATCGAAGGGAATGACACGCAAGCGCGTTCGAGTCTCTTTGGAGATCATCTGCCACGGAACAATATTTGCGTGATGTTCAAATTCAGAAACGAGAATCTCATCCCCTTCGCGAAGCATCCCTTTGATCGTATGCGCTACGAGGTTGATTCCTTCGGTCGTCCCGCGAACAAAAACGATATCGTCGCTCGAAGAAGCATTGATCAGATCGCTGACCGTTTGCCGTGCACTTTCATAGTGATCGGTCGCCCGAGCCGCAAGCGCATGGGCGGCACGATGAATATTCGAATAATCATGCGAATAGAACCTCGCCATCGCATCGATAACGCTACGCGGCTTGTGGGTCGTCGCCGCATTATCGAGCCAAATCAGTGGATGGCCATGAATCGATTGATGCAGCGCCGGAAAATCCTCACGGATCGACGCCAAGTGCAACGGGCGCGAACGAGCGACAACGCTGGCCGAATCCGCCGGACCGCGGGAACGGTTCGATTCGGAAATCGGACCCCGAGTCCCAAATGCATGCTCATTTGCTTGCGGCGGTAAATTGAACCGTAAATTCCGCAGCGTCGAATCACTCGGCTGCCGGAGCGCAACAAGTTCCGATATCGCTTGCGAGAGCCTCGCCGGATCGAGGTCCAGACCGCGGCTGTTTCGTTCCATGGCGGCTTGCACCGCAGCAGGAAGTGCTGGGACAGACGGAATCCCCACCGGCTGCACTGGATCCATCGATAATGTCTCAACAGCAATCGCATCGCTGGTGCGAAGCGACTCCAGATCGATGCGAACGTAATCGCTCGACTGCATCGCAGCGTCACGGAGACGCGAAAGCGGGTCCGCGAGCGGATGCGACGGTGGCGTGGGTGGGTTCAAGGATGGGGTCTGCATCTTTAAATCCCCGATCCGCTGTCAAACGACTTGGGAACACGCTGACCATAATCGTGGTAGTACCCCACTTCCACATTCTCGAGAACCCCGACGGCATCGTCCGTCAAGACGGCCGTAGAGAAGTAAAGCGTCAACAAGTAGGAACTGACCCCAAGACTATCGAGTCCCATGAGTCGCGCGGAAAGACTCGGGGCAATCTCTCCTTCGATCCCCGTTTGATGGAGACCAACAACACCTTGGTCTTCTTCGCCAACTCGCATTAGCAGAATACTGGTGGTCCCCGACGACTGACGCGATTGATAGCGGTTGGTGACTTCTAGCTTATCGCACGGAATGATCGGCACACCGCGCCACGAGGCGACCGGATGGCCAAAGATGCTGACCGTCACCGGGGGAACACCTCGCCAAGTGCATTCGCGGAGGAACGCCGCAATCGCTTTCGGGTGCGCAACGAAGAAAGCAGGCTTCTTCCATACCAAGGCCAAGAGTTCGTCCAAATCATCGGGTGTCGGCGCCCCGTAACGCGGACTGAGTCGCATTGCCGGATCGACCGAGTGCAGGAGTCCAAACTTCTTGCTATTGATCAGCTCCCATTCCTGCCGCTCCTTGATCCCCTCGATCGTCAGCCGCATCTGTTCCTCGAGCTGATTGAAGGGGCCGTTGTAGAGATCGGAGACACGCGTGTGAACTCGCACGACTGTCTGAACCGCGGATAAGGAGTACTCTCGTGGTGTCGGCGAATAATCGACAAAGGTTTCCGGAATCTCGACATTCTCCGCGAAACCAGAAACCAAATCGATGTTTCGCTCGCCATAACGATTGACGCTCGAACGAAGCTCCTGATGCTCCTCGATCGCCTTCTGGAACTCGGAAACCATGTTCGGATTCTCGGCCAGTAATGTGTCGAGGTCTCTCCGCGACAACGTGAGCAAGACGCAAGGGGTGAGCGTACGAATCGTTGCATCCGATGGACGATCCGAAGTCAGATCCGATTCCCCAAAGAATTCTCCCTCGGTCAACAGCGCAATTCTCAGATCGCTGCCATGGACCCCCTTGCTAAGGACTTCTACCTGCCCCTGGGCAATCACGAAAAACTTGCTCCGATCTTCTCCCTCGACCAGCAACTTATTGCCGATCGGTACATTTTCAACGCGAAACGAAGCCGACATCCGTTCCAGAATCGCATCCGGCAAACGGGAGAAAAGTGGAATACGACGAAGCGCGCCGGCGGGAAACGAAACTCCATCCTCGCGCACATCGACCGCAATCCGTTCGGCCTTTGCAAGTTCGACTTTGGTTCGATTGACGCGGTATGTTCCACCGTTGACATGCACCCATGGAAGAAGCTTCAGGAGGTAGCGCGGGGTGATCGACATCATCTTCGGTGATGTCTTCGTCGTGGTCGCAAGATTCCGGGCGACCGATGTCGTTACGCTTCGCTGCAGCAAAATTGTCACTCATTCCACGATTCCTTGTTGAAATAACCCACGGTGTCGCAAATCGTCGTCAAAGCGGAAGAAAACGCATGCTGAGCCCTCATCCCTCTCCTTCACGCTAGCTCTGATCCATCTCAAGTTTCCCATTTGTTTTTCGCGCGACAAGTAGACATCACCGGCCAAAATAGGGACATCAACCAAAGTCGCAGGGGGGAGCGGGAAACGCAAACCCCGTGAAATATGACGGAAATCAGCGATGCAGTCGTCCGAAAGCCGTCGGATTGACGACGCTCCTGATTCTGTCCCGTAGCAGCCGACGGATGTGCAAACGGGGCATCCGCATCTACCGCAGGGGGATCACGGCATCGTCGACGACCGCATAAACTCGATCCTCACGCTGCGGCTCGAGGACCTTCATGCCAGTGAAAAAGCCAAACGATGGCAGAATGCACTGAGTGGGAGTGAGATAAAAACAGGGAAACTTCATCTGCACCCCTCGTTCCAGTCGTGTCCGAATCCCCGGATGAAGATGGCCGGCAAAATGAAAATACTCCGATGCCGGTTGATTGCTCGGTAAAGGGTAGTGGGCGAATTCGAAACGATCTTCGCGATACGGCTCGCCAAGCTGCTGAATTCCAAGCGACTCGAAGAAGCTTCCTTGCCCCCGGTCGTGATTGCCCATGACAAGCGAAAACGCGGTGGCAGCGTGTTGCTCTCTCCACTGGCTCAGCAGCTCGCGATAACCGTTTCCATGGTAAGTCTTCGCATGCACGAGGTCTCCCAGACAGAGAATCCGCCGCGCGCGAAACTGCAGTACGGCGTGGGACAGCACCCGCAGCATCTCGGCGGTGGTTCCACCAGGAACAGGGATCCCCGCCTCACGAAAAACCGCTGCCTTCCCAAAATGCGCATCGGCCATCAGCAAAGTCTCTTTCCGGGGCCACCAGATCATCCTTGAAGGGAGGAGCACGAAAAGCTCTTCTTGAATCACAATTTCCTGCATCCGAAGCTCGACCGGTTCCAATAGAATGCCTCTCAGAGCCTATCCGAAAAGGTGTCTGACCCTCTCCGGCCAGGCCCAAAAACCAAAGAAATCGACCTGCATCCAAAAGGTCAGACACCTTTTCGGAGAGGGTCTCAGTCCATGCATCTCGGCAATCGACAGAGCCGAACGATCAGCCCCCCTCGATCTTTTCCGCAGCCCTTTGCAACGGTTGCTGCATGCGTCGGATTCGATCCGCCAGCTTTTCACTGCTGACGCGGTCCCGCATTTTATCGACTAAGAGACCAAAGGCCAGCGGCGTGGCGCGCGGGAGATCGAGGATCACCATTTGCGAGGTCGACAAACGCTCGAGAACCTGACGCATCCGCTGGATCTCCAGTTGCGATTGCAAGACCTCCCGCTGTGCTTGGAGAAGGAGCAGATTTTCAGGGTCATATTTTTCAAAAACATCATAGAACAGGTTGCTCGATGCCTGCAGATGTCGGCTCGGCTGACGCGCACCCGGATACCCTTCGAACAACAAACCCGCAATTCGCGCGACCTCCCGAAATTGTCGACGACACATCTGGCTGGTGCTGAGACTGTTCAGCACATCGACCGTCAGTGGTCCTGCTTCGAGCAATCCGCTCTCGATTGCTTTTTCAAGGGGCGGGGGAGTGGGTGAAACGAGGACAAAACCGTAGTCATTCATCGCCATCGAAAACGAGATCGGTTCGAGCCGCGACATCCGGTAGGCAAAGAGAACCGCGAGTCCTTCATGCAACAAGCGTCCGTCGAAGGGATAGAAGAACAAGTGGTATCCATCGCGATTCTGCAATCGTTCGACGAGAAATTGCCGCGCCCCTGGAATCATCGACCATTCCCGCTGGACCTCGAAGATCGGAGCCAGCGCCTCCATTTCGGCGCTTGCCAGCGTCCCGTCGCGCGCGTCGTGGAAAAGAGATCGCAGCGCGTGCGACATCTGGCTGGACAGTGGAAGCCGCCCCCCCATCCACTGCGGCACGGTCGTGGTCGTCCCCCGCGACTTTTTCACCCATGCGGTATTGTCATGAACTTTGACCAGTTCGAGGATTTTGCCTGCCAGCATGAATCGATCCCCCGGCTTCATCTTGCCAACAAACGATTCCTCGACCATCCCCAACTGGCCTCCTTTTCGATACCGCACAGCGATCATCGCATCCGCGACAATCGTGCCAATGGAGAGGCGATGTCGCCGCGCGATCCGGCTGCTGGAAACTGTATACCGCAAGCCGTCCCAAACAAGGCGATGGTAATCAGGATAGGCGGCGAGCGACGAACCACCATGCTGGCAGAAATCCAACACCCATTTCCATTCCTCATCGGAGAGCTGCTGATAGGCTGCCGTGCGCCGTACCTCAGCAAGCAGGGCAGCAGGCTCAAAACCTCCTCCCAGCGCCACGGTGACCAAATGCTGTGCGAGCACATCGAGGGGCTTCTCCAGAGGACATCGATCCTCGAGCCATCCTTTCTCGATTCCCATCTTGACAGCGGAGAGTTCAACGAGTTCCAGGACATTGGTGGGGACAAATGTCAGGTGGCTCGTCTGGCCAGGCGCGTGCCCGCTCCTCCCGGCGCGCTGGAGTAACCGCGCAACACCCTTGGGGCTCCCGACCTGAATCACATGATCGACAGCAGAAAAATCGACCCCCAGATCGAGACTTGAGGTGCAGACACAGCACTTGAGTTTTCCGCTTTGGAGGTTCTCTTCGATCCACGCCCGAAGGCTGCGATCGATCGAACCATGATGGACGGCCATCTGCCCGGCTAGGGCAGGAAGCTCGGCCAGCAATGCCTGGTACCATAACTCCGTCTGCGAACGCGTATTGGTAAAAACGAGTGTCGTCTGCGAGCGCTCAATGATCGGAATGACCTCGCGAGAGAGCCGAACACCCAGGTGCCCGGCCCAGGGAAACCGCTCGATCTGTTGGGGGATGATGGAGTGGATCTCGATCTTCTTTGACTGCTTGGCATCAATGCGCCTTCTTTTCGGCAAAGGTGTCCCGACAAGCAAGGTTTGCATCGCTCCATCGAGATCGCCGATCGTCGCCGATAACCCCCACAGCCGCAGTGACGGCACGATTCCCTTGAGCCGTGCAATCGCCAGTTCCGCTTGGACTCCGCGCTTTGTCCCCAAGAGTTCGTGCCATTCATCGACGACAATCGCCCGCAGCGAAGCAAAATGCTTGCTCCAGTCCGGCCAGGAGAGCATCACGCTTAGACTTTCAGGGGTCGTGATTAAAATCTCTGGCAGTCGTGCTCGCTGCCTCGTTCGCTGGGACGAGGTACTGTCGCCCGTACGTTTCTCCGCACGCCAAGGAATACGAAGGTCAGCGAGCAATTGGCAGATCGAGCGTTCCAAATCGGTTGCCAAGGCACGCAGAGGTGTGATCCAAACGAGCTGCAGGGGGGATTGAGCCTGAGTCGCCCGAGCCGCGCCGGAGCTCGACCAATCGATGACTGGACCGAGGAGCGCAGCGAGCGTTTTGCCGGTCCCAGGGGGCGCATGAACCAGGCCATCCTCGCCCTGAAGATACGCCCGCCACGTTTGTTTCTGAAACGCAAAAGGTTCCTTGCCCGACCGAGCAAGGAGCTGGGAAAATTCCTCGAGAGCCAAACGATGACAGCGCTTCATGGCTTGGCCCCGAGCATCGCGCGGATCGCCTCAAGGCTGTCTGCGTCACGGGGCGCTAGATCGTGGCGCCAACGATGGATCCTTGGAAAACGAACTGCGATCCCTGACTTGTGCCGACTGGACGCTTGCAAGTTCTCGAATGCCAGCTCAAAGACCAGCTCCGGATGAACACTTCGCACCGGCCCAAATCGCTCCTTGGTGTTCCGCCGTACAAACGCATCGACGCGCCGAATCTCCTCGTCCGTCAATCCCGAATACGCTTTTGCAAACGGCACCAACTGGTCTCCATCCCAGAGCGCGAATGTGTAATCGGAATACAAGCTCGCTCGCCGTCCATGTCCACGCTGAGCATAAATCAGTACGGCATCAACCGTGTAAGGCTCGATCTTCCACTTCCACCATTCGCCGCGCACTCGGCCAACTCGATAAGCACCACTTGCTCGTTTGAGCATCAATCCTTCGGCATGATGCTCACGAGCAGTTTCGCGGAGCCGGATTATTTCCTCCCACGTCTCTCCCCCAAGCGCCGCTGAGATCCGAATGCGAGGTCCCTGTATCAAAGACGCATGTGCCAGAGATTCGATCCCTTGTTCCAGCAGAGTTCGGCGATGGGCAAGCGGTTGATCACGAACGTCGCGGCAGCCCCACTCCAAAAGGTCGAAGGCGATAAAGACCGCGGGAACTTCGGCAAGCAGTTTTCGTCCGACCTGTTTTCGCCCGATCCGCCGCTGCAGCTCGGTAAAGGGGAGGATTCGATTTCCTTGGATGGGAAGTATCTCTCCATCGAGCACGGTACCATCTGGGAGCTTCTGGGCAGCATCCCTGATTTCCGGAAACCGATCGGTAATGAGCTCTTCGCCGCGAGACCAGAGGTAGAGATTTCCGCCGCGAGCAATGAGCTGTGCCCGGATCCCGTCCCATTTCCACTCCACCAGCCACTCCCGCAGATCGCCCAGCGCAGCGAACATCCCATGCTCCTGATCAGCATCGTCACAGAGTTCCAGGGGGCTCGCGAGATAAAACGGATACGGACGACTCGCATCGGAGCTCCGCGTATCCGGGTCGAGGAGAGTCTGAAAAAAATCGGGGGTCGGTTCCCACGACCCCATCAACCGGTGGGCAATTACTTCGGCCGAGAGCCCCGATGTTTTCGCGAGCGCCTGGACGACTAAGCGCTCGGAGACACCAACGCGGAGCGCGCCGGTGAGGAGTTTATTGAGGAGAAAACTGGACTCTCGATCGAGAGTCCGCCAGTAGCCTGCGAGGACCTCCCGCTGCTCGGACTCCGGCATCCCGCGCATCGGTTCGAGTCGTTCGACAACCCAGTCTCGCAGCGACGTCTGGTCATTTGAAGTCCCGGGCGGCAGGACGAGCGAGACCGTTTCTGCCAAATCCCCGACAACATCGTAGCATTCATCAAACAACCAGGGGTCGATCCCCGCCGCTTCCGCCCCCCACATCCGAAGCTGTTTCGTCGTCACGAGACGCGACCGTTTTTCGCCGCACAAGAAATACAATGCCCAGGCAGCATCGGCCGGAGACGCTGACTGAAAATACGCCCCAAGCAACGCCACTTTCTCGCTCGTGCGGGAGGTCTGATCGAGGGCTCGATAGAGACGGGCAAAGTTCTTCATGGGAAGTATCCGAACAGGGGTCAGTATCCGAAAAGGGGTCTGTCCCGGGTCTGCCCCTGTCCCGGGTCTGTCCTTTTGGAGGCAAGTCGATTTCATTTCGTTTTTGGGCCTTGCCGGAGAGGGTCAGCCCCTTTTTGGAGAGGCTCTCAGTCGTTGCCCTGAACACCTTCGACCATCGATTCGTCCTTCTCCAGAGGCTCCTCCGCCAGCTCGCCACGAAATTCCGTATGGACCTCCCGTGCTGCGATCCCCCGGTTGCTGAGATGCTGGACGACTTGACGGGTGTAGCCATGGGTCACCCAGACCTCGCTGGCCTCCGTAGCAGCGATCGCCCACTGGAGGCCGAGCCAGTCGACGTGATCCGACATCACGAAGCCTCGATCCACCCCTTGGCGACGACGGATCCCCCGAATTTGCATCCATCCCGATGCATTTGCCAAGGAAACCTCCCCAAAGCGACGCAGCCAGACCGATCCACGCGCGCTCGGTGGGGCAACGACCAGTGCGGTGGCCCAATCCACCTTCCCTTCCGCTTCTTGAACCCCCATCACCTTGGGCAGAGTGACCCCACAATTTCGGTACGCCTGGACCGCTCCGAGAATCGCACCATGGACAATGAACGGTCCCAAGGATGGGGATATCGCCGAGAGTAACCGCTGGGCCTTCCCGACCGTATAAGCGAAGAGCACACTGCAGACCTTGTGCTGCTGGTTGTCTAACCACCACTGTTCGATCTCCGCAATCACTTCGGTCGAGGGTTGCCAGCGGTAAATCGGAAGGCCGAAAGTCGATTCCGTGACAAAGAGATCGCAGCGGAGAGGTTCAAAGGGCGCGCACGTTGCATCCTCCTGCAACTTGTAATCGCCCGAAACGACAACGATCTCCCCATCGGCCTCAAGTCGCACCTGCGCTCCGCCCGTCATATGCCCCGAGGGATGGAGCGAAACCCGGACCCCACGATGGTTGATGACCTCGCCATAGCCAACAAAATCATAGTGCGGCGTGCCCCCCAGCCGCATTCGAAGAATCGCATCACCGGCTCTCGCGGCGAGATACGACCGGCAGCCCCATCGCGCATGATCGCTGTGCGCGTGGGTCACAATCGCCCGCGCGACGGGCAACCAAGGGTCGATGTAAAAATCTCCTTGCTCACAGTACAAGCCGGAGGGAGTTTCAGAAATCAGGGGCATGCTCTTTTTCTTTCTTCTGAATACCAGTTTGCGGTCCGTAAACCATGTTTTGCTAGCAGGGGAGAGGCTCACACCCCCTTCCTCTGGGGTGACACGGGAATTTCGGAGGCAAGCGGTTCGGGAGGCACGCGGTGATGAACAGCAATTGGCGAGCAACGAGTGGTTTCACCATCAGTTCTTCCTGGCTCAGGCTTGGTCGTCTTTTGTACCCCGCCGTAATCTGTTTAGCCACAGTTCTTCCCGGCGAGACCTCAGTCCTCGCGGTTGGCACTCCTGGACGAACTACGGCAAGTGAACCCTCGGCCGTCCGCTGTGTTGTCATTGAACTATTTCTCTCGGGAGAAGAGGGGAAAGATCACGCAGTGCAGCGGGAGATTGAGCAGTTTGTCCAGCAGCGACCGGGGCTTCGGCTCGCCATCCGCAACGTGAAAGAAAATACTCGCCACGAGGAACGACTGCAGAAACTGGCGAAGCACTTTCATTTTGACCCAGCAGACCTTCCGGTGCTCTACTGCTGCAATCAAATGGTAGGCTGTGGACCAATCCGGAGCTTCTCCCGAGCAACCGATGTCGCCAGAAAGTTCGGGGCGAATCGAGCTGCCTCTCTTTGGCTCGGTCGACGTCCAGCAATTAGGTCTGCCGCTCTTTACAATCGCGATTGGATTGGTCGATGGATTCAATCCATGTGCGATGTGGGTCTTGCTGTTCTTATTGTCAATTCTTGTCAATTTGCGTGACCGATTTCGGATTTTTGCGATCGCGGGCGTCTTCGTTCTTGTCAGCGGCCTGGCCTATGACGCTTTTATGGCGGCCTGGCTGAATGTCTTCCTGCTGGTCGGTTTTCTTCGACCGATTCAAGTTTTCCTTGGTCTCCTGGCGCTGGTTGTCGGTGCGATTCACGTGAAGGATTTTTTTGCCTTCAAAAAAGGAATTTCGCTCTCGATCCCTGAATCCGCAAAACCGGGAATTTATAAGCGTGTCCGCTCGATTGTCACCGCGGACAACTTGTGGGGCGCGATTGTCGCCGCGACGGTCCTGGCGATCCTGATCAACATTATCGAACTGCTCTGCACGGCTGGTCTTCCCGCCCTCTACACGAATGTTCTCAGCATGCAGCAATTGCCAGCATGGCAGAACTACGCCTACCTGGGTCTCTACATCCTGGCTTACATGTTTGATGATTCACTCATGGTCGGAGTGGTAATCGTCACGCTGGGGAAAAGGAAATTGCAGGAAAAAGAGGGACGTTGGCTCAAGCTTGTCAGCGGCGCGGTGGTCCTTCTTCTTGGGGTCGTCATGCTCTTCCGCCCCGAGTGGCTGCAGTAAAATCTTTCTCCCGCAGTGCGGACTTGCCCCCTGGACGCCGTCGATTTGTGTTACAATTCGGCGGCAACGTGGCGATGTCGATCGGGATTTTTATTCCCTTTGTTTCCGAAGAAGGCTTTTCTCATGACCGTGTTTTTAACCATTCTCGTTGGCATGGGTTTGTTTGTGCTCGGACTTTTGGCCTACGGTGTGGGGATTTTCAATCGGCTGGTCACTTTAAGAAACCGCATTGATAACGCGTTTTCGCAGATCGAGGTCCAGCTCAAGCGGCGTCATGATTTGATTCCGAATCTTGTGGAAACGGTCAAAGGCTACATGAGCCATGAACGGGAAACGCTGGAGGCTGTTATTCAGGCGAGGAATCAAGCTGTCGGCGGATTGCAGCAAGCCGCGGGAAACCCTGGTAGCGCTGGGGCGATTGAATCACTGGCGGCTGCCGAACGGGGCCTCAGTGGCGCACTCTCCCGGCTCTTTGCGCTCGCGGAAGCATATCCTGATTTGAAAGCGAACCAAAACATGGCCCAGCTGACCGAGGAATTGACGTCGACCGAAAACAAGGTCAGCTTTGCTCGGCAGGCCTACAATGATTCTGTCACCGAGTACAACACTTATAAGCAAACTTTTCCGCCGGTGATTTTTGCGAACCTCTTTGGGCATGCTCAGGACCGACAGCTGCTGCAGTTTGAAGGGGAAAAAATTCACCAAGTTCCAACGGTTTCCTTTAACTGATGGCGTCGAATTTTTTTCAACAGCAGGATCGCGCACGGGCAAATTCGTTTTGGCTGATTCTGCTGTTCATTGTCGGTGTTGTCGGCATCGTCGCCACAACCACATCGTTAGCCTACGCAGCGCTGGAGATGTCCGGCTCGCCTCCGAATGCAGCCCCTGACTTGCAGACAAAGGTCTCGGTCTTGGTTTCAGTCGCCGCGGGGACACTCGCGGTGATTTTGCTCGGAACGCTCTTCAAAACCGTCTCGCTTCGCGCTGGGGGAGGGACTGGCGTTGCAGAAAGCCTGGGAGGACGGCGGATCGTCCCCTCGACCGCAGATGCGGAAGAAAAACGCATCTTGAATGTCGTCGAGGAAATGGCGATTGCATCGGGGACGCCCGTTCCGCCTGTCTTCCTCCTCAATGAAGAACAAGCGATCAATGCCTTTGCCGCCGGGTATTCCCCGCAAGATGCCGTCATCGGCGTCACGCGCGGGGCGATTCACCAATTGAATCGAGAGCAGTTGCAAGGAGTGATCGCACACGAATTCAGCCATATCCTCAACGGCGATATGCGACTGGGGATTCGTGTCATCGGAATCATTCACGGTATTATCCTGCTGAATCTGCTCGGTCGCTTTCTCATGCGGATTTTTTTGCATTCAGGTTCGGCCAGGCGGAGCTCCAGCAATAAGAATTCAGGCGGGATTCTGCTCGCAGTGATCGTCGTCTCCGTCGCTTTGATCCTGATCGGCGCCATCGGTTCGATGATTGGCAACCTCATCAAAGCCGCTTTGTCCCGCCAGCGAGAGTATTTGGCCGATGCGTCAGCGGTCCAGTTCACGCGGAATCCGGAGGGACTCAGTGGTGCACTCAAGCGGATCGGTGGACTTTTGGCCGGTTCGCGGATGAAGCATCCCCGCGCGGCGGAAGCCAGTCATCTCTATTTTGCGTGTGGTGTCCAGGGAGGGTTTGCATCGCTGTTCTCATCCCACCCGCCACTGGAAAAAAGGATTCGCGCGATCGAGCCATCGTGGGATGGCCGCTATCCGCAGAGTGAAGGTTCCGCCAGTTCCGCCCGCGCGCGGTCCATGCAGGCCGCGCCCACAGCCGCGGTTGCAGCCTTTGCGGAATCCCCCGTGCTCCGCCCAGATCAGGTTGAATTCGCTGTCGATCACGTCGGGAATCCGAAGCTTCATCACCAGCGATACGCCCGCCAGTTGCTCGACCAAATCCCAACGGAACTGGCCAAAATGCTTCGCGAACCCTTCTCGGTCCGCGCCGTCCTCTTTGCAATGCTTATCGACCGCCAAAACGAAATCGCCATCGCCCAGTTTCGAGCTCTTGAGGATGCGGCGCTCGATAAAGGGGGCATTGAACTGACGCGATCGATCTATCCGCAGGTCTTGGAGCTCTCACCCCTCCTCCGATTGCCGATGGTCGATTTGGGAATTGCATCGCTACGCTCGCTCACAGCCCCGCAGTTTGAGGTGTTCGATCGCGCACTTGAGGCGCTCATCCGAGCCGATCAAAAACTCACGGTGTTTGAATGGGGATTGTCTCAGATCATCCGCCGCCATGTCCGTCCTGAGTTTGGAGCCACTCCCCCGCCGAAAGTCCACATTTATGGACTCCAGCGGCTGGGGCCGGAAGTCTCGATACTTTTGTCCACCGTATCCCATGTGGGAAACGCATCCAGCGATTCCAAACGTGCATTCGCCTCCGGGGCGCAGCACTTGGCCGATTGCCCGCTCGAGTGGCTGCCGGCGGAAGAATGCTCCCTCGCAAAGCTCGAGCAAGCCTTGAATCGGCTGCTGGAAGTTTCTTTCAAGCAACGCGGACGAATCATTGACGCGGCAACGCGAATCGTTTGCGATGATGGCCGCGTGCAGCCGCGCGAGGCGGAATTGCTCCGCGGGATCGCCGATATGCTCCAGGCACCCGTTCCCCCGGTGCTACCCGGCCAGCCCCTCGCCTGAACTCTGCAAAACTTCGATCAAGCCACCCTGTTTTCTGCCTCCAAGGCGTTGACGTCCTGAGGGTCGATGGTTAGCGTGAAGGGTGGTCGGACCGCGAATGTGCCTATGCTGCATGATTTGCGGAGCCTGTTCGCTTGTCCCATCGTTTTTTCGCGATTCTTTTGCTGGTGCTTTACGGAGCACCATCGCTGGTCGGGCCATTTTGGCATCGCCACCAGCCTTGCTGCGCTGACGGGTCGGCGGTCGCTTGTCACGTTCCAAGTCCTGCCGTCCTTGGAACTGCTGCACCACCCGCCGCGGAACGAGCGTCACTGGGCAGTGTGTCGTCTTGCTGCTGCGATCGAGACCGAGGGCCGCAGCGAGTTTCCGAGCCGCGTTTTCAGGACGAACTCTCGAGCGGGATTCCTTGCACTCCGGAGAAGAGCGAAGGCTGTACGATCTGCGAGTTCTATGCTTCGCCGCAGATGAGCTCCCTCCCGCTGGAATTTCCCGCCGATGCGCTCCGCACGACACTCTTGGTCCCCCACGCACCCCCATCCCCGCATGCTTGGCCCATTGAGACGCGCGGGCGCGGTCCACCAAACCGCGTTTGATTTTCCGGATCGATGCGGCTCTGAAGCCCAACCCTTCCGGGACTGAATCGAGGGTCCCGGGAAATCTGGCGAGCCGTTTTTCTCTGAAGCTGTTCGGTGCGTTGTTTCAAGGAGTGGATGGTGATGGCGTTGCAGCACAATCGAATCTCGCGGCGGCCAGCGTTTACGCTTGTCGAACTGCTGGTGGTCGTGGCGATTATTGGCATCCTCGTAGCCCTTCTCTTGCCGGCGGTACAGTCGGTGCGAGAAGCGGCTCGCAGGATGCAGTGCGCCAATAACCTCAAGCAGATCTCCCTGGCGATTCACAATTACACCGGGGCGATGGGGTCATTGCCGCTGACAACGACAGGACCAAGTCGCACAAGCCAGCCATCGGGTAACGGTTTTTACAGTTGGTTGGCAATGATCTTGCCACAGATCGAGCAGCAGAACGTCTATCAGTCGATTCAGTTCAACCACCCGATGGTCGATGAACGGAATTTTTCCACGAGCAGCCAGTATCTGAATCTGAGGATATCAGCCTCGCACATCAATGCGGGACCGGCACGATTCATGGTGGGGACATACTTGTGTCCATCCGAATCGGTGGAAATGACTTCTGCGATGGGAACCGCCGCGGTGGCCCCAGGTTCGTATGCGGGGAACATCGGCTGGATTCGAGGTACGACGGGGATTGATGGGAGCGCTGCTCCGCTCGGCCGCACCAATGGTGCAATGCCGATGATTAATCCCGCGAGTCCCGACCCGTGGCAGATGCGCAATCTCAGCTTTCGAGATTTCAAGGATGGAACGTCGAGCACCGCAATGGTGACCGAACGGATCATCAACAATGCCGAGCCGATCAGCGGTCCTTTTGGTTCTTCATTGCCTGCAGGTCTGCGGAAATCAGCGCTTTCATTTTGTGCGGGGTCTGGGTCGAGCAACCGACGGCTTGGCGACTGGGTCACTTACTGCAACTCAGTTTCCGTTCCCGATCCGCTCTACTCACTCCCCCACGGTCGGTCGTGGATTTCAGGGTGGACGCTCGCTGCCAATCTTTACATGCATGTAATGCCAATCAATTCGCGAAACTGCCATATCTATGGTGGTGAAGATGATGGCACGAATATCGTCACCGCCAGCAGCTACCACTGGGGTGGCCTGAACATGGCGTACGCCGATGGGCATGTGAGTTTTGTCAGCGAAACGATCGATCGCGAAGTCTGGTGGGCGATCGGCTCTCGAAACGGCAGCGAAGTCATGCAGGCGCCGTAGCCCGGCGGATGCAGGACAGGACAAAGTTCAATTCAACATTTCAGTTCAAAAGATAAAACAAGGATATTCTTCATGATTCGTTTATTTTCTTGCGTGTTCGCATTGCTCTTATTTGCTCCCCTTCCCGCATCAGCGGAGATCTATCTGAATGGACATGCCGACATTGGCGTTGGCTTTGAGGAAGGGGAATTGCACCTCCATTTTCATGCCGAAAATGACTTGGGAACTTATGGTGGCGGAACCATCCCTGCGGGTGAATATGAAGCGGGGGAGTTCATGATCGGGGTTCCTGGTATGGGCGATTTTCCGGGGACGGGGAGCGCTCGCCCCTCGGGAAGCCAGTGGGACTTTCTGGGCGCTGATAGTGACTTGGTTTGGTTTCTCCCGCAGTCCAGCGATCCCAACAAGCCATTCCTTGGAATTGCAACCGAAGAACTGCTGCCTGATGATGGCTGGAATACGCCTCTGACCTGGACCGTCAATGGAATCACCACGATCTGGGGAGCGGATTCTCATTTTGCCCTCTGGTCTGCAGACGCTTTCGGAAATCCGCAAGTCTTTGCCTCGACAAGAATCCCGACCGGTACGGGGAATAGCTGGCAGCAAGACGCGCTGGGCCATGAGCACTTTAATTTTGGTTTTACCAGTGAAGGGATTTATGATGTCAGCTTTACGATTTCGGGCTTCAATTCGACGCTCAATGAGTCGTTCAGCGACACCGGATCTTTCCGCTTTATCACTGGCGGGGCAATTACGGCAATCCCCGAGCCGAGCTCGTTCGCAATCCTCGCAGCGGCGGCTGCCTCGGTCGTCTCCTACCGGCGTCGACGAAAGGGAGCCGCGATCATGAGCGATGAAAAAGTCGTCGCTGTTTGAGTAGTTCCTGGTCGTCGTTCGAAATGATTACAATAGCTCGAGGCGGAAGGGGTCCGATCCCTTCCGCTTTTTTTTTCCGTGGTCCGACGCGAGTCATTTCATGTCCGATGGTTACCCACGTCTTTCGGTAAGATGGAAGTCCCTGGCGCGAATGAGCTGGGTGAAGAAGAGCTGGGTAACGAAGAGCTGGGTAACGAAGAGCTGGGTAACGAAGAGCGTCGAACTTTCATTCGTCTTCTTCGTCGTGGCCACTGGCAAGCTGCACCTCGCCGCAGCTCAGGAGCAGGAGCATCAGGAATCTTACCAGCAGCAGATCGTTCCATTGCTCGAAAAATACTGCTTGGATTGCCACAATGCCGACGTGCAGGAAGGGGGCGTCCGGCTCGACCAGTTCCGACATCCGCTGGACGAACGACAGCTGAAATTATGGCTTCATGTAGGCGAGCAGGTTCGCAGCCAATCGATGCCACCTGCCGAGCAAGCGGCCCAGCCGGAGCCAGCCGAACGCGAGCTGCTGGACGACTGGATTTCAGCGGGAGTTGCGATCGTTCGCGCGCGTCCGGTTCCAAACAATGGCTCGGTTCGTCGCGTGACCATCGCCCAGCTTCGTCACCTTTTTCGTGACCTCCTGGGGGTGGAAGAGGATTTAACATCCTTGCTTCCCCCGGACACCCCAGCGCGCGACGGTTTTCTCAATCGCCAAGAGACGATGGTCCTCAGCCCCCTGCTGATCGAAGCCTACATCGAGGCGGCCGAAAAAGCACTCGATTCAGTGCTGGTCGATCCCGCATCCGTCCCCGAAATTCAAAGCTTTACGATGGAGCTGGGGGATGATATCAACCCCAGTCCATGCCCCGATACGCTGGTTCTCGGTGCGAACAGCCATCTCCTTCCGAACGATGACTTTCTCGTCACTGAGAATCTGCCCGCGAAAGATTTTCCGTATCAGCCCAAAGCGATGCGAACCCACTACCGCTTTATCGAGGGTTATGCCGGAAACGATACGGTTCGAGGGTGGCGGGATTTTGGCAGCATTTATCATGCGGTTTTTGCATGCATGCGAGGCAACGAAGGTTATCCGCATGGCCTTGCCTACCAGACCACCAGCCAAGGGTTGCTTCTTCGTCCTGCGATCCCAAGCCAAGAAATCTTTGAAGTTGAAAGCACCTATGGGCCGCGGGCAAATTTCAAAATTTCCTTGCGAGAGCTCCCCGATCATGGAAACTTTCGCGTGACCGTGAAGGCTGCGAAGTACGAGGATGGATTGCTGGTGAGTCCCTCGATGCCTTGGCAAGACTCCGCATCGATCAATCCAGTGGCAACGATTTCCTTACCTGCCTCGCCGGCCGAAGTAGAAATCGCGACGGCAGGGGTCTATCGGATTACCGCCGTATCGACGGCACCGGAGCCACAGGATGCTGCGATCCCGCTGGAGATCGTCCTTGGCTCGCGTCACTTCGCAGGCAAACTCGGCCCCCACCCGTTTCTGGTGGTGCGTCTCCCCGCCGGTACGCTCGCAGTTGCCGCGAGCTTAGGGACCGCAGAATTTCAGGGGAGCTTGCAGTTTTCATTAGTTCCAGATGGAGACCCGCTGGGCGAGCTCTTTGCGCGTTTCGAGCAGCGGCAGCCATACCTTGGCGTCCACCTTGGCCTGAGGCGCGACTGTGGGAGCACGCTGGACCCGGTGGGACCTCCGCAAGCGGTCGAGTCGACGGAGCTGCGGGATTATGTTTTTGAAGGAGCGATTGCGAATTTCCCCAGCCCCGAGGTCGAAGCCGACAATGTCAATTACTTGGCTGGCCTCCGTGAGATCGGGGTGCGAAGCGAATACACCGATGGGCGGGAAATGCCACGGTTGTTGATCCGATCGGTGACTTTTGAAGGACCGTACCACGCTTCCTGGCCTCCACCGTCGTATCGCCGCTGGTTGCCTCCGCTGTCGCCTGCGGACGATGCTTCGCTGCACGCCCAGGACGCCCAAGAAGTCATCCGCAGATTTGCAACGCAAGCTTTCCGCCGTCCAGTGACAAGCGGTGAGGAAAGTGCGTTCCTGGCGATCTACCGCGAGGCCTTCGCCGAATACCAAGATTTTCGCCTTGCAATCAAAGCCGTTTTCACCGCCATTCTTGCTTCCCCACAGTTTCTGTTCCTGATTGAAAAGAGCGAATCCCCAGCCGAAGAAGAACTCGACGACTGGGAGCTCGCGGCCAAACTGTCCTTTTTTCTCTGCAATACAATGCCCGACCAGCAGCTGCTTGAGGGGGCAAGGAGCGGGATGTTGCGAGCGCGGCTCGACGACGAGATCGACCGCCTGATCGCCGATCCTCGGTTCGATCAATTCCTCAGTCAGTTTGTTTCGCAGTGGCTGCGGCTCGACAAGTTTGCGGTCGTCGAAATCGACCAAAAGCGGTTCCCACAGCTCACTCGTCCGCTCAAGAAACAGCTGGCCGCAGAACCGGTTCGTTTCGTCGAACATCTGCTCCGTGAAAACCTCTCCGCCCGGCATTTGATCGACGCCGATTTTATCGTTGCCAGCGATGCAGTGGCCCGTTACTACGGCTTGGATGGGGATGTCGAGCATGGGTTCCAGTTCCGCCCCGTCCCTGCCCCAGAGTCCCCCCTCGGAGGACTACTGACCCATGCCGCCCTGCTCGCGGGGCTCTCCGACGGACGCGAAGCAAATGCCGTCAAGCGGGGTGCATGGCTGGCCCGCGTCCTGCTCGCATCGCCACCGGAGGACCCCCCGCCGAATGTTCCTGCAATCAACGACGCAGACAATACCTCGCTCAGCCTCCGAGAAAAACTGGAACTCCACCGAAACCAGAAGGGTTGCGCGGGCTGCCACGCCAAAATCGATCCATGGGGAATTCCGTTTGAGGAATTTGATGCCGGAGGCAAAAGAATCACATCCGCCGCTGTTGATGCGCGCTCGATCCTCCCCGACAATACCGAGGTTGACGGGATGAATGGCCTGAAGGCTTACCTGATCGAACGGCAAATAGAGAATGTTGCTTACAGCTTCCTCATGCATGCGACGGTCTATGCGATTGGTCGCGACCTCCACGCGCAGGAATCTGAAGAGCTTCGCAAGTCGCTCGTGGAACTCGCCCCCTCGGAATATCCGCTCCGCGATGTTCTCCGCCTGGTGATTCACAGCAAAGCATTTTTGAAAAAGTGACGAGCGCACGTTCATGAAGGATGAAAGTAAGATTCCCCTCAAGCAGTGAAGGTAAAGCTCATGGCCGGAGCCATTCGGATGGATCGACGAAGCGTGTTGCGCGGATTGGGCGGAGCGACTTTAGTCCTGCCATTGCTCGAAGCGATGGGGAGCCATGGAACCGGTCCGACATCGAAGCGTTTTTGTGCCATCTACACCGCCAATGGGATGTCACTGCCGCGGTCGGAACACGGCATTGACCAGTGGCATTGGTTTCCACGACACGACGAGCGCGGAGAGATCGTTTTCAGCGAGTCGACCAAGCCGCTGGAATCTTTTCGGGATCAGCTCAGCTTTCTTGAAGGCCTTTATCATCCCAACGGCCTGAAGGCTGATCCGCATATGTGTTCGGACATGTGGCTGACCGGTGCCCCCCTGCATGATCCCAAGCCCGGCACTTTCAATTCGGTCGCCGTCGATCAGATTGTGGCCCTCCACACTCGACAGTACTCGCGTCAGCCATCCCTGGTTCTTTCCATCGATGCGGGGACCGGATTTCTCTCCCGAACAGGAACCATCTCCTATAATCTCGACGGAAAACCAATCCCGGCAGAAAACAACCCTCGCCGGCTCTTCGATCGTCTCTTTCGCGGCGACCAGACCTCGCTGCAAAACCAACGCAACGAACTGCGGCAGCGGATACGTCTGGTCGATGCAGTGCTGGAAAACGCCAAACAGCTCCAGCGGCAACTGGGTCAGACCGATCGAGAAAAAATGGATCAGTACCTGACCAGTCTAAGCGAAGTTGAAGCGCGACTTGAGGCTGCCGAGAAGTGGATTGATATTCCCCTGAAACCCCAAAGCTATGACCACCTCGATCTGAGCGTCACCTGTGAAGGAGAACCCGCCGAATATTACCGAAATATGTTCGACCTGATCGCGCTGGCCTTCGATGCCGATGTCACCCGGTCGGTAACATTCATGCTCAATCGCGAAGATGGGATGGGGATCAGCGACACGTTTCCACTAAAGCTGGGGCTGACCCGGACGCACCACAATCTATCCCATGCCGGAGATAAGGATGGTCTCTTGGAATTCGCTCGGTATGATCTGTTCCTGAGCCAACAGCTCGCTTACTTCCTCGGCCGCCTCCGCGAATATCGCGATCTCGATGGCTCCGTTCTGGATCATACGCTGGTCCTCTATGGAAGTGGCGCGAGCACAACGCACTACCCACGAAATCTCCCCACCCTGCTTGCTGGCGGAAAGGGGCTCGGAGTGCAGCATCGAGGCCTATGGCGCGAAGGGGAAACCAGAATGTCAAATCTCCTGCTCAGTATCTTGCGAACGCTCGATATCCACGTCGATGCTTTTTCCGATAGCACAGGGACTTTGCCGGGTAATTTCTTTCCGAACCGGAGCTAATTCCAATCCCCTGCTGAAGACCGTCATAAAGCTGGCGTTTGAACAGACGTCAGGCCACGTCGCTGGAAATTCAGGCAAGACAGCAAAAAAGGGAAAGACAAGGGACTTTCGGGGTTTGTACGGTTCTCGCGAATGATCCGGAAATTTCGCGCAAGGATAGTCGATCATCCGAAGACAGGGGAAAGAGGGACGACCCCCTCCGCAGAAAGTTTCCCCGTCCAGGCGTCCCTCGAACCTTGGCGTACGTGGGAGCGGTAGGAGACAGTCCCCGTCCGAAAAGGAGTTTATGATGGGAAGGAAGCTTGAGATTCGTTCGCAAGGATCGAAATGGAAGCTGAGGGCTTTAACGCTGGCCGTCGGGCTCGCCTCTGCGCAGCTGGTAACCGCTGAGGATTTGCCCGGTGTGATCTCCGCTGATGATTATTTTGGAAGAGGCACGATCCGACAGACCATGGGGAACGAACCTGAGAACCTCGCGGCGGATGAGGCTCCTTCAACTCCTGTCTTGGCATCCTGCGAAGAAACCATCCATGGGGCATCCGCTTGTGGGAATTCGATCGAGTGCTGCCCTCCCACCCTGGTTTGTCCCACACCTTGGTGGGGACATCGAACGGGAGCATTTGCCGACATTCTCCTCCTTCGTCCCGGGAGCACGGATCTGATTTATGCTGTCGAGCAGACCGATCCGATTGGTTTGGCGGCAGCCTCGCCGACGGGTCCTGTGGGGATCGCGAATATCGATGAGGAAGCTGGTTTTCGAACCGGATTTGCCCTCGCTGCCTCGAACTGCAGCAGCCTGGTCGTTTCGTATGCATGGTGGGACGGTGAGACTCTATCAACACTCACCGCAAACGCTCCCAACGTTTTGAATTCGCAGGTCATTCATCCGAGCGTCGACACGACTGGCGCAGCGAGCCTTGCGGCCTCCTCGATGCAGGGGATCTCGTTCCAAACTGTGGATACCACGTATCGCCATCTTTGGAAGGCTACTGAAAAAACAGCGATCAATTGGTTGGCTGGTCTGCGATATGGCAATCTCGAGCAAACATCGAGCACCAATCAAACGGTTCAAGTTGCCACGGGGCTGACGAATGTTCGTACGGACATTGGTTTTGATGGATTTGGGATTACCGGAGGCGCAGACTTTGAACGCTACAGTTGCCAGAGCGGCCTCTCGATCTACGGTCGCAGCATGCTCAGCTTGCTGGCCGGGGATTGGCAAGCCGATTACGTGCAAACGAATCAATTTGGCGGGGGTGTCATCGCCAATCAGATCAGCGACTACCGGGTGACCCCAATCATCGACACCGAGCTGGGCCTCGGCTGGACATGCATGGATGGCCGCCTCCGCGTCCGTGGCGGGTTCCTGCTGTCTGCATGGCTCGATGCGATGACCACGCGTTCCTACATCGATGGTGTCCGAACCGGACAAATCCAAGAGATCGAGGAAGTTCTCACATTCAGCGGACTTACGAGCGGCTTGGAATTCAGGTTCTAAACAGTAGTTTTTGTTCACCTATCGTGAATGAACGTCCTTAATTCTGTCGCGAGCCAAGGCACCTGAAAAACATCAGGTGCCTTTTTTCGTTTCTCTTTGTCTTTTGTCTTCTCTCGATTGCCTTTCAAAATCCGGTGAAGATGGCGGAGTCCGCCATCAAAAACACCCCAAGCCCTCCATCTTGAGCTTTCACCACAGACCCCCTAAACTTTCGCACTTGGAGGGTCATCCGTTTTTGGCTCTTCGGAGAGTATCTGCGAAGTCTGCCATGCGCGAGGGTTGAGATGAGTCAAACGAAGCAACGTCGATTCAATGTTTCGGGATCAAGGTTGAGCCGCGCGCGGCACTCACGACATCTGCACCTCGAGCGACTCGAACTCCGACGACTTCTTGCCGCTGCGGTGGATCCCTTTGACCCCTATGTTCTCAAGCTGGGAATGGATCTCGCGGTTTTGGACTCAGAGTACCGAACGCATGAGGTCGCGAGCCGGGAAAGCGGAGGCCTTATTAGCGCGTTTCGTCCTAGGAACAGTGAACTTCGTCTGTATGGGGACCGCGTTGCCGTGGAGTTCTATGCGAAAACGGACGCTGGTCGGCTGTCGAGCGAATTGCAAGAAGTCGGAATCGCGGTTACCGGTTCGTATGGGCGAGGAGTGACGGGCTTGGTCGGTTTGGACCAGCTGCCGCGATTGGCGGGTTTGGAGTCGCTCGCTTTCGCCAAACCGGTTTACGTCGGTCTGTCCGCAGGAGCGGTCACCAGCCAAGGGGATACGAGCATGTCGAGCTCGCCGGTGCGCGACCTTTTGGGGATTGACGGGACCGGGATCAACGTAGGACTTTTGAGTGACAGTTATGCGAATCTTCCGGGTGCAGGGCGTAGCGTTGCGACGGGTGATCTTCCTGGGGCGTCCAATCCATTTGGCCGTTTAACGCCAGTCAATGTGCTGCAGGATTTGCCAGCGGGCGTAGGCAACGAAGTGCAACAGGTGTCCGCGACCGGGATGCCGACCGGTGGCTCTTTCACGCTGCAGTTTAATGACGGCGGAACGATCGCGACGACCGCGGCGATTCCATCAAACGCGAGTGCCGCCCAGTTGCAAACAGCGCTCGAGGGTTTACCCAACGTCGCCGTGGGCGATGTCGCTGTTGCAGGTGGGCCGCTCCCTGGAGCACCCCTTACCGTAACGTTCCAAGGTGCGCTGGCCAATGCGAACTTCCGGGGGATGATCGCAGATGACTCAGCAGTTGTTGGCGGGGGAATCCGTGTCTCGACGACAACCGATGGGAATTCCGGAGTGGATGAAGGGCGAGCAATGCTTGAAATTGTCCATGATGTTGCTCCGGGGTCGAGCCTCTTGTTCGCGACAGCCTTTCTCGGCCAGCCCTCATTTGCAGCCAACATCATCGCGCTCCAAGCAGCGGGTTCGCGAGTCATCGTCGATGATGTTTTCTACTTTGAAGAGCCTTTCTTTCAAGATGGAGTGATCGCCCAAGCGGTCGACACTGTGGTTGCCAGCGGAAGCTCCTATTTTGCTCTTGCCAATAACCACGGTCGCAATTCGTACGAGAGTCCGTTTCAATTTGGGATCAATGTTGCACCGGGTGCTTTTCCGAGCACCACGGGTCCCGCTTTCTTGGGTGGTCGCGCCCATGATTTTGATCCTGGTCCAGTAGCAGACATTTTGCAGCGATTCACGCTTCAGGATCAGCAGCAGATTCGGATCACACTGCAGTGGGATCAGCCGTTTTTCTCTGTCAGCGGCGGCGCTGGTTCCACCAACAATGTCGACATCTACGTTATCGACGCGCTCAACAATGTCGTCGCCGGTTCAACTCGGGCGAATATTGGACAAGACCCGAGTGAGTTCTTTGCGTTTACAAATAACACTGGGGCTGCGGCAAACTATGACCTGCTGATCCTTCATAACGGCCCCGCGGCAAATGATCCTGGATTCCTGAAATACATCAACATCACCAACGGTGGTGATGGGATGGGAAACCTCGAATTTGATACCCGCAGCGGCACCGCCTATGGGCACGCCAATTCTGCCACCGGCAACAGTGTGGGTGCAGCGAATTACGAGGACACTCCTCCGTTCGGCGTTGCACCTCCCGTGGTCACCGGTTTTTCGTCCGCTGGTGGGATTGGGATCCGCTTCGATACGGCGGGGAATCCGATTGGTCCAGTTTTCCGCCAGACACCAAACATCACCGCTCCCCAAGGAGCCAATACGACCTTCTTTGGTGGTGATTCCGATGGGGATGGTTTCCCCAATTTCTTTGGGACCTCCGCAGCGGCTCCCCATGCGGGCGCGGTGGCTGCGTTGATGCTGCAGGCTGCCTCGGGGGCTTCACCAGCGCAGATCAAATCCGTGCTGCAGCAGACAGCGATTGACATGGACGATCCCGAAACTGCCGGTTTTGACAATGGATTTGATAATGGAACTGGGTATGGGTTAGTTCAGGCCTATGCGGCGGTCGTTGCCATCGCAGGCTCCGACGCGTTAGAGCCAAACAACTCGATTGCCGCAGCGACCGTACTTGGCTCTGACACAGCGATCACGCTCCGCGATCTTTCGATCACGCCCGGGGATGTCGATTTTTTTCGGATCACGGCGCACCATACTGGCAAGCTAGCCGTGAACCTGTTCTTTGATCACGATTTGGGAAACCTCAACCTGCGAATTCGAGACGCGAGTGGAGACATCGTTGCCTTGGCAACATCGACCGACGATGACGAGCGGCTTGTGATCCCCGTGGTGACTCAGGAAGCTTATTTTGTTGAAATCTTTGGTGCTGCCGGCAATGTAGCCAATACTTATGCCCTGGAGATTGAAAACTTTGCTGTCACGGTGCCCATCCTGACAGACCTAAATCGTGGTAGCGATTCAGGGGAATCGTGGTCCGATAACATCACGCGAGACAATACGCCAACGATCGATGTGTTGGTCGATTTGGTGACGTTCCTGTTCGATGTGACCGACGGCAACACCTTGCTGACTGCGGCCCAAGCAAATGCGGGGACGACCCCCGGTTTCGCCGTGCAACTGGCAATCACCGACGTCGCTACTGGCAATACGACTTTGCAGTTTTCGGAACCGCTGGGTGCGTTCAGCCCACTCTGGAGATTTACTCCTGCGATCGGCAGTCCGCTTGCCGACGGCACGTATCATCTCTCGGCAGCAGCGTATGTGGTCGATGGCAAGAACCCGAACGCCGAAGGCAATGGAGCTTTTAATGCTCCGCTGATACTGACCGTCGATACGACGGCCCCGGTCCCAGGAGCGATTGATCTTGCCACGGAGAGCGACAGTGGTTTTTCCAGCACCGATAATGTGACATCGATCCAGACCCCGACGTTTACGGGTGTCGCCGAGGCTGGGGCACTCCTCCGCCTCTTCGCCGGGACTCGACTCGTCGGTATGACCGTGGTCGGTTCGGATGAATCGGACGGGGTCTTGGGAGATGGCCTTGGTCGCTGGAGCACTTCGACCCAATCGCTCGCCGATGGCGTTTACTCGATGACCTCGACGCTGGAAGATTTGGCTGGGAATGTCAGTGCGCCCAGTGCAGCCCTGCAAGTACAGATTGACTCGGTCGAGCCCAACACTCCGTATCTGGACATTCCTCCCAGTTTCGATACTGGCCGTAGCGACGAAGACAATGTGACGCGGATCAGCACATTGCTCCTTTCGGCAACAACGCACGACGCCGGTCCTGTCCCGCCGCAGTTGTTCCCCAACAACTTGATCTACCGGATCTACGTCCGTCCGGAGGTCGGTAACGAGTTCCTCCTGTTTGATTCCTCAGTCGCAGTGGGAGGACTGACCGGTTTGACCCAGATCTTCACGACGGCGAACTTATTGCCGGGAGCGACAACGCTCGGGGCGCTCCCCAATGGTGCTCACAATTTCAAGCTCGAAGTGGAAGACCGCGCGGGGAATATCAGCCACGACTTCCTCCTTCCCTTCGTCATTGACTCGGTCGCTCCTCCGATCCCGACGCTGCGATTGGACCCCGCGGTCACCGATACGGGACTCGTTTTTGATCCGTCGACTGGCGTTGACGAGATCACTCGCGTTTCCACTCCCGGGTTTTACGGTACTGCGGAAGCGAATTCGATCGTCCGTTTGGCGGCCGACACGGTTGCAAATAATGCGATTACTGCTGCAGATATCTCCCTCGGACTGACGCAAGCGATTCCGCTGGATGGAAATGACGCGTTTCCCGGAGGTCAGTATCGGCTGACCAGTGTCCGCGATCTCAATAATCCGGACGATGTATTTCCGCGAGACGGTTTGCGGCAGATCGGTGCGACCGCCGAGGACCTTGCCGGGAACATCTCACCCGCTGTCTTCCTGAACATCGCCATCGATACGACTCCGCCACAGGTAACTGCGGTTAATTACACGACAACCCAAAGCGTCTTTGCGCCGAAGCCGCAGGCGGGCCCAACACCTCGGGTTGATGCCATTCAGGTCACCTTCCGCGATTTCCGTCCGGCAGGTCTTCCTCCTGTTTTCGATGTTGCAGGTGTCGACCTGACACTCGCGCTCGATCCGGGAAACTACGCCGTACGTGGCGATCACACGGGCCGGGTGCTGATCACCTCGGTGACCCTGATTTCCAGCGCCGCTGGAGTGGTCACCGTTCAACTGAACTTCGATGAACCGCTTCCCGATGATCGTTATACGCTGGAAATCAGCGAAGATATCAGCGATCCCGCGGGGAATCTCTTGGATGGGGACAGCCGCGCATCGGAACCGGGTCTCGCCGCACAGTTGCTCCCAAGCGGCAACCAAATTCCTGGGGGCGATTTTTCCGGCCGCTTTACCGTAGACAGCCGTCCGGAGATTGCCGTTTACAGCCAGGCCTCTGTCTACGTCGATATCAACGGCAACTTTGTTTTTGATCCCGAAGGTGACGACAACGATGCCACGAACCGTGACTTTGTTTACCAGTTTGGCCTGATATCCGATGGGCTCTTCGCCGGGAATTTCTCCGCGGTGGGCGGCGCTGCTTCAGGGTTTGATAAGCTAGGCGCGTATGGATTCTTTGCCGGTTCTTACAGCTTTGTGATCGATACCAACGACGATGGTGTCGGCGACGTCGCGTCGATCATGCCTGCTGCCTACCAGGTCAATGGAATTCCTGTGGCGGGTAATTTCTCAGCCGCGAAAGCTGGGGATGAGATCGGTCTTTTTGACGGTCAGGCTTGGTATGTCGACCTGAATGGAAACAATGCGATTGAGTTCGGCGAGCGAATCCCCACCAATTACAACGGCATCCCTGTGGTCGGCGATTTCAACGGCGACGGAAACGACGACTTTGCTGTTTACAACAACAGCACCAATTCCTTTATTTTCGATACCAATCGAGATGGCTTGTCCGATTTTGTCCTCGATGTGCGTGGTGATCTCAATCGGTATCTAGGAGTCAGCGGATTTACCGATAAGCCAGTCGCTGGAGACTTGAATCTCGATGGCATCGACGACCTCGGACTGTGGTTCAAGGGACGTGACGCCGTCTATCCTGCCGGTGCTGGGGAATGGTTGTTCTGGGTGTCTGATGTACCCGTGAATCCACCCCCGAACAATAACCCGGCGGATTTTTTCCGCGAGTTTAGCCCCGCTCCACTCGGTAACGACCTTTATGCACGCTTCGGTAACCAGACGGCGCTGCCGCTGCTGGGTAACTTCGATCCTCCGGTTGCTTCATCCAACTCGGGTCCAACGCGTCCATCCCTGACCAATCGTGTCAATGCCCATGATGTCAACAGCGATGGCCGTGTCTCCCCTGCCGACGCCCTGGCGATCATCAACGGCTTGAATCGTGGTCTCCAAATCGATTCGATCGATTCGCCAATTCGCGCGCTGGCGATGACTCGTGGGTTGCTGATGGACACCAATGGTGATGGAAAGGTCAGCCCGCTCGACGCGCTTCAAATCCTCAACCGCCTCAATCGAGCCGGACTCTCCAGGGGGGATGGAGAACAAAGTCTCGATGCCCGATCGGGATACGCTGCGGCTGTCGATCTTGCACTCCGTGATCTCGATAACCCCCTGGAGCTTGAGGAAGATGAACTCGAACTCGTGCTCAATGAGAATCGCGTTCAGTGAGTGTCACGTTAGTGACCCGCAGTCACCAAGGGCTCTTCGTCCAGCCTCACACGTCGCAGGCGAAGAGCATTCGTAATCACCGAGAGGCTGCTCAGGCTCATCGCGGCAGCCGCGAACATTGGACTGAGCAGCCAACCCACGAGCGGGTAGAAGATACCGGCAGCGAGTGGAATCCCGAGCGCGTTATAGAAGAAGGCAAAGAAAAGATTCTGCCGGATGTTCGACATCGTCTTTTGACTCAGGGAATGGGCGCGGACGACCCCATGCAGGTCTGAGCTCATCAGAATCATATCTGCTGACTCGATCGCAATTCCAGCTCCACTGCCCATCGCGATACCAACATCGGCAAGCGCCAGTGCGGGAGCATCATTGATCCCATCCCCGACCATCGCAACAATTCGGCCATCCGCTTGGTAGCGGCGGATCGTTTGATGTTTCTCTTGGGGTGAGAGTCCCGCTTGATAGTGGCGAACCCCCAGTTGCTGGGCGACGGAGCTGGCGGTTGCGGCATGATCACCCGTGAGCATGACCACCTCGATCCCGATTCGATTGAGCGCGGTGAGCGCCTCGCGGGCCGATGGTTTTACCTGATCAGCAAGGACTAGCATCGCTTCGCGTCGCTGATCGATCGCTAGCCAGAGGACGGTATGGCCTTGGCTGAGGTGCTCGGCCGCCGTCTCCTGTGCGGAACTAGAAACATCGGAGGCAGGTTGAATTCCATGCTGCGTCAAGAAAGAGTCGCTACCGATGTGGGCAATTCTTCCCGCGACTCGCCCAATCACCCCGGCACCATGACAACTTGCGAAGTCCTCGACCTGCTCGCAAGCCACTTTCATGCGACTCGCATAATTCACGATCGCTGTCGCGTAGGGATGTTCGCTCCTTTGTTCCACGCTCGCGGCAAGCGCGATGAGTGTCTCGAACTCGATCGCGGTGGAAAGAGGGGAGAAAAGAACCACCTCTGGTTTGCCTGCGGTAAGAGTGCCGGTCTTGTCGAAAATGATGGTTTGGACCTTGGAAAACCGCTCGATCGCCTCGGCATCTTTGATCAAAATCCCTTCCTTGGCTCCGCGACCGAGACCGACGGTCACCGAGATCGGGGTCGCCAGCCCGAGCGCACATGGGCAGGCGATAATGAGCACTGCGACTGCCGACATCAAGCCGTAAACCCAGCTTGGTTGAGGTCCAAGCAATCCCCAGCCAATAAATGTGAGGAACGCCACGATGATCACGGTCGGGACGAAATACGCCGCAGCAATATCCGCTGATTTCTGGATCGGTGCTCGGCTCCGCTGGGCCGAAGTGATCAATTCCACAATTCCATGCACGATGGTCTTCATACCCACCGCAGTTGCGCGGATCAGGAGCGTTCCCGATTGATTGATCGTCCCGGCGAAAACCGAATCGCCAAACGAAACATCATCTGGCAGGGATTCTCCGGTGAGCATCGACCGGTCGATAGCAGCGCTTCCCTCGACGACCTCACCATCCACCGGAACTTTGTCTCCAGGCTTGATCCGGACGAGATCTCCTTGGCTGACTTCGGAAAGGGGCACCACAACCTCACCCCCCGCGCGGAGCACCGTCGCCTGTGGAGGAGTCAAATCAAGCAGTTCGCGGATCGCGCTGCCGGTCTTGCGCCGCGCTCGCAATTCGAGGAATTGTCCGAGTAGGACCAGGCAGAGAATCACCCCTGCCGATTCGAAGTACACAGGAAGATGCGAACCCTCATGAGCGACCAGATGCCTCATCCACTGCGGGAATAGGAGCACGACAAAACTGTAGAAAAATGCGGCAAGCGTCCCGACGGTGATCAAAGAAAACATATTCAGATGCCCGGTGCGGAACGAGGCAATCCCGCGCATCAGAATCGGTCCGCCACACCCAAACAGAATCGCCCCAGAGAGGGTTGCCTGCAGCCATCCAGAGATCAGCGGCGAGATCCAGCGACCGGCCGATAGTCCAACCATCTCACCCATCGCCAGCACGAGCAAAGGGATCGCAATCACGCCTGCCGCGATCGTTCGCCATCCCATCTGGGTAATCGCGGCGAGCTCATGCTCGTCCCCCGCAGAACTGGCAAACTTTGGCTCGAGGTCCATGCCACAAAGAGGGCAATCGGCTGGACCAATATGTTCCACCTCAGGATGCATCGGACAGGTGAAGATTGCCTCGGGATCGAGCGCTGTGATCGCGGGACTTGAGCGGATCGATTTTTGCGTTCCGTGACAGCAGGAGTGTTCGCCCGGCGGCGTCTGGCCAGCGCTGCTTCGAGCCAGCACTGCGGTGGGATCGTCGATGAACTTTTGCTGACACCCCGGGGAGCAGAAGAAATACGTTTTTCCGTCGAAAGTGCTCCGTAAAGCCTTTGACGGGCTCACGCGCATACCGCACACCGGGTCCAGAGCGTCGATCTGAATTTCCATCATGGTTACTGGCCAGAAACCGCGTCTCGATACCGCTGGTGACAAGAGATACAGGAGGTTGAAAGTCGCTCCAACGACCGGTCAAGCCGCTCGCGAGCGGGCTCATCGACTTTTAGGCCTGCAAGACCTTGGAGGACCTCTTCGATTTCTCGTGCCGCAGACTCCGATTCGAGGGCCAGTTCACGGAATTTCGATTCTCTCTTTTCCATCCTCTCGATCCGTAGCCATTCGGTGAACTGTTCTCGCAGCAAAAGGGATTGCTCTAGAGGATCGGACTGGCCTTGGTCTTTATTGACGCGCCATTTCGCTTGCGACCACGCGCGAAGCGCTTCATAGTGCTCGTCGATTGCAATCATCTGCTTGACCAGCGATGAAACGGGGGAAGTCGGTTGAAAGTCGACAGCAAGCTGCTTGAGTTCGTTGTGAGCGACGGGCACTGCATCGCGGACCACGCGAAACAAACCGCGATAATTCGGATTCGTCCCTGCCAGTTCGAGGACCTGTAAACCCTGCTGGCGCGGTAATCGGCCGGCAATCACACAGGCAACCGCAGCCGCGGCGGGGCTACGATGTTTTCCGTGATGGCAGTGGATATAGAGCGGTTTCTCGAGTTCAACGATCGCTTTGGCAAGCTCCAATTGTCGCCGTGGCGAAATCCCATCGTATCCATGGGGCAGATGGACGTACCGAATCCCCGCCTCTGCGGCTAGAGCCACCTCGGGCTCAGCACCATCGACGCTGATCATCGTCCGAATTCCCAAACTTCGCAGCGCAGCAAACCCCTCCGTCCCCGCAGGAAGTCCACCCGAATAGATGCCTGGGGCGATGAGCAGCAGATTCGGAAGCCCGTCGGTTGGGACCAGCACTGGCGATGGTGCTGGGCCTGATGAATCGTGCTCATGAGCAAACGCCCAAGGTCCGCACGAAGCGCAAACGCAAATCAGCAAGCGTATTGCCAAAGAGTCAATTGGGGAGGACCGGGTCCTCATTGGAGTCTCAAAAAGTTGAAGGGAGGTACGTCACATAAACATAGTAGGCTCCGACTTGGGAACCATCCTCAAGGAGGAATCGTCCCTCCAGCAATGCGTCACCTTGTTCCAGCATGACTTCGAAAAACGCTTCGCGATCCTCTGGCAACACCTCCTTCTCCCATTTCGAATCGCCGATGCGGAGGATGCTTGATCGAATCGCGAGCGGTTTTCCTGGCGTCTCGCGAAAAGCTTTCTTCCCGAAAACGGGCGATCCGGGTGGGAGAGCACTTCGCAGGGGCTGGTCGACTTCCACCGGCCAGCGTCGCAAACGAATCTGGTACTTACCCGATCGTGTCAACCGAACATTCCAGTAACCCGTATTTTTCTCTCCTCCCAATCCTTGGCGAATGAGCGCTTGATTCCAGGGAGACATCTCAGGTGCGATCCAGTCATGGCTTGTCAGCCGAGACGGGTTTTCTGCGGGATGCCCGAGATAGATGGGGATCGGTTCCGAAAAAGTCGGTTCGAGTTCATCCCACCATGCTTCGTAGTGTGCTCGTAATTGCTGTACCTGATCAGGAAAATCACCAGCGAGATCACGGTTTTGTCCTGGGTCCTCAGCAATCGCATAAAGTTCTTGGCCATTGACCAATCGCCACTTCTGCGTCATCACGGCACTCTCCCGCCACTTGATCGGAAGATTGACGCGCTGGGAATCGGTAAAGAGCACGCGATCCTCCCACGGGGCTGCCTCACCCTTGAGGAGCGGAACAAGGGAGCGTCCATCCAAGTGCAGGCCTGGTGGTGGCGAGATCTGGCACAAATCGAGCAGGGTCGGGACAAGATCCACATGGGCAGCGAGCGTATGAAGATCGTAACCGCGATCGAAACCTCCCGCAGGCCAGCGAAGAAAAAAGGGGACCCGATGACCACCATCGTACGGGCTCCCTTTGGCACCTCGCATCTGCGCATTAAAGACCTTTGCACCCAGGGCAGTTCCATTGTCGGTGGTAAAGACAAAGATCGTCTTTTCCTCAATCCCTTTCTGTCGCAGAAAAATCCGCAGTCTCCCCACCTGCCGATCGAGATTCGTGATCATTCCGTAAAAGTTGGCGAGCGAGCTGTCGAGGGCTGCGTAGGGTCGCGCATCGTCCGGCGGTGCATGCATCGGATCATGGGGTGCATTGGTGGCGATATAAGCCAGGAAAGGACGACCCTGACGAACCTGATCCTCGATGAAGTTGATCGCGGAATCAAAGAAGACTTCTGTACAAAACCCGTGGGCTTCGGTCGGCTGACCATTGTGCAAGTAAGTCCCATCGAAATAGGCGTTGTCCCAGTAATCGGGCGTTTGACCAATGCCGCCCCCCCCATGACGAAAGACTTCCGAAAAACCACGATCTTCAGGTCGATAAGGATAATTGTCACCGAGATGCCATTTGCCAAACATGCCCGTGGCATATCCCGCATCACGAAACAAATCACCCAAGGTGACTTCGCTTGCGCGGAGCAGGCTCCGTCCCATGATTGTGTGCCATACGCCCGTTCGATTGGTCCAGCGCCCGGTCAGCAGTGCGCTGCGTGTTGGGGAGCACGTGGGGGCGACGTGATAATCCGTAAAACGAACTGCTTCATGGTAAAGCGCATCGAGATGCGGAGTTTTCAGAATTGGGTTCCCATGACAGGCGAGGTCCCCATAGCCCTGATCATCCGTAATCACGATCACCACGTTCGGGGAATCGGTCGCTGCCAAACTTGAGAGATTGCAAAAAAGCACGCAGCCAACGCAGATCTTCAGGTTCCTCAGCCTGAAAAAACCTCGTCCCATGATGCCTCCTTTGATCGATCTTTCTGAAAACCACTCAGATTCTCCCTAACGACCACACGAATTGCATCAGTTCAACGTCCTCTTCGCCTCCGCGGACAACTGCGTAACCAGCCTTGCCGAGGACTTCCGTCCAAGGCGGAGCCTTTTCGCTCCCGCTCATTCCGCGAAGGAAGAGATGCACCGGTTTCGCGGGGTCATTTTCGCGGGCTCGAATCGCGGGGAGGCGGACACCCGCTGAAACAGCAAGGCCTGCTGCCGGAGAACCTTCGGTAAAAGCGGCGAGCATTGCCAAAGTCTCACCAGCCCCATCGCCTGTAAACGCCACCGCATGCGGTTGTACTTGAAAACGCTGTTTCAGGAGCGCGGTCAATCGGCCTGCCAATTCCGCTTCATCAGGTGTCCAGCCTTGCGGGTCCTGCGAACCGATGACCGCCACCACAACATGTTGCTCTCCCGCAGTCGTTTTCAGTCGCTCGAGAAAATCGGCAAGTTCCTCCGCCCCGGGGCGTGCGAACACCACGAGCAAGGCTACTGCCGATGGCGTCGAATCCGGCGGTCCGAGAACGACACACTTGTTGGGAACATCGGGTAATGTGAAAGGACGAATCGACCAGTCTTTCGCGTCGAGCGGATCGCTCGGCGGAGGCAGAGAAACCGGCCAAGCCTTGGCGACCGCTTCCGGAGTGAGACGGACATTAACGGGAGCCTCGTTTCGAAGGAGCCGCAGCTCAACTTCGCGTGCCGGGCGAAGGGTGAGGACGCGATTGCGCAAATCCTGAGCGGTGCGAATCTCAGTCTCATCGAGACCGATCACTCGATCACCCTGCAGCACACTAGCCCGCTCGGCAGGCGAATTCGCGTACACAGCAGCGACGACCGCACCGTCGCCATCAGGGGCGAGCAGCAAACCGATCGCTTGCGGTTCGAATGGCGGTATTTCCGCAACCAACGTCGGTTGTACTTCAATGCGATTGCCATCGCGCTCGACTTCGATTTTGACAGTCATCCCTGCATCGAGGGGACCAAGCAACTCGCGAATCTCCGCATGTCGTGTCACAGGTATTTGGTTGACTGCACGAACGATGTCCCCCGCTCGCAACCCGGCGTCTGCAGCGGGTGACCCGATCCGTACGGCCGCGATTTTCGTTCCTGTCGCGAGGGGATCACTGCTTGCCGAGACAATACCTAACCGCCCGGGCCGGATCGAAGTCCCATTCTTGAGTTGATCGAGCCGCGTTGCGATCTGATCGGCCGGAGCGACAAACGCAATTCCGGAATCGTACCAGCCCGATGGGTCGCCGCCACCTCCTGCGTCAGGCATCGCCGGGACAATGATCCCGAGCACCTCACCACGGAGATTGAGCAATGGTCCTCCGTAGAAGGGTGGGGAAATACGCGCATCGGTTTGCAGAGCGCGTCCCTGCAGGCGACTCAGTGCACTGACAATCCCCACGCTCCGTGCCGGCGGCCCAGCAGCACGCAGGCGCCCCACGGCAATCGCATACTCGCCAACGCGAACTTGGGACGGAGCGACCCATCGCACGGCTGGAAGTGGGCGGGGAGGGCTGACCTTGAGCATTACCAACTCTCGACCCTCGTCCTCAGCAATCACTGTCGCCGGAAGCCGTGTCCCATCTTCGAGGACGACAAGAATCGATGCGGCCGGACGGTCGTTAACCACGCTGCTCGCAAGGATATATCCCGCTTCATCGACAACCGTCCCCACGGTCGGTGCATCCACAGCGACTTCTCCGGCAGTCGTTTGGCTGACTCCGAAGACCTCGATCAAAACCACTCCCCCGGAAACCCGCGAAACCGCCGCAGCGATGGCTCTCGATTCCGCGTGAAAAAAATCGTGGTTCTCTTGACCGGCAGCGGGTCCACAGAGCATTCCACAGAGCATTGCAGCGGCAAGCCCACAGGCGTTGAGCGGCCCTCGAAGAGAGATTCGGTCGGCAAAAAAGAACCCAAAAGATTGCGGAGACTGAAAAATCATGATGGCCATGCTAGGGGCGAAGGTTGACCGTGAGGACCTCTGTTCCACGCTGCAGCGTCAGGCTCAGCGGGTCGCGGGCATCGATCGAAGAAAGCAATTCGATCAGTGTTTGTTGACTATCGATCCGCTTTCCATCGAGCAGTAA